>ODAI011609311.1_pt1 | contig 15411 bp, 13 predicted proteins | sample 1539321 | NCBI WGS metagenome assembly ODAI01 (sample SAMN02144231, study PRJEB22623) | gut metagenome | biome: sheep rumen | host: Ovis aries | place: New Zealand
AAACGGCATTAAACACATATAACAATTAAAAAAATTCATCAACAAAAAATTCATATAATATATTGAACATTCGGCATTTTTTATTGCCTAAACCGGTCGAAAAAAACCTAGGTTAAAAATCAACCATTTTTTTCAAAAATTTTAAAATTCACTTTTTTTGTAAAAACAACGCGTTATTCAAAATCGCAATTCGCCAGATGTGGTGTCGCCAAAAACCTAGGTTTTTTTCGACCGGTTTAGGCAATAAAAAATGCCGAATGTTCAATATATTATATGAATTTTTTGTTGATGAATTTTTTTAATTGTTATATGTGTTTAATGCCGTTTCCAGTGCGGTCTTTAATTTATCCAACGATTTTTCGTATGCCGCACAATCGCGTGCAATTTCAGAACGATATACATCGCGCATATTTGGAACCGCATAGGCACAATTACGCAAATGTTGCACACAATATTGATGTCCGGTTAAATATGCGTTTTGACCGTCCATGCGATCTGTGGCACTGGGCCAATCGATGTTTAGTGCATCGTCCAATTTCGTCCAAGTGTTTTCGCCGACATATTGCCCAATCATGTCGTTCCAATATTCAGCCATTTCGGCATCTGTCCAATCGCCAGTTTGTTTCGCACGCAAAATCTGTTTTATCAAAGAATCTATTTGCGGTTGGTATGTCGATTCGATTTGTGATAATTTTGATGAACAAAAACAGCGATTGTATTCGGTGTCGGCACGCACACAATATGAATTCATACATTCTGTGTAATCCGCCATACAGCGATTTGCAGATACAAAATTCGAATTTGATGTCGAATAATTTATTGTGCCGGTATTTGCGGTGTTGGGGTCTGTGCGTGTCGCACGCGCAATTGAACCGCGTGGTGATACACGTCGATTGGTGTTGTTGTTTAAATTTGTTGGTGTGGCCGGCATGTTTGGCATACTGCGAATGACCGGATTTTGTGTTGATGCCGAATTTTGTCGTGGGGTTGTTGTGGCACGACCACTGCGCGCGATAACACGACGGGTTGAATTATCGTCTGGTAAAGGGGTTGTTTTTACAACGACATTGATAGGACTGGTGCTTTGGGCATTTGCGTTGCCGGGGTTTAAAGTCTGGCGCATTTGGTTGTTCAAATATGGGTACATATAATTATATGTATATCCCGATGTTGGTGTGTTTGTCGCACGTGCCGCGCGTGATACAACCGCGCGCGCATTGGTAATCGTTGGCGTGCATATCATAACCGCACATAAAATTTTGAAAAACCCTTTCATTCCTGATTATTATTTTAAAATAAAAAGTATGATTTATACAAGATATTTTTTTAGAATTAAACTTGCAATCATTAAAAAAGATGTTATACTGTGTGTCGTTTCGGGGCGTAGCTCAGTCTGGTAGAGTACTTGGTTTGGGACCAAGGTGTCGAAGGTTCGAATCCTTTCGCCCCGACCACAAAATTCAAACCGTCGCAAATGCGGCGGTTTTAATTTTGTGTTTGGGACTCACGGATTCGAACGGCAAATGAATTTGCCATGGTTCGAACGTTTCCCTCGTCGTGTCACACAGGGTGTGTCACGACTGCGGGGCATTCGTGACAATTCGCCGTCGTTATCACTAGGCTCATTTACTCATAGTCGCCCCGACCAGATTTAATAAAAACACCACCATTTTTGGTGGGGTTTTATTTTATAAATTGGTATAATTGTGCATAATCAGGAGAAATATCATGAATTATATTTTGATTGCCGATAAACAAGAGGCAGATAATATTAAAATCCCAAAATCTTTACAGGATAATGTTAAAATTATTCTGTTGGGGTGGGGCGAAACCGCAACAATAAAAACTTTGTCAAAATTGTTGTTAAATGGTGAATTTAATAAAAATGATAAATTTTTCAATGTTGGATATGTCGGTTCAAATGAATTCCCGATTGGAACTGTTGTGACGGTTGGTTCGGTCGCGCGTGAGGTTGCATCGCATACCGTCAAAGAACCAACGATTAAATTGGATAAAGAATCCAATGTCAAATGTTATTCTGCACTTAATTTTGTAGAATCCACAAAACATACCGGTGTATTTGATATGGAACTTTATACATTGGCAACATTTTTCCCAAAGATCAGGTCGGTCAAGGTGGTGTCTGATAACCTGAATTATCATGAATATAAACAGGTTGATATTAAAAAGGCGTGGTTAAAAGCCAATTCAATATTGTTTGATTTGATTGGTGATGGCAAGTAAATTAAAAACCGTCACAAATGCGGCGGTTATTTTTTCTTTTTATTTAACTTTTCATAAATTTTGGATTCGGGTAAATCGCGAAAGGTTAGATACCATGTTTGCATGTTTGTATCTTTGTTATTGATGCGATTTTGCATGTCTGTATTCGTTTGTGGTAATGATTCCAATACCGGTGCGCCGGGTGTCCAATCTGCAGGTGTGGATACATTAAATGCGTCTGTGGTTTGTAATGCGGTCACAATCCGCAAAATTTCATTGATGTTTCGACCGGTGGTTTGTGGATAATATAATATTGTCCGGATAATACCTGTGGGGTCAATTATGAATACGGCACGCACAGTTTTTGTATCACTGGTATTTGGGTGAATCATGCCATATAGTTTTGAAACATGTAAATCCATGTCGGCAATCGCAGGAAATGTTATTTTTATGTTTTTATTATTTTGAAATTTTATGTCGGTATATATTGAACGAAACCATGCCAAATGTGATGGTAATGCGCCAACTGATAATGCAATTAGTTCTGTATTTATTTTTTTAAATTCTGGTAAAGCCGATTGAAATGCTAAAAATTCTGTGGTGCAAACAGGTGTAAAATCCATAGGGTGCGAAAATAATACAACCCAATGTCCTGTGTAATCGTTTGGAAAATTGACTGTGCCGTTTGTCGTCTGGGCGGTGAATTTTGGTGCTGTATCACCAATTAGTGGAAAATTATTATTTTCTGGATTGCATCGCATAAAAAACTCCTTTGCATTTTAATATAAATGCAATAGTGTTTTTTATGAACAAGATGGATTTCTTATCTGTATAATGGGTCGGTGGGAATTACATGACAGCCGTTTTCGCGTTTTAATTGTATCGCGTTCATCCAGCCTTTTAAAACCCTGTTTTGATATTTGCGTTCGGCAACATCTATCAAGAATTTTTGACGAACGTCCAGCCAATCATTATGAATATCGCCAGTATAATTTTCAGTTGCACGAACGACATCGTTATCAATATTGCAATTTTTACTTAACCCTAAAAATCCGCGGTATTGTTTAATCGCGGTGCAGGGGCCGCTGGCCATAGATGCCAAAAATATATCGCCGGCAATAACATCGGGCAATCTGTCAAAGTGATATTTTGCCCACATTCTGTCGTGATATAATTTTTCGGCACCTGCACGTGTCAGGTTTTTTACATCGATATCGTGTCCCATACAATTTGGCCCAGACCCAATGCCATAACATGTGTATCCACATGGGTCGCCTTTGATTTCGCCACATTTACCTTCTTTGCGAAATACAGTAATCATTGCCTTTTCAAATGGGGGCAGGCTGGTTTCATATTGACCGGTTGTCATAACCATATTTTTAAAGACTTTACTTTTTGCCGCCGGATAACAAGAACCATTGTGAATATCGTTGCGTGCAATAACCGCGCCGCCACCAATTGTGCGACCAGAAAAAGAACCAACTGGGGTAAATGGCTGTTTTGTATCTGGGGACGGGGCATCACCGATTTTTATTGTGTCCGCCAAAGTTGATTCATCAGGACTGCAATATTCGTCGTCGGTCGGGTATTTGTCACAATATTCGGCTTTGGGCAAGCTTAAAGAATCTTGTTGGCGTTGAATTTCTAATTCGGCCAGTTGGCGTTCTGTATAATGTTCTTCGCCGGCAACAACCAGACCTTTATAAGCGTCCATGTCTTGAAATGGAACATATGCAGCGCGTTTGACAGCAATACGGTCAGCAAAATCGACATCGTTAAATGTTTTTGGAAAATTTGATGCGGTCAATAATGATGTTCCCCCAGTTTGCCCGGATTGTGTTTGTTGGGGCATGGTTTGTGTTTGAACCGGCGGAAAAGGCACCGCATAGTTTGGAATAAATATATCGCCAAATGCAAATTTGGGCATTAGACCTGCGATTATTAAAAATGTAAAATATGCGGTTTTCATTATCTGTTAATTATATCAAATTTTAGAGTTTTTTCCAAATACAGATTTATAAAGACAGGGATATAAAGTGTTATTTTTTTAAGGCTTGCAAGGGGCAATAAAAGTGTATATGATTTATAAAAAATTTAAAAAGGTTAGGTGGAAAATGGCTAGTTTAATTGTTGATGGAAATTGGGCGGCGGCAGATGTCGCGTATCGTTGTGTTGATTTTGCGGCAATTTATCCAATCACCCCCAGCAGTACCATGGGTGAATTGGCGGACGCATGGGCTTTTCAACATAAAAAAAATATTTGGGGCGCAATCCCACAGATTATTGAAATGGAATCCGAAGGTGGTGCCGCCGGTGCAATGCATGGCGCATTACAAATGGGGGCTTTGGCGACAACATTTACCGCGTCCCAGGGGTTATTGTTGATGATTCCAAACATGTATAAAATCGCAGGCGAACAAACACCATTCGTTATGCATGTTGCGGCACGTGCATTGGCAACGCATGCGTTATCTATATTCGGTGACCACAGTGATGTTATGTCTGTGCGCGGAACAGGGTTCGCGATGTTGTCTTCCCATAATGTTCAACAGGCGCATGATTTGGCGGCTGTGGCACATGCGGCAACATTACAGGCACATGTTCCGTTTTTGCATTTCTTTGATGGGTTCCGCACCAGTCACGAAGAATCAAGAATTGACAGAATTGATGATGATGTGTTGAAACAAATGATTCCTGATTCATTGGTGTTGGAAAATCGCGCGCGTGGTATGAGTCCAGAGCACCCAACAATTCGCGGTACCGCACAAAATCCAGATGTGTATTTCCAAGGACGCGAAGCGGTTAATCCGTTGTATCAAAAATTGCCTGAAATTGTTCAGGAAAAAATGGACGAATTGGCAAAATTGACTGGACGTGCATATCATTTGGTTGATTATGTTGGTGATAAAAATGCTGAATTCGTTATTGTTGCAATGGGGTCGGCATGTGAAACAATCGAAGAAACTTTGCCATATATGCCAAAAAAATGTGGTTTGATAAAGGTGCATTTGTATCGTCCTTTCCCGGTTGATGCGTTCTTGGCGGCTTTGCCAAAAAAATGCAAACAAATTGCTGTTTTGGACAGAACCAAAGAACCAGGCAGTATTGGGGAACCTTTGTATCAAGATGTTGCCAGCATTGTGCCTGCGAATATTTCTGTATTCGGTGGTCGTTATGGTTTGGGCAGTAAAGAATTTACACCACGCGATGTCAAGGCTGTATATGAAAATATGATTTTGGGGACTTTGCATCATAATTTTACAGTTGGTATTGATGATGATTTAACAGGATTGTCTTTACAAACAGATTCAACATTTTCAATCGAAGATAAAAATGTTAAAACAGCGGTATTACATGGTATTGGTTCCGATGGAACGGTTGGCGCGGTTAAAAATATCGTAAAGATTGTTGGGGAAAATTCATCGTTGTATCCCCAGTCTTATGCGGTGTATGATTCTAAAAAATCTGGCGGATTGACATCGTCGCATATTCGGTTTTCGTCAAATCCAATTAAAAGTCAGTATTTGGTGGAATCTGCGGATTTTATTGGGGTGTCTAATTTTATGATTGCCCAACGATTTGATGTTTTTCGTTCTTTGCGTGCTGGTGGAATTGTGATGATAAATACATCACTGGCACCAGATGTGGCATTTCAAAATCTGCCACGTGAATCCCAAGAACAATTAATAAGGTTGCGCGCACGTGTGTTTTTCTTGAACGCAAATGCCGCGGCGGCAGAGTTGGGTTTGGGTAATCGTATAAATACATTTATTATGATTAACTTTTTCAACCTGATGAAAATTATTGACCCAAAAGTTGCTATGCAGGCTGCAAAAGATGCAATTGAAAAAACATATCGTAAAAAAGGTATAGATGTTGTTCAGGCTAATTGGTCGGCGGTTGATATGGCGGAAAAATATTTGACCGAATATAAATTGCCAGGGACTGTGTCAGATTTGGCGCCTGATTTTATTCCGGCGATGACATTGGATACACCTGCGGAAATTGCAGGAACATTGGGTGAAATGGCGGCGGGGCGCGGGGACGCAATTCCTGTGTCGCGCTTTAAATCTGGTGGAACATTTGGTGCCGGACAATATCCTGTTGGAACATCAAAATATGAAAAACGCGGAATTTCTGCCAAGGTTGCACAATGTGATTTGTCGCTTTGTGCCCAATGTGGAAAATGTTCAATGTTGTGTCCGCATGCGGCAATTAGAATCAAGGTTATGACCGAAGAACAAGCCGCCCAGGCGCGTGCAGATGGTGTGATTGTTGTACCGATGAAAACACCTGAATTGGGTGCAAATATGTATTATACATTAAATATATCACCGGCAGATTGTACAGGTTGCTCTGTATGTGTGAAAAATTGTCCGGTGCATGCGCTGGCTATGGTTGATGCGTCGTCGGTGGGTGATGCCCAAGATAAATTTAATGCGGCACAAAAAATTCCAGATATTGCGCGCGATAAATTGAATTTAAATATTCCAAAACATATTGAATTGTTGCCTCATTATTTTGAATTCCCTGGCGCATGTGCGGGTTGTGGTGAAACACCATATATTAAATTGTTGGCGCATTTGTTTGGGGACAGAATGATTGTTGCAAATGCAACAGGTTGTTCATCAATTTATGGTGCAAATTTACCAACAACACCATGGACACGTGATGCAAATGGACGTGGGCCGGCATGGTCGAATTCTTTGTTCGAAGATAATGCGGAATATGGTTTGGGTATGCGTATTGCATTAAATCAACAGCGTGAAAATCTGGACGGTTTATTGCGGGAATTAAAAATTCCAAATGTTGATGAAATTTTCGCAGAACACGATATTGCAAAACAACGTGAAACCCAGGATAAATTACGCAAACTGTTGGCGAAAAATGACAGTGACAGGGCGCGACTGGCGGAAAGTTTGTTGGACGCGGTTGTTGATAAATCGTTATGGATTATTGGTGGCGATGGTTGGGCATATGATATTGGATATGGTGGATTGGACCACGTGTTGCACAGCGGCGAAAATGTTAATATACTGATTTTGGATACCGAAGGTTATTCAAATACAGGTGGTCAGCAATCCAAGGCAACACCGTTTGGTGCGTCTATGAAATTTGCAATCGGTGGCAAAGAACATGCCAAAAAAGATTTAGGTATGATTGCGATGATGTCTGGTGCGTATGTTGCGCAAATCGCGTTGGGTGCAAATCAAGCCCAGGCAGTGAGGGCTCTGCGCGAGGCTGAAAGTTTCGATGGACCGTCAATCGTATTGGCATATGCGCCATGTATTGCGCATGGGTTTGCATTACAAAATGGACCAGAACATCAACAAAATGTTGTGAAAACTGGGGCATGGCCGCTTTACAGGTTTGATCCACGATTGATTGCAGATGGACATTATCCATTGACATTGGATTCTAATGTCGATGATGTTATGCCATTGGCAGATTTTGTGAAAACTGAATCTCGGTTTGGTGCGGCGCGTGGCGTAAATCCAAATTTTGATAAATTGATTGAACGTGCGGTTGCAAATAATAAATATAAAACAGATTTAAAGAAATATATTGCGCACTTTGCGATGAATAATCCAGAGGAGTCAAAATGATAAAAAAAATTATGATTTTGGTTGCGGTTTTGTTTGTTTCAGCATGTACTTTCCAAACAAAACATCGTGGATATGTGTTCCCAGATGATTTAGAAACGCGCTTGGCTGGGGTAAAAACAACGGCACAATTACAAGACAAGTTGGGTGACCCATTGGCAAAAACGGTATATGGTGATACGGTTTGGATTTATTATGGTATGGACGAAAATTATCGTGGGCCTTTGCCGCATACATATGATAATAAAACCGTTGTGTTGGCGTGGGTTGATGGCGCACGTGTCACAAAAACCCAGATTTTGCACGATGATGATTTGCCAAAAATCGCTATGGACGACCAAGAAACAGAAATCCCAGCGGCAATCGAATTAAATGCGGTTCAAGAATTATTTAATAATATTGGTCGTTTTTCGCCGGCGGGTATGGGGCAATAACCCAATAATGCAATTAAATATTTGAAATTTGGGTTTTTGTGTGGTATAATGCCGTAAAACAGAGAGAATGGCAACTTATAAGGGTCATTTTATGCCAAGTAAAAAGTTAGATTTTAAGACAGGTCAATATGTTGTTTATCCAACCCAAGGTGTTGGCAAGTTGCAACGCATTGAAGAACAAGAAATCGCAGGTCAATCTGTTAAATTGTTGGTTATAGAATTTGAAGCATCGCATATGACATTGCGTGTGCCATTGGAACGTGCGGAAATTTCCGGTTTGCGCCCATTGACATCTGCACGCAAAATGGACGAGGCTATATCTTCGGCCAAGGGACGTGCGGGGTCTAAACGTATGATTTGGTCGCGTCGTGCCGCCCAATACGAAGAAAATATAAATTCTGGGGACCCTATGAAGGTTGCAGAGGTTGTTCGCGATTTGCGTCGTCATAATCCAACCGATACAATGACTTTTTCGGCGCGTCAGTTATATTTGCGTGCATTGGAACGCATGGCACAAGAATTTGCGGTGTTGCATAAAATGGACGTTGATGCGGCAAGTGAAAAAATCGAAGATATGTTGGGTGTGCCAAAAGAAATTGATTTAAATGCGGTGGATATTGATGAAGAAGAAGTTGATGAATCTGCCGATAACGAAGAATAAATTAACCGCCAAAATTTTGGCGGTGTTTTTTAATAATTTAAAATCTTGGTCATTAATTCATCTGGATTGGTGGCTGAAAATATCGTGTAATGATGCACATTTTCAATAAATCCACAATTTTGCATATGAACAAACAGACGGCCAAACGGACGCCAAAAATGGTTTGTGTCCAAGAAAAACAATGGCTTTTTCGTTTCACCAATTTGTTGCATTGTCATAATATCACTCAATTCATTTAATGTGCCAAGCCCACCCGGTAAAATTATAAAGGCATCGGATTCATTGAACATTTCTGTTTTGCGTTCGTTTATAGAATCAGTCATACGCAACTCAATTCCAGTATGTGCGGGTTCTTGTCTGTCGATAATATGTTTTGTTGTGACACCCAAGACCGCGCCACCATTATCCAGTGCCGCGTTGCAAACAGTTCCCATTAAACCAACATCACCACCGCCAAATATCAATTTTAATTTATTGCGTGCCAATAATTCGCCAATGCGCGCCGCATCACGTGCAAACTGGGGGTCTGTTCCATATTCGTGACCACAATATACTGCTATGGAATTTATATTTCTTTTCATTTGATTATTTTTCCTTTATTTTTCGAAATTATATCATAAAATGGCTGTGTTATGAATCAAAAATTTTTAGAATATATTGATTGTTTGCGTGGTAAAAAATTGGCTGTCGCGGTCAGTGGTGGCATTGATTCTATTTGCCTGTTGCATTGGTGTAAATTGGCGAATTTGGATATAACATGTCTGCATGTGAATCATGGTTTGCGTGCGGCGGCGGATATTGAAACGCAGTATGTTTGTGATTTGTGTAAAAAATTAAATGTGCCATGTAAAATATTTTATTGGACTGACGCAAAACCAAATACTGGATTGGAAAATGCTGCGCGTGATGCGCGGTATAAAATGATGACTGATTTTTGCAAACAAAATGATATTTATGCGTTAATGGTCGCGCACCAGGCAGATGACCAAATTGAAACTTTTTTGATGAATCTGGGGCGGGGCAGTGGATTATACGGTTTGGCGGCGATGCGACGCGAAACAATGCGCGATGGTGTAAAAATCGTGCGGCCTTTGTTGGACGTGTCGCGCGCAGAATTGCGGTCATGGTTGGACGATAATAATATTAAATATTTCATAGACGAAATGAACAGCGACCCACATTATACGCGTGTAAAAATTCGTCAAAACAGATATTTGTTAAATGAAAAATTGGGTATCACAGATACGCGTATATTGTTGGCTATTCAAAATTTAGGGCATTTGCGCGACAGATTGGAACGTGATGTTGAACATTTGGTGCAATCAGTGATTGGTGATGACGGGCGTGCAATTTTTTCATCTGCTTTTTTGTTTGACCAAGGGGTCGATATTAGATTAAAGTTTATTGGCACATTGGTTCAAACAATTGGTGGGGATAAATATCCGCCGCGCTTGAACTCTTTGGAAAATGCACTATTTAAACTGCAAACGGATTGTAAATTTACGTTGGGTCATTGTGTGCTGCGGCGGTTAAACGATAAAATCTTGGTCGCCAAAGAGGGCGGAAAAACAACTTTTAGGAAGAGAAAAAATGAAAAAAAACATATTTAAAAAAAATAATACTGCGAATTGGTTTTTGGGATTGTTTGTTGTCCTGTTTTTGGTTGTGATTGGGCGTTCGTTTGTTGGCACAAATAATATTGCCGCCCCGGCCGAGTTGGCAACAGATGGTGCCGCGGTGACGGTGGTCAGTGATAAACCGGTCGTTTTGACTTTTTCTGATGTGTTGCGTCGTGCCGGCGATATAAAAAGTATCAATATTCGTGAAAATGATGCGACGGGTATTATGAAAGACGGAACAAAATTCAAATCGGTTATCAGTCATGACCCTGAATTTTTAACAAAATTGTCTGACAAGGGTGCGACTGTGACATTGGATTCGTCAAAGACTATCGCAGAAAGATTTATTTTGGGTATGGAAATTTTATTTATGGGTTTATTGATTTTCTGGATTTTCCGCGGATTGCGTGGTGGGGCATCTGGGGGGCTGAGTCGCGCATTGTTGGCGCAAAATCCAACCAAGGTGACAACAGGAAAACCAAAAACAACATTTAATGATGTTGCAGGTATTGATGCTGAAAAACAAGAACTGATGGAAATTGTCGAATTTTTGAAAAATAAAGAAAAATTCAAGGCTTTGGGTGCGCGTGTGCCACGTGGTGTGTTGTTGGCGGGCGAACCGGGAACCGGTAAAACATTATTGGCACGTGCAATCGCTGGCGAAGCCAATGTTCCTTTCTTTGCCACATCGGGCAGTGATTTTTCTGGAATCATTGTTGGATTGGGTGTCGCAAAAATCAAAGAAATGTTTGAAATGGCAAAACGAAATGCACCATGTATTTTGTTTATTGATGAAATAGATGCCATCGGTCAAAAACGTAGTGCGCACTCTTTTAATGACCAAGATCGCGAACAGACTTTGAATCAATTGTTGATAGAAATGGACGGTTTTGCAAACGAAACCGGTATTATTGTTATTGGTGCAACCAATCGTCCAGATATGCTGGATGCGGCATTGTTGCGCCCAGGACGCTTTGACCGCCAGGTTCAAATTGAATTGCCAGATTTGTCGGGCAGGGACGCCATTTTACAATTACATGCGAAAAAATTTAAAATATCGCCATCGGTGCAACTGCGCGATGTTGCGCGTGGAACAACCGGTTTTTCGGGCGCAGATTTGGAAAATTTGTTGAACGAAGGTGCATTGCATGCGGTTCGTGCGGGACACAAGTCTGTTGAACAATCTGATTTAGACGAAGCACGTGATAAAATTTTAATGGGACCAAAAAAGAACCGTAAAATGCGACCAGAAGATATTAAATTGACCGCCTATCACGAGGCCGGACACGCGTTCGTCAGTATGATTTATGCCGATGTGACTGACCCAATTCACAAGGCAACAATTATTCCACGTGGTCGCGCGTTGGGTATGGTGCAACATTTACCGATTGATGACAAAGTTTCTATGACTGTGCAAGAGGTTCGTGCAAATTTGGCTGTTGATTTGGCTGGTCGTGCCGCCGAAGAAATTTTCTTTGGTGATGACAAAATTACCACCGGTGCCGAGGCTGATATCGAGGCCGCAACGCGTTTGGCACGTTATTCAATTACAACCGCTGGTTTGTCGCCCAAGGTTGGTTTGGCGGCGATAAAACAATCGTCTAATTTTGCAAATCGTGGGCAATTAGAAAACGCGTCACAAAAAACCGCAGAATTGGTTGATGCGGAAATTCGTTCTTGGTTGGACAATGCGCATGCGGACGCTGTGCGTATTTTGACCAAACACAAAGCCAAGGTTGTGAAATTGGCAACGGAATTGTTGGATAAAGAAACTTTGACCGGGGACGAAATTCGCGAAATTGTTTTGGGTAAAAAGGCTGACAAAACAGAGGACCACGATAAAAAAGAAACCAAGGCCCAGAAAAAAACAATCCGGAAAACGACCAAGAAAATTGATGCAAAAAAATAATAGTGTAAAATTTGAAGTGCTGCATTTGCCACCAACAAATACTAATTCTGTGTTGGTGACGTGTGGCGCGGACGCGGTGATTTTTGATGCGTGGGGTCGTGCGAGTGATTGGAAACAAATATTGCGTGACCGCAATTTAAATCTGTGTGCGATTTATTCAACGCATGGTCACCCAGATCATATATCTGCGGCACCAACATTGGCGCGTGATTGTGGTACAGATTGGTTTTTAAATGCAAATGATAATTATTTAATTACATCTGGAAATGGATTGTTGGAATATTTTGGGTTGCCACATATCCCAGATGATTATAAACAACCGCGCGATTTGTCGGGGGCCAAGATTGAAATTTTGCCGGGTATCGAAATGAAAATAATTGCATCGCCTGGTCATACGCCTGGGGGTGTGATGTTTTATTTTCAACAACATGGGGTTTTATTGGTGGGTGATACAATTTTCCAAGATTCTTATGGGCGTACTGATTTTCCCGGGGGCAGTGATGTTGATATTATAAAATCAATTCACAATTTATATACTATGAATTTGCCAGATGATACATTTGTAATTCATGGGCATGGTATGGAAACAAATATTGGGTGGTTAAAACAAAACAATCCATATTTTCGTTAAATTTTATTTCATATTTTCAAACACCATAACGCGTGTAATATCGCCCAAATCGCGTACAGATTTTATAAATTTCCAGCCCGATAATTCAAAAATATTTCGAACAGGTTCTGTCATATCAATACCAATTTCCAGGTAAATTCGTCCATTGTTTCGCAACCATATTTTTGCATTTTTTGCAATTTGTTCGTATGCCGCCAAACCATTATGTTTGGCAAACAAAGCCATTTTGGGATCATGTGTTGCGCCCTGATTCACGCGTTTATCGCCATGTGCGATATACGGCGGATTGGAAACAATTAAATCAAATGTGTTTGGGGCAAAAGTTTTTATATTTCCAAAATCACCATGTCGCACAGAAACTTTATCGCCCAGCCCCAGATTGTTGATATTTTTTTGCGCAACGCGCAATGCGGTACGTGATTTTTCCAAACCAATGCCAGATGCGTTCATGTTTTTTGTGATTGCGCATATAATACAAGCGGTGCCGGTTCCCAAATCAGCCATATATATTTTTCCGGCATGTGCGTAATCTGTTAATACGGCATCAACCAAAGTTTCGGTATCTGGGCGTGGGTCCAAAGTCCATTTGTTTGTGTAAAATTGTAAGCCATAAAACCATTTATTATGAATAATTTTTGCAACCGGAACACCGCGACGCAAGCTACGACAAATGCGCCACAGGCGAAAAGACGACATTTTTGGTATTGCATCACATATTATACGCGCCACATGTGGTCCCGCAATATTTGATAAAGTGTTGAATGCTTGATTTGTTGTCATAAATTTATTATAATATTTTTTATGAAAAAAGTAAAAGAATATATAAATACATCTGTATTGACCAAGATTGTGATTGCGTTGGCGGTATTGCTGACATTGGTCGCTTTGTTTTTAGTTGTCACGAAAAATGCGCCTTTAACGGCTGGTGATGGTGTTGAATCTGGGGATACGTGCAAAACGGTTGTTGTTGTATCCAGCGGTGATACTTTGTCGGGTTTGTTGTCCAAGCAGGGATTAAATCATAACCAGATAAATGAAATTGCATCTGTGTTAAAATCCAATGGTATTACCGGTTTGCGTGCCGACAGGGATAAAATTGAATTCGTGCGTGCAACCGATGCCGACCCGGTAAATAAAATTGTTGTTATTCCGTCCCCGTGGCGCCAGGTTGAATTGACATGCGATTCGGCGGGGGCGTGGCAATGTAATACGGTCGAGGTTGAACGTAATACACGTGCGGTTTATAAATCAGGTGTGATTTTGGACGGCGACAGTTTTTATTTGGCGGGTATGCGTGCGGGAATTCCTGCGGGTATTTTAGCAGATGTTTATGATTTGTTGGCTTTTGAAATGGATTTTGAACGCGATATTCGTGCCGGCCAACATTTTTCTGTGTTATATGAAGAAAATTTTGCATCGGGTGCCCATGTTGATAATGGACATGTGTTGGCTGTATCGTTTGATGCACTGCGTGGTAATGTAAAAATGTATCGTTTTAAAAAGAAAGATGGCAGTGTTGGTTTTTATGATGAAAAAGGTAATGGCGCAATTAAATCTTTGAAACGCACCCCAATCAATAATGCCAAAGTGACCAGCAGTTTTACAACACGTCGCAAACACCCGGTTTTGGGATTTACGCGTGCGCACAAAGGTGTTGATTTCCGCGCGCCAACCGGCACACCAATTCCGGCCGCTGGGGCGGGACGTATTGTAAAACGTGGATATAACAGCGGACATGGAAATTTTGTGCGTATTCGTCATAATGGTTCGTTTGAAACATTGTATGCCCACATGTCCAGATTTGCCAAAGGAATAGGTGTTGGAACGACTGTGCGCCAAGGGCAAATTATTGGATATTCGGGTTCAACCGGATTATCCACCGGACCACATTTGCATTATGAAATTATCAAAGATGGCAAACATGTAAATCCATTAACGGTAAAATTGCCGGCGATAAATAATCTGGATAGTGCCAACAAGGCAAAGTTTTTAGAATATCGAAAATCATTGGACGCGGGTATAGAATACCTGAACGCGCATCCAAATATGTTTATTGTGTTATAAAAAAATCGCCAAATTGGCGGTTTTTTTCTGTATGCCATAATTGTATATGTAAAACATGTCGATTTTTTTATAATTTTATATTGATTGTAATTGTTTGATTTTATTGTGTTTTTATTGATTGACCCGGTCTAAAAAAAACCTAGGTTTAAAAGCAACAACTTTTTTCAAAAATTTTAAAATTCACTTTTTTTGTAAAAACAATGCGTTATTCAAAATCGCAATTCGCCAGACGTGGTGTCGCCAAAAACCTAGGTTTTTTGTATAATC
>ODAI010326968.1_pt1 | contig 15409 bp, 14 predicted proteins | sample 1539321 | NCBI WGS metagenome assembly ODAI01 (sample SAMN02144231, study PRJEB22623) | gut metagenome | biome: sheep rumen | host: Ovis aries | place: New Zealand
CTCAATCGTATCGGTTAACTCTGCTTACGGCGGTAATGTACTTCTCGGTAAGAAGTGCTTTGCCCTTCGTATAGCTTCCTACCTCGGTAAGAACGAGGGCTGGCAGGCAGAGCATATGCTCATCCTCGGCTTAACAAAGCCCGGCGAGGAAACAAAGTACATCTGTGCCGCTTTCCCGTCTGCCTGCGGTAAGACAAACCTTGCAATGCTCATTCCGCCCGAGGGATATCTCCGCAAGGGCTATAAGGTTGAGTGCGTAGGCGACGATATCTCATGGATTAGAAAAGGTCCTGACGGAAGGCTCTATGCAATCAATCCCGAAAACGGTTTCTTCGGCGTAGCACCGGGTACAAACGAAAAGTCAAACCCGAACGCACTTGCTGCTACAAAGAAGGGCACAATCTTCACAAATGTATGTCATAATCTTGACAACAATACTGTTTGGTGGGAAGGTCTTGACAAGAATCCTCCGACCAACGCAATCGACTGGAAGGGCAATCCGTGGAACGGTCAGGAATCAGAGGAGAAGGGCGCTCACCCGAACTCAAGATTCACAGCTCCCGCTGTTAACTGCCCCTGTCTTTCACCCGAATTTGAAAATCCCGACGGCGTTCCGATTTCTGCAATCGTATTCGGCGGCAGAAGAGCTAAGCTCACTCCGCTTGTATATCAGTCAAAGGACTGGAATCACGGCGTATTCGTAGGCTCAATTATGGGCTCTGAGACAACTGCTGCCGCAACAGGCGCAGTAGGCGTTGTTCGTCGCGACCCGATGGCTATGCTTCCTTTCTGCGGTTACAATATGGGCGACTACTGGAAGCACTGGATTGAAATCGGCGAAACTCTCGACCCCGAGAAGGCTCCTAAGATTTTCAATGTTAACTGGTTCCGTAAGGACGAGAACGACAACTTTATGTGGCCGGGCTTCGGCGATAACCTCCGTGTACTCGACTGGATTATCGACCGTTGCGAGGGCAAGGTTGACGCTCAGGAAACTGCAATCGGTTACCTTCCTTATGCTAAGGACATCAACCTCGAGGGTCTTGATATGACCGAGGCTCAGCTCGACTCAATCCTTGATGTTGATAAAAACGCTTGGGAAGAGGAGCTCAAGGGCGTTGACGAGCTTTACGCTAAGTTCGGCAACAAGCTTCCCAAGGAGCTTGCAGATATTCTCGCAGAGGTTAAGGGAAACCTTAAATAATAATCTGTGAACAGGCGTAAGCCGTAAACTGCAATACTTTAAATGTCGGGTGCGCTCGGGAGTTTTCCCGGGCGCGCCTTTTTATGAGGATTAAAGGATTTATGAAGGTTACAATATCCGACCATTTCACCGTGAAAAAGTTAATACGCTTCGTTTTCCCGTCCGTAGTGATGATGCTTTTCACATCCGTATACGGCGTTGTCGACGGACTGTTCGTTTCAAATTTCGCGGGAAAAACAGCATTTGCCGGAGTAAACCTCATACTGCCATTTATTATGCTTGTCGGCACATTCGGCTTTATGGTCGGTCAGGGCGGCACCGCAATTGTTTCAAAAACTCTCGGACAGGGCAACGCGAAAAAGGCAAACAGGATTTTTTCAATGCTTGTCCTTGTCGTAATCATTTCAGGTGCTTTGCTGTCTTTAGCCGCAAGCTTTTTTATAGAGAAAATTGCAATCTTTCTCGGCGCAGACGAGGCGCTCCTGCCCTACTGCGTAACATATGCGAGAATTTCATTTATCTCGATGCCTGCATTTATGCTTCAAAATGTTTTTCAGAGCTTTTTTATAACCGCAGGCAAGCCTAATCTGGGACTCGGAATAACAGTGGGCGCAGGCGTAACAAATATGCTTCTCGATTTTATCCTCGTCGGAGTTTTAAAAACGGGCGTGCGCGGCGCGGCATATGCAACAGTGGTTTCCGAGCTTATAGGCGGTCTGCTTCCTCTTATTTATTTTTCTGTTAAAAACAGCAGTCTGCTTCATTTTGACAAGCCGCTGTGGGATTTTCGCGCACTTCTTAAAACCTGTACGAACGGCTCGTCGGAGCTTATGACCAATATTTCGCTTTCGGTTGTAAATATGCTTTATAACTACCGACTTATGCGCCTTGCAGGCGCCGACGGCGTTTCAGCCTACGGCGTCATTATGTATGTCGGCTTCGTCTTTGTTGCCGTGTTCATCGGATATTCAATAGGCGTCGCGCCGATTATCGGGTTTAACTACGGCGCAAAGAATAACGCAGAGCTGAAAAATATGTTCAAAAAAAGCTTATGGGTTATCAGCGCAATGGCGGTAAGTATGTGCGCGCTTGCGTTTCTTCTTTCAATACCGCTTTCAAACGCCTTTGCAGGATATGACGAGGCGCTTTACAGCCTGACCCTGAGGGGCTTTCGCATATTCTCACTGTCATTTTTACTGAGCGGATTCAACATTTTCGGCTCGTCGTTTTTCACCGCGCTGAGCAACGGCGCAGTTTCAGCCGCCATATCGTTTATGCGCACGCTTTTCTTTCAGGTGGTATGCGTGCTTCTGCTTCCCGTATGGTTTGGCGTTGACGGAATTTTCGCTTCATCCGCCGCAGCGGAGCTCCTTGCTCTTTGCGTAACCTCGTTTTTTATTTTAAAAATGAACAGGCGCTATAACTATATTCCATAAATTATATTTGACTTTATATAATTATAATGCTATTATTTAGTTACATTAAAGGAAAGGAAAAGGGAAATGAAAAAATCACGCAGATTACTGATTGCAGCTATCATACTTTTAATATCATTACCCTTAACTATATTCGCAGGCGACTGGGATACTCCGATTATTCCGCTTGACCCGCACACCCACAAGGGCGGCGCTGCGGTTACGGAAAATGTCGTTAATGCGACCTGTACCGAGGACGGCTCCTATGACTCGGTTATTTACTGCCGTACCTGCGGCGCAGAGATGAAGAGGACTCATAAGACCGTTGCTAAACTCGGCCACAGCATAGTTCCTAGGGAAACTGTCGAGCCCACCTGTGAAAACGCAGGCTATCAGACAGGCGAATGTTCAAGGTGCGGTATCACTGAAACTGTTGAAATCCCTGCAACGGGTCATACATATGAATGTGCAGGACTGAACAACGAGGGCAATTTTGACTTTACCTGCTCCGTATGCGGCGAAGGCACGGTGAGCTATTCTCCCGAATACATCTATGCGAAGTGGGATGTGAAATATGTAAACCACCACCCGTCAGACTTTGCAACAGGATATCTCCTTGATGTATGTAATGATAAAATAATAAACGCAAAGGATTACGCAACAATCAGAAATGCGTATAATCAGGCGCAGTAAAAAATTAAAGGCGAGGTGCGGTAACAAAAGTTACCGCACCTCGCTTATTCATACCTTTTATATCAGTTTATCAATCGGCATTGTCGCATAGGCGTTTAAAGAGGAATCAGCTCTCCTGCCTGCCAAATACTCATAATAGCCCTGCGAGGCAATCATAGCGCCGTTGTCGCCGCAGTATTTAAGCTCGGGAAGATAAAGCTCAAAGCCATGCTTTTTACACATCTCAAGAGCCTCCGCTCTCAGCTTTGAATTAGCGGAAACACCGCCTGCAAGAACAATTTTCCGATATCCCCTTTCAAGCGCAACTGCCTCAAGCTTTTCAATCAGGCAGTCAACAACGCTTTTCTGAAAGGACGCCGCAAGGTCGGGGATACATATATCCTCACCCTTCTGTTTCGCATTATGCAAAATATTTATAACACTTGTCTTGAGTCCGCTGAAGGAGAAATCATACGGTGCGCCTGCCACCTTAGGCTTAGGGAAGGTAAACGCCGCGTCATCACCCTGCGGACTAATTTTATCTATGCTCACGCCGCCCGGATATTCAAGCCCCATCGACCTGCCTGCCTTGTCAAGCGCTTCGCCTGCTGCGTCATCGCGCGTCCTGCCGATAATCTCAAAATCCGTATAGGAATTAACAGCGACGATATGGGAATGACCTCCGCTGACAATCAGGCAGAGAAACGGCGGCTTTGCATCGCCTGTGATGTAATTCGAGGCTATATGACCCCTGATGTGATGCACGGGCACAAGCGGCTTTCCCGACGCAAGAGCAAGTCCCTTTGCAAAATTCACGCCCACAAGAAGCGCACCGATAAGACCCGGCGCATATGTTACCGCAACCGCCTCAATATCATCAAGAGTGCAGTGCGCGTCCTCAAGCGCTTTTTTTACAACAAAGCTTATTGCTTCCGCATGCCTGCGCGAAGCGATTTCAGGCACAACTCCGCCGTAAAGCTTATGCTCCTCAAGCGAGCTTGCAATCACATTTGATAAAACCGTCCTGCCGTCCTCGACAACCGCAGCCGCGGTTTCGTCGCAGGAGGACTCGATACCTAAAATTTTCATACTAAAAATACCTTGTCATTATAACGGCATCCTCCTCGGGCTCGGTATAAAACCGAGGGCGGATGCCCATATTCTCAAAGCCTGCCTTTTCGTAAAGCTTAATCGCAGGCAGATTGCTCTTTCTCACCTCTAAGGTGATAAAATCCATTTTATTCTGCGCACAGCTTTCAATAAGGCTTTGCGCGATTCCCTGCCGTCTGTATTCGGGCAGAACTGCTATATTCGTTACATATCCTTCGCCTGACAGAATCTGCAGACCCATATATCCGACCACCCTGCCGCTATCAAGAGCGACTGCGAAATGCGAGGTCGGAATGTTGAGCTGTGCCTCAAGGTCCTCCCTTGACCAAGGATGCGAAAAGCATATTTTTTCAAGCTCATAAACGCCGTCGATATGCTCGGCTTTAAACTCTTTAATCTCAGGCATATCAGTGAGCCTCATACCAGCTATTGCCGATTTTACCGTCAGCACGCAAAAGCACCTTCATTTTGCAGGCGTTTTCCATCTCCTGCGTTACAATTTCAAGCGCCTTTTCAGCCTCCTCCTCGGGAGACTCAACAATCAGCTCGTCGTGCACCTGTAAAATAAGGCGTGAGCGCATATTCTCGGCTTTCAGCCTGTCGTCAACCCTGACCATCGCAATCTTGATAATATCAGCCGCTGTTCCCTGAATGGGCATATTCCTCGCAACACGCTCGCCAAAGGCGCGAAGCATATGGTTTTTGGACGAAAGCTCGGGCAGATATCTCTTCCTCTTAAACAGAGTTTCGCTGTAACCCTTTTCCCTGGCAAGCTCAATCATACGCTTCATATATGCGTCAACGCCGCTGTAATGGGCAAGATAGTTTTCAATATACTGCTTTGCCTCGCCGTTTGAAACGCCGATATCCTTAGCAAGCGAAAATGCGCCGATACCGTAAACTATGCCGAAGTTAACCGCCTTTGCCCTGCTTCTGAACTGCGGCGTTACAAGCTCGAGCGGAATGCCAAACACCTGCGAAGCCGTAATGGCGTGAATATCATCGCCGCTGTTAAATGCGTCAATCATATTTTTATCGTCCGACAAATCGGCAAGAACGCGAAGCTCAATCTGGCTGTAATCGGCGTCAACGAATTTCTTTCCCTCGCCTGCTATGAAAAACTTGCGCATTTCCCTGCCAAGCTCTGTTCTGATAGGGATATTCTGCAGATTAGGCTCGAGCGAAGAAATCCTGCCCGTTCTTGTTTCAACCTGATTAAACCTTGTGTGAATTCTTCCGTCGGGCTCAATCACCTTTAAAAGTCCGTCGCAGTAGGTGGACTTTAACTTTGTAAGGCTCCTGTACTCAAGTATCTGTGAAATCACGGGATGCTCGTTTATAAGCCCCTCAAGCACCTCGGCGTTTGTCGAATAGCCCGTCTTTGTCTTTTTCTTACAGGGCAGGTGTAAATCCTCAAAAAGCGCGACGCCAAGCTGTTTCGGGGAATTGATGTTAAATTCATAGCCCACGCTCTCGTAAATCTCAGCAGTGAGGCTGTTAATTCTCTGTCCGAGGGATTTGCCGAATTCCTCGATTCCCTTTTTGTCAACCTCAACGCCTGCATATTCCATCTTCGCAAGCACTCTTGAAAGGGGAAGCTCTATTTCATTTAAAAGCTCGGTTTCCTCAGCCTCGTCAATGAGCTTTGAAAGCTTGTCGCTGAGCGGCTTAATTACGCCTGCAAGGGATACGCTGTCCTCCTTTTCGCCGAGAGTGTTTAAGAATTCAGGCACTCTCACGCCGTATTCAAGGCAGAGGTGAGCAAGGCTGTAATCGCTGTCGCCCGGTCTTAAAAGATACGCCGAAAGCATAATATCCCCACGGACATTTTTAAGCTCCACGCCGTATTTACACGCAAGGCGGTGAAGCTCCTTTGTGTTATAGGAATACTTCCTGACGCTCTCATCCTCAAAGAAATTCCTTACAAAATAGGAATACTCGGGTGTTTCCGACGGCATAACAACAATCTCGTCATCAAAAGCAAAAAGCAAATCGGTAACCGTCCCGTCAACAATATTCGGATAAAAGTAAACCTCGCTGCCCCTGACCCTGTCAAGAAGATAATCGGCGTCAACACAGGTAAGACGGGTAAGCGTCCTCTCCGCCTCAGGCTCGGAAGCGCCGCCGTCATCAGTGAGCGTTACGGCGTTCGGGTCAAGCTCAAACCTCGGTATAAGCGAGAAAAGCTCATACCTTGTGAAAAGAGAAACCGCCTTTTTCATATCCGTATTACCAAGCCTGTAAAGCTCCAGCCTTGTGTCAACGGGCGCATCCGTGCTTATCTCGCCGAGCCTGAGCGAAAGCTCAGCGTTATCCCTGTCCTTTTCAAGCTTCGCTTTAGTGCCTGCCTTGATGTCAAGCTCGTCAAGGTGGTCGTAGATATATTCAACACTGTGGTACTTAGCAATAAGCTCGAGCGCCGTCTTGGGTCCTACTCCCTGCACACCCGGTATATTATCGCTTGAATCACCCTGAAGCGCCTTTACCTGAATAAGCTCGTGCGGAGTAACTCCGTACTCGGCCATTATTGCTTTTTCATCATAAATATCCGTCTGCGCGTGACCCATCTTCGTCCTTGCGAGCATTACCCTTACGCCTCCGTGCGCAAGCTGTAAAGAATCACGGTCCCCCGTTGCGATATAGCACTCGTCGCCGTTTTCCCTGCAGGCGCGCGCAAAGGTGCCTAAGATGTCGTCAGCCTCCCAGCCCTCAGCCTCAAGCGTTTTTATTCCGAGGCTCTGCAGTATCTCTTTAAGCACAGGCATCTGCTCCCTGAGCTCCTCGGGCATCGGCTTTCTTCCTGCCTTATACTCATCGTACATCTTATGCCTGAAGGTGGGCGCATGGACATCAAAAGCCGCTGCGACGCAGTCGGGCTTGCACACCTCCTCAAGCTTCAGTAAAATATTTAAAAAGCCGTATATGGCGTTTGTGTACTCGCCTTTTTTATTTGTAAGCAGTCTTATTCCGTAAAACGCACGGTTAATAATACTGTTGCCGTCAAGAATCAGAAGCCGCATAGACCCACCTCTTAAAGTAATTTTTATTATTATACCATAAATAAGCTTATTATAAAAGAATATATTTGATAAAAGACCTTTAATATGTTATATTATTTACATTATGAAAATTAAGAACTTAGAATTTCAAAACGGAATATTCTTAGCGCCGATGGCAGGCATAGCCGACAAGGCGTTTCGTGAGCTTTGCACCGATTTCGGCGCGGAGTACACCGTAACGGAAATGGTGTCGGCAAAGGGCTTTACAATGGGCGATAAAAAGAGCGCGGAGCTTCTCACTCCAAGCGAGAGAGAAAAATGCACAGGCGCTCAGCTTTTCGGCACCGAGCCCGAGGTTATGGCGCAGGCGGCTGTAAAATGCCTTGAATACAAGCCGTGCATTATCGACATAAATATGGGCTGTCCTGCCCCTAAGGTTGCAGGCAACGGCGCAGGCGCAAGTCTTATGAAGGAGCCTGAGCTTGCAGGTGAAATTATAAAGGCGGTAAGCTCCGCCGTCGAAATTCCCGTTACGGTAAAAATCCGAAAGGGATGGGACGAGGAGAGCGTCAACGCGGTAGAGATTGCCGAAATCGCCGAGAAAAACGGCGCGGCGGCAATCACCGTTCACGGCAGAACAAGGGCGCAGATGTATTCGGGTAAGGTTGACTACGATATTATCCGTCAGGTAAAATCCGCAGTAGGCATACCCGTTATAGGTAACGGGGATATTACTGACGAGCAGTCGGCGGCGCTTATGTTTGAAAAAACGGGCTGCGACGCAATTATGATTGCGAGGGGCGCTCTCGGAAACCCGTGGCTTTTCAGGCGGCTCAAGGCTTATCTTGAGGAATGCAGGGTGCTTCCCGAGGTGAGCGCCGCTGAAAAAATGGTCGTTATGCTCAGGCACATTCAAAAAATTATCGAATACAAAGGCGAATACACGGGTATGCGCGAGGCAAGGCACCATGCCGCATATTACACAAAGGGTATGCGCGGCGGCGCCGCCTTTCGCCGTGAGATAAGCACCTTTGAGCATTTTTCACAGCTCGAGGAGCTTGCCTTTAAAATTGCAAAAGAGAATGAGTTATGATACTTAAAAACTGTACCTTCTTCGGCGAATTTTTTGAAAAGGAATTCGGCGATATAGAAATCCAGAACGGAATAATAAGCAGGCTCGGTATTCTGCCCGAGGGCAGGGATATGAGCGGCTGTATAATCGTACCCGGTTTCATCGACATACATATCCACGGCGCAAACGGCGGCGATACCTGCGACGCAAGAATCGACTCACTTGACAGGATGTCTTCATACCTTGCAAAAAACGGAGTAACCTCCTTCTGCCCTACGGCGATGACCATGCCCAGTGAAAGACTTAAAGAAATTGTAAAAACGATTAAAGAATATAACGCAGGCAAAGCAAAAGTTGTCGGCATTAACCTTGAGGGTCCGTACATCTCGGAAAAGAAAAAGGGCTCGCAAAACCCCGATTATATCAGAGGCGCAAGCACCGAGGAATTCAGCGAGCTTTACGGTCTTTCGGGCGGTCTTATAAAGCTAATAACCGTTGCGCCCGAAATAGAAGGTAATGCAAAATTCATAAAAAGCGTAAGTGATAAATGCACGGTTTCACTCGGACATTCAGCAGCAAACGAAGCGCAGACGAGGGAGGCTTTAAACCTCGGTGCAAGGCATATAACCCACCTTTTCAACGCTATGAGCCCGATGACGCACAGAAGCGCAGGGCTTGCAGGCACGGCGCTTGACGATGAAAGAGTTATGTGCGAGCTGATATGCGACCTCAGCCACATCTGCCCGACGGTACTGAGAAATGCTTTTGATATTCTCGGCGATAACAGAGCTGTTGTCGTCAGCGACTCGATGAGAGCGGCGGGGCTCGGTGCAAGCGAATTCGACCTCGGGGGTCAGAGCGTCTTTGTAAGAGAGGGCGGAAAATACGCCGAGCTTCAGGACGGTACAATAGGCGCTTCAATCACAAATATCCACGAGGAATTCAAAAATCTTGTGAATATAGGCATTGATTTCAAAACTGCGCTCAGGGCATGCACAATTAACCCTGCAAGAGCAATCGGTATGGAAAACGAAATCGGCTCAATTGCCGTCGGCAAGCGCGCGGACCTTCTTGTGCTTGACGAAAACTTAGAGATAAAAGAGGTTTATATAAATGGAATACTCGCTTAACATCGCACTTATAGAGCCCGAAATACCGCAGAACACGGGCAACATCGCGCGCACCTGCGCCGCAACGGGCGCAAGGCTCCACCTCGTGGGACCCATGGGCTTTCACATCACCGATAAGCAGGTGAAGCGCGCAGGGCTTGACTACTGGGATAAGCTTGACATAACCTACTACGAAAGCTCCGAGGAGTTCTTTGATAAAAACAGGGGCGCAAGCTTCTACTATTTTACTACAAAGGGCGGTAAAGCCCATTCGGATATGAGCTATGACAACGGCGCCTTCCTCGTTTTCGGCAAGGAAACGAAGGGGCTTCCCGAGGACCTTCTGAGAGAGAATTACGACAGGTGCGTGCGCCTGCCGATGCGTGGGATTATAAGAAGCCTCAATCTCTCAAACGCCGTGTGCGCAGGTGCATATGAGGTGCTGAGGCAATGGGGATATCCCGCGCTTTCACAGAAGGGTAAGCTCAGCACAATCAAGTAAAACAGGAAAACCAAAAGCCTTGTGAACTTTAAGTTCACAAGGCTTTTATTCGTTTCAGTTATAATGATTAAGCGGTAATAAGTCTGCCTGCTGAGGTGAATTCATAATTTACACCGTCAATAGTCTGCTTGCCTGTTACCATTGCGCCGCTTGATTTAAGATAATAAACTCCTTCCTCAAGCTCAAGCCAGCCCGTCGCCATAGTACCCATACCGATAAAATCCTCATCGCCATAATCGCCGATGTTTTTGGGATAGAGATAATACCATACATTATTTACCTTCTGCCAGCCGTAGCGCTCAGCGCCGTCAGCGCCGAAATAATGCCACGCATTTTCTTCTGAAAACTTATACCAGCCTGTTACCATTGCGCCGTCGGGCTTAACATAATACCATACGGGATTATCCTCGGTTGACTTTGCACCCTCAATCCAGTCATCGCTGAACATAGCGCAGTTCCTGTCAAAATAATACCACTTGCCCTTAACCTGCTTCCAGCCCTTTGCAAGCTTGCCGTTATCGTTAGCGTAATACCAGTTCACGCTGTTGCCGCCAACGACTATATCGTCAGAATAATTGCCCGAATCAAACCTGAACCATGCGCCCGTTACCATTGCGCCGTTCTTATCAAAAGCGTACCAGTCGGTGTTATCGTTAATGCCGCCTGTTTTATCCGCCATGGGATATACAATATTGCTAAGCATAAAGCCGTATTCTTTATTGAGATAATACCATTTGCCCTTTGAAAGAAGCCAGCCCGTCCTTGCAGCGCCGCCGGACTGGATATACCACCATATCTTTTCGGTTGTATTATCGTCATTCTTGAATTCAAGGCTTTTCCAGCCGTTTTCGAGCATTGCGCCGTATTTATTGAAAACATAAATCTTGCCGTTAATTGTACGCACATCATTTTCAACCATTGCGCCGCCCTCGCTCGGTGAAAGGTAATACCACTTACCCTTGTCCTTGAGCCAGCCCGTCTTTGCCGTGCCCTTTTCGCCGTAGTACCATACTCCGTCCTTCTTTACCCAGCCGTCCTGCAAAATAGCAATCGGGTCGGTTTCCCAGTCGTCGCCTGCAAAAGCGGTAAGGTTAATGCCTGACACAACCGAGAAAAGCATAAGAACAGCGAGTGCTAAACTTAATATCTTTTTCATTATATCGTCTCCTTTAAAAAACAGATAAAAACAGAACCGATGTTTATTATCTCTTTCTATATTAACATATTTGATAAACTATGTAAAGCGGTTTACGGATTTGTGCATACTCCCGAATTATTGAAATAATACATTTTTCCCTTAATGCGCCACGGACCCGTTATCATTCTTCCGTTGCTTTCAAGATAATACCACTTACCCGAAAGTTTAAGCCAGCCCGTCTGCATAACGCCCGAGGAGTTGAAGTAATACCACTGTCCGCCTGCCTTGCCCCAGCCGACGCGCATTCCGCCGTCCGTGCCGAGATAATACCATTTTCCGTTTTGCTTGAGCCAACCCGTCTGCATTGCGCCCGACGGTTTAAGGTAATACCACTTGCCCGAAATCTTTTTCCAGCCTGTCTGCATTGCGCCCGAGGCGTTCATATAATACCATACATCCTTTACCTTCGCCCAGCCTGTTTTCATCTGGCCGAGCTCGTCAAAATAGTACCATACATTCTTAATCTGACGCCAGCCCGTTACACCTCTGCCGTTTTCAAAATAATACCAGATATCGCCGTCCTTATACCACCTTGACTGCATGGGCTCCACGCTCACAGGCACGCTCAGCTGTGCGCCGTAATAAATCAGAACAACATAATTTTCGCCCCCGGGATACCACGGGTTACTCTGCTGGTCCGACTGAATAAGGACATTCTGCTCCTCGCCGTTACCGTTTACAAAGCTATACCAGCCGTAACCGCCGATGTCCTTTACGGTAAGCACCTGAGATGTATTGTCCTTGTAATTGACCCTGAGAGAGTTGCCCTTTTTTAAAACTATATCGTTAACCGAGTAATTATAAAAAGGCCTTGCGTAAGTATCGCCCTTAACATAATCCCAGAGTATATAACCGCCCTCGTTTTCCTTAACGCTCAGTCCGTCGGAAATTAACTCAAGCGAAGCCACGGGGCTTTCAACAATTTTCGACCTGACCGATACGGTCTTTGTGCCGACAGCTATCCTGAAGGTATAGCCGCCGTTCCTGTTAACGGCGCTGTCAATATACCAGTGGGAATAACTCTGCTCGGCGTCATAGCTGACATCAAGCCTGTTTCCGTCCCCGTCAAAATAACCGATTTCAGTATAGGTTTCATCCCATTCCTCGTCGTACACCTCGCATTCGCCGTAGGTGTAATCAACGCTTCTGCCGTTTATATACTCAACTCTTAAAACATTGCCTGTTTTATAAATGACCTTTGATACATCGTAACAGAAATACCTGCCCTCCTGTTTGAGATTATCCTCATAGGTCCAATAACCGTCCCAGTTTTCAACAAGAGTGGTATCCCCGTCAACAGGTAAAAAGGTAATGCTTTTAACAGGCGTCTCCGCAGCAAAGGCGGTAATATTTATACCCGCAAAAACTGTTAATACAAGAAATAAACTTATAATCCTTTTCATAATTCTCTCCTGTCCGTTTTTTTAATTCTCTCACATACCGACTTTGATAAAACACCTGTAAGAAAGCCCGTAACAAGCCCCGAAACAAGAAGTATCGGCAGATAGTAGACAATTCTCACCGTGCTCATAACAACCGCGGCAACCGCAATCTGAGCAATATTGTGGCACACTCCGCCGAGCATACTTACGCCGACAATGCTGAGCTTACTCTTCTTCACAGCCCACATCACCAAAAAGCTCAGAAGCGAGCCTGCAAGGCTGTAAAGCACGGAATAAGCATTACCGAAGGTCAGCGCCGCAAGAAGCACCCTTACAAGCGAAAGCGCAAACGCCTCAAACGGCGACAGCGTATAAAGCGCCGTAACCACCACGAGATTTGCAAGGCCGAGCTTAACTCCGGGAACGCCCACGCTTACGGGTATGAGCGTTTCAAGATAGCTCAGAGTAAAGGCGAGCGCCGTGAGCATACCGAAAAGCGCAATTCTTTTAACCTTGCTCATAAATCCACCTCCGAATTCTCAGCGCTCACAACGCTTACAACAACCTTGTGAGGCAGGCAGATTATGCTTTCCCCGTTCTTATTTATTTTTCTATGCTTAACACAAATCCCGTCAGGGCAGTCAGCCTCGCTCATAAATGCGTAACCGTCCTCAATGACAAGCGTGTTTTTACCAAGCGCCGTGCTTATATCATAGCTTGTGTTCTCATCAAGCGGAAGAGTCTGCACCTGCCTGCCGTCAATCTCGATTTTAACATATGCGCCGACATTGTTTTTCGGCAGATACAGGATTAACAGCAGCGCACATACAACAGCAAGCACTGCGCCGATTAAAATAAAATCCGCTTTTTTCAATTTATAAATTCCTCAAATCCTGAGCTGTAATACTGCTTGTATTCCTTGTCGCACCAAAACGCTTCAACGCCGTCAAGGCCTTCCACAAGCTCACGCCCGTCCTCATACGGCATATTAAACAGTGTTGTAGAAAGTGCGTCGGCAAGCGCCGAATCCTCACAGATAACCGTTATTCCCGAAAAATATTCGCTCGGCATTAAAGTTTCAGTGTTGATAATATGGCAGTAATTCCTGCCCTCAACCGTGAAGTAACGCTGATAGTCGCCGCTTGTAACAACGCTTAAACCGCTCACGCGCACGGTGCAAAGCGCCTCCTGCGAGGAGGTGTCGGGATTCTCAACGGAGATATTCCACCTCTCGCCGCCGTCCTTGAGACCCGCAGTGTAAACATTACCGCCGAGGCTTAACGCAAAGCTCTGCCACAAATTCTCCTTAGCCCATTTACAGACCTCACGGCAGGCATATCCCTTTGCAATCGCCCCGACATCGAGCTTCATATATCCGTCAGCAAAATAAACCGTGCCGTCCTCCTCGTTTATCACAAGGTCGTCAATATCGGTATGCCTGCTTGCCTCAAGGAGCTTTTCATACTCGGGCAGCTCCGCGCTGTCAGGGTCGTTAATCCCCTTTTCCCTGTAATCGTGCCAGATTTCAAGCACAGCGCCGAAGCAGATATTCGTATTGCCGCCGCTGAGCCTGTAAACCTCCTTACCGTAGAGAAGAAGGTCAATTATCCTTTCGTCAACTTCAACAGGCTCCGTTCCTGCGGTATCGTTAAGAGTTTTTATATTATTTATCCCGTCGTAATCGTGATAGATGTCAAACAGCCTGTTATACTCCTCAAGCTTTTCGTGAAGCTGCGCAAAATGCTCATCAAAGCTCTCCTGACTGACATCATATGCAATGAGCGTTGACGCGGTATCAAACAGGTCGATAAAGCTTTTTTCATACCTTTTTTCGCCCTGCGAACAAGCGCTCAGGGACAGAAGCGTCGCTATAATTAAAAAAACTGATATAATTCTTTTCATAATAATATTATAACAAAAATAAATATTCCCTGCAATATCAATAATTTTCCGCTTTCTTTGTAATGAAAAATATGCCGTTTCTTGTACAATTTGCACTAATAGAATATAATTAACTCTTTCAAAACATATGTCTATTTAGTTGACTTGCACAAATATCGGGCATTTTGAATTATTAACAAATTATAAACTCGTAAAAAAAGGTATTGACTTTTTCGCGCTTTGGACTATAATGTGGGCGACACATGGGAAAGGCGTTCACAGCGGTTCGCAAAAGGGCGTCGGTGTGTTAATAAAAATGAAAGGAAGTTGTGCAAATGTTCAAGATTGTGATGAAGTGCGCTGACATTCTCGCTATGGTTGACCCTGCTTATGTTGCATGCAAGAGGATCGATGAGAAATAAGGACGCAAAAAGATAGCAAAGCCGAGTAACGACGAAAGCGTAACTCGGCTTTGTTTTTTTATATATTGAGATAATCGGCTGTATATGTTAGAATAAACAAAAGGACTGATTATATGAAAATAACAGATTTTTTATTCGGATTGGCTATTTCACTTTTCTTCAGGCTCAGCTCGTGGCTTTGCTCCGTTCCGATGTGGCTGACACTCATACTGCATTTTGTAACAGGGCTTCCGCTTTACTGGTTCTGGGCAACGCTCGCCGTATGGCTTTTAGTCGGAATAATACGCTACTGCGTTATCGTCTTTGCCCGCTGGGGCGCAAATTCACCCGAAATACCAAAAGAAAACAAAAACCCCTATTCGCATAAAGATAAATAAAAAATTCTTTCAAGAAAAGTACAATAAGAATCACAAGAAAAAGGCTAATTGATTACAGAAAATCAA
>ODAI010466185.1_pt1 | contig 15409 bp, 12 predicted proteins | sample 1539321 | NCBI WGS metagenome assembly ODAI01 (sample SAMN02144231, study PRJEB22623) | gut metagenome | biome: sheep rumen | host: Ovis aries | place: New Zealand
TATGTTTTTCGTAAGTATCATAGTTACAGATCACTTGTCAAGCTACTTTGATGCGCAGCGAGTACGCGTCCTTTGCTTACTTTCCGTCGCTACGGACGGAAAGTAAGTCGCATCGCCGGAAGAGTGCCGACAAAAGGGGAAGAGACTTTTTGCGTGCGAAAAGAAAAAGAAAAATGAAAAAGAAAAAAGAAAAAATAAAAAATTTTAAATAATAATTCAATCAAAAAAATAATTAAAAAAATGTCCAGATCAATATATTGTATGTGAAAATTAAGAGAAAAACAATATCTTCTATTTTTTACGAAAAAAACACTTTATTTCATGAAATTATTTTCTTATTTGGGCATTTCGCCATAATAAAAGAAATTATGATAAAAGTAATTTAGAAATATTGACAAATACAAAGTTTTTTGCTATAATAAAAAAGTAAATATGGGATAGCTATGCACTTTTGTAGAATATTCCACATATATTACATGAAGTAGTCCAACAATTTGTGGAACAAAGACATATATGGAAAAAGTACTCAAAGCCGAACATATATCAAGAGATTTTAAGATCGGAGACGGAAGCGTGGTCCATGCCCTGACCGATATAAATCTCGAGGTCGGAAAAGGCGAGCTTGTCTGTTTAAGGGGCAGGTCGGGGTCGGGTAAAACCACCCTGATAAATATTCTCGGAGCACTCGACAGACAGGACGGCGGAACAGTGTGGTTCTGCGGAGAAGATACCGCAAAGCTCAGCGATGCGGGAAGAGATAAAATGAGAAGACAAAAGCTGTCATTCGTTTTCCAGTCAGTAGCACTGATATCAACAATGACCGCACTTGAAAATGTAGAGTTCTCACTCAGACTCGCCGGATATCCGATAGCCGGAAGAACAAAACGTGCAAAAGAATGTCTGACAAGAGTCGGACTCGGAAAAAGAATGGATCACCGACCCGGAGAACTGTCCGGAGGTGAACAGCAGAGAGTTGCAATAGCAAGAGCAGTAGCTCATAAGCCCGAAATAATATTCGCAGACGAACCTACCGCTGCCCTTGATTTTTCCACCGGTACAGCAGTGCTCGGATTATTCAGGGAACTTGTTCATGATGACGGTATAACGGTAGTGATGACGACCCACGACGAGGCAATGATGGAGCTTGCCGATGTCGTGTATTCTCTTGAAGACGGTGAAATCGTTGACATAAAAAGAAACAATATAGAATAATGCCTATACTATTATAATATACAGGATAAAAATATGCCGAAAAGTGTATTGCTCGCACCGCCCGAAAATGTAATGGTGCGATGCGACAATCTCGTAAAAATATATAAGAGCAAGGATATAGAAGTAATGGCTCTGCAGGGTCTTGACCTTGAGGTCGAACGCGGCGAGCTTATGGGAATAGTCGGAGCTTCTGGTTCCGGAAAATCCACACTTCTGAATATGCTCGGAGGTCTTGACCGCCCTACAGCCGGAAGTCTGTATGTTGACGGCAAGGATATGCTGAAATTCTCCGATAAGGATTTTATCGAATATAAAAGAAAAACAGTCGGATTTGTATGGCAGAATAACGCCCGTAACCTTATCCCCTACCTTACCGCAATAGAAAACGTCGAAATGCCGATGATGCTGAGCGGATATGAAAACAGACGGAAGCGTGCAGAATACCTGCTCGATATGGTCGGGCTGTCAGCAAGAAAAAATTCAATGCTCGGACAAATGTCCGGAGGTGAACAGCAGCGCTGCGCTATAGCAATAGCACTCGGTAATAACCCGAAGCTTCTGCTTGCCGATGAGCCGACAGGAGCCGTTGATACAAAGACGGCAAATAATGTTCTCGAAGTATTCAGACGGCTTAATAAAGAAACAGGAGTTACTATTATAATAGTGACCCATGACTCGAATCTCGCAAAGTCAATAGATCGCGTTGTTGCAATACGTGACGGCAAGACGTCGAGTGAGTTGATACGCAAAAAACCCATACTTACAGGTGTTTCATTCGAGAAACTCAGTGAGCAGCAGCAGGCAGAGATCCGTGCGATCGAAGAGAGTGAGACTCAGCATGAAGAGCTCGTACTGCTCGATAAGGCAGGAAGACTCCAGATCCCTAAGGATTATCTCGATCAGCTTGGTATAAAGGGCGGCGACAGAGTGCGCGTCGAACTTGAAGATGACCGGATAATGATATATAAGCAGTAACTTAAAATGTGAATTCTGAATAATTCTCAGGCGAAAGCTATTTGATAATAAGAAAGGTGGAGCTTAATTTGGGCAAGACAAGAAAAATGACAGCTGTACTTCTGACTGCGGCAATGCTTCTTACTATGCAGTCTTTTCCGGCGTTTGCGGAAAATGACCAGCAGGAAGAAATGACCACGGAAGAAGAAAGCGAAGTTTCTACTATCAGGAACATCATGAACACCGGTAACAGAGACAACGCGTACAGCGCGTACTACGAAAAGCACCGTAACGAGACTTTCCCCGATAAAGAAGTGGTCATCGAGGCAAAGGACGGAGTTGCAGGCAAGGACAGCGCAGGAAATGATCCCCTGTATGAGATCACAGACTATGTTGGTGAGAAGGACTGCCTCGTCTGGACAAATAACAGAGGTACGCTTACATACGAATTCAATATCCCAGAGGCGGGTAATTATTGTCTTGAACTATATTACTACACCTTTTCCGGAGGAAGCACCACCGTTGATGTCGGCATAAGGATAGACGGCGAATATCCGTTTACCGCCTGCAACGATATTACTCTCGACAGATACTGGGAAGATGCTACCGATATAAAGAAGGACAGCAAAGGTAATGAACTTAAGCCTACACAGGTAGAAAAGGATATGTGGGTAACTTATCCGATAAAGGATAAAGAAGGTCTGTTCAATACCCCTTACTTCTTCAATCTTTCTAAGGGCATCCATACCATTACTCTTGAAGGTATCAGAACAAATATCGCTCTGAAGACCCTGACATTCAAGAACTACAAGACTCCGGCAGCATATCAGCCTCCTTCCGAGGCAGATAAGGAAAATACGCCGGCACTTACATGGGATAATGCTATCGGAACAAAGACAATTCTGATAGAAGCTCAGTCCCCCGCATACAAGACCGCTTCAACACTGTATGCGACCTACGACAGAACATCTTTTTATACAAGCCCGTCCGATCCGACAAAGCAGAGATACAACACTATCGGCGCGGGTACATGGAACAAGGCTACACAGGCAATAACATGGAGATTCACCATTCCGAGAGACGGTTACTACACATTCTCATTCAAGGCAAGACAGAATACGATGAGAGGCTTCTATTCAAACAGACGCATCTACATCGACGGCGAAGTACCGAATGAGAAAATGGATATCGTATCGTTCCCGTATGACCCGAACTGGTACAATCAGTTTCTTTCTGCTGATAAGCCCACTTCCGCCGGTCAGAAGCTCGACCCCATGTATATCTATCTTGATGCAGGCGAGCATACGATAACTATGGAAGTAGTTCCCGGTGACATCGGCGAGATCATGAGAAGACTCGATGACCTTGTTTATACCCTCAACTACTACTACAGAAGAATACTTATGATAACCGGACCGGATCCCGATGAATACAACGACTACCTCGTTGATATCCAGATCCCCGAACTTATCCCGACTTTTGAAGATGCTATCAAGCAGCTCAAGGAAGAAAAGGCCAATATCGAAAAGCTCGGTCAGGGTTCAGAAGCTGCTTCGCTCCAGTCGCTCGCAGTTATCTTACAGCGCTGCTGCGACAAGAAGGACGAAATACCTTCAATGGTAGGAACTCTTAAAGACTACATCTCCGGCGTATCCGCATGGATGAGAGACTACAGAGATCAGCCGCTTGAACTTGACTATATCGAAGTACTTACCAAAAATGAGGAAGATAACATAAGATCCGCAAACGCAAACTTCTTTGAAGAATTTGCATTCGGTTTCAGTGCATTTATCGGTTCTTTCTTTGAGGACTATACAATGCTTTCGGACACAAGTGAAAAATCCCTTAACGTATGGGTATCCCTCGGACGTGACCAGGCTACAGTTGTAAAAGACCTTGTAGATAACGGTTTCAATCAGGGCAATGCCGGTGTTCAGGCAAGTATAAACCTTGTTCAGGGCGCTATCCTTGAAGCAACACTTGCCGGAAAAGGTCCGGATATAGCACTGTTCCTCGGCGGCGACTTTCCGATCCAGTGCGCGGCAAGAGGACTGCTCGTAAATGTTAAGGAATTCAGAGATTATCAGGACGTTATATCGAGCAGATTCACGCCTACGATAGAAACTCTGTACAGCTATAACGGCGGAGTTTACGGACTGCCGGTATCGCAGACCTTCCCGATGATGTTCTACCGCACCGATATCCTTGAAGAACTGAATGTCCGCAAGATACCGGAGACATGGGACGACCTGATCGAGATAATACCTGTCCTCCAGCGTTCGTACCTCACAGTAGGTCTGCTTCAGCCGACCTCCAACCTTTCAAGCTCGATATTCGAGTCCGGAGACACATTCTCGATGCTCGTCCTCCAGACCGGAAATAATATGTATGTTGACGATCTTTCAAAGACAACATTCGATCAGAAGATAGTTGTTGATGCATTCAAGAAGTGGACTGACTTCTATACTATCTATGACTTTGAGCAGACATACGACCCCTTCACACGATTCAGAACAGGCGAAATGCCTATCATAATCAACAACTACCCGTTCTTCAACCAGCTTACCGTCTCCGCTCCTGAGATAAAGGGTCTGTGGGATTTCTCACACGTTCCCGGAACAAGGATCAAGGACGCGGACGGAAACTACACCGGCGAGATAAGTTATGCAGCAAACTCCAGCAGCGCCGGCGCGGTAATATTCAACAAGTGCGTCGATAAGAACGCCGCCTGGGAATTCATCAAGTGGTTCACATCTGATGATGTAATGATAAGCTACGGCAGAACGATCGAAGGACAGATGGGTCAGATGGGACGTTTCGATACCGCAAACGTAAATGCACTCGCTTCTCTGCCCTGGTCGAACGCAGAATATGAGAAGATCTCACAGCAGATGAATGCGACCATAGAGATCCCGATAATCCCGGCTTCATACGCTACCACACGTCATGTGAAGAACGCGTTCAGAGCAGTCGTAAACGATGCGTGGAACCCGAGATATGCTCTCTCGTCCTACAACAGAGATATAAACTCCGAGATCACGAGAAAGAATGCTGACCTTGCGTTCAACAGCAAGTAAAGAATCAGGAGGGTTTAAGCTTTGGCAAGAGATAATAAGGATAAATCTCTGTATATCGAGGACAATAAGTTCCGGTACACATTGAGAGAAATGAAAAAGAACGCCGGAGTATATGGGCTTATCGCCCCGTACTTCATACTGTTCCTGATATTTATGATCATACCGGTCATAATCTCCCTTCCTATGGGCTTTACGAACTTCAACATGGCGCAGTTCCCGAGGTGGGTCGGACTCGACAACTTCTACTCGCTGTTCCTTGAAGATGAAGTATTCCTGAAGGCTATCGAGAATACGCTCGTATTCGCGGTAGTAACGGGACCTATAAGCTACTTCCTGTGCTTTATACTCGCGTGGCTGATAAACGAGCTTCCCGGACCGATGAAGACCGTGTTCACATTCGTCTTCTACGCCCCGACACTTGCGGGTAACATCTACACCACATGGCAGCTTATCTTCTCCGGTGATACTTATGGTATCGCAAACGCATACCTTATAAACCTCGGTCTTACAAACGGCGCTATACAGTGGCTCACCGATGCAAACTACATCATGGGAGTACTGATAGTCGTACAGCTGTGGATGGCGCTGGGTGCCGGATTCCTCGCGATACGCGCAGGACTTCAGGGTATCCCGAGAGACCGCTATGAAGCGGGTGCTATCGAGGGCATCAAGAACAGAGGTCAGGAACTTATATATGTAACAATCCCGGCAATGGGACCGCAGCTTATGTTCGCGGCCGTAATGCAGATAACATCATCGTTCACCGCAGGCGATATCGGACGTATGCTCACAGCCTTCCCGACTACCGACTATGCGGGTCATACGATAATGACTCACGCCTATGACTACGGTTCGATCAGATACGAAATGGGTTATTCTTCGGCAATATGCTTTGTATTGTTCTCGGTAATGCTGATTGCAAACTGGGCGATCAAGAAGATACTCGGACGATATCTCGATTAATCCAGCGGGTCTTCCCGAAAAATAATATTAAAGAAACGCACTGCCGGAGCTTTCCGGCAATGCGATCACCTACGAAAGGACGGTAGTCATGAGGACTAAAAAATCCAGAAAGAAATATGGCGGCAGCCGGGCCGGCGACATATTCATATTTATACTGCTGGTGCTGCTCGGACTGTTCATGCTTTTCCCTATATATCTGTCGGTGATACAGTCGTTAAAGCCTTCGGAGGAACTCTTCCTCTTCCCTCCGAAGCTGTATGCGATGGCACCCACTAACCAGAACTACGTTGACCTTATCAACACAGCTTCAAATATGTGGGTACCGTTCAGCAGATACATATTCAACTCGGTATTCGTTGCGATAGTAGTTACAGTTGCACAGCTGATCTTCTCGTCTTCTGCGGCGTATGCGCTGGCTAAGGTGCAGTTCCCCGGAAGAAAGTTCCTTAACAAGATAATAGAGATCACGCTTCTGTTCACAAGTACGGTACTCTACATCATGCAGTACATCGTTATGGCAACAATGGGCATCATAGATACCTACCTTGCAATAACACTTCCGTACATCGCAACATCAATGGGACTGTTCCTTATGAGACAGTTCATAGGACAGCTTCCTGACGCACTTATAGAAGCCGCGTACCTCGACGGTGCCGGACAGGTGCGCATTTGCTGGCAGATAGTAATGCCGAATGTTAAGCCTGCGTGGCTGACCCTGATGATCTTCGCTTTCAACGGTGCTTGGCAGATCACAGGATATTCGTTCATCTACAATGAAGCATTAAAACCGATCCCGACCGTATTGCAGCAGATAAGCGCTTCGGGTATCGCAAGAGCGGGTGTGGCAGCGGCAGCGACCGTCGTGCTGATGATACCGCCGATGCTGATATTCCTGCTGTGCCAGAGCTCGGTTGTCGAAACAATGGCACAAAGCGGTCTGAAGGATTAAAAATTTACAGGAAAGGATGATTTTAATGCCGTTAATGAAAAAGCTCGCAGCAGCATTTCTTACCGCTGCGGTCTGTGTAACAGCTCTTGGCGTTACAGCATCTGCGGATGAACCATATACCGGTTATAATTACGACTGGTGGGGCGATCCGATACCCTCTCAGAACGGTTTCGTCGTTGATAAAGTAATAGACGGAAGCGATCTGGGGCTGGATCTGCTGGATTACGGCGAAGGTCTGAAGGAAGACGCTCTCAAGCAGCTTCAGGGACTTTCAGAGCCCTCGGATATGTTCGTTGACCAGAATACCGGAAAATTCTACATAGTTGACAGTAAGAACAACAGACTCATAGTTACTGACAGCACTTTCTCACCGGACGCAACCCAGGTCATTAAAGAGCTTAAATACAGCCATGAATTTCCGGAAAGTCAGAGCATCATAAAAAAGACCACATTCAGCAGCCCGAGAGGCGTTTATGTAAGGACGAACAGCGACGGAGTAAAGCTCATATATGTCGCTGACTCGGATAACGACCGTGTGGTAGCGTTCAATGAAGATCTTGAGATCGCAATGGAATATACCCGTCCTTCCAAGGACGTTTATGACGACAAGACGACATATAAGCCGAATAAGGTAGTTGTTGACAGCGCGTTCAACGTTTATGTCATCGTTCCTTCGATCACACAGGGTTCGCTGCAGTTCTCCGCTGACGGACAGTTCAACGGATATTACGGTGCAAACCGAGTTGAGGCTACCGCCGAGGTAATTGCGCAGCAGTTCTGGAAGCTGATCTACACCAGAGAACAGATCATAGCGATGCGCCGTTCAGTAGCAATGGAGATATCCAATCTGGATATAGACAAAGAAGGCTTTATCTATACCGTAACCGAAAATAAATCGGCTGAGACGGACGTCCTCAAAAAGCTGAATCCGGCAGGTACGAACATATTCAAAAATCTCGGATATGACGATATGACCTTCGGCGATTTTGCGACAAGATACTATAAAGGTCACAATTACGCTTCGGCTATAACCGATGTCGATATAGACGAAGAGGGAAATATCTACCTGCTCGACTTTACTACCGGCCGTGTGTTCCAGTACACCGATGAGTGCGATCTTCTGTTCATCTTCGGAACAAAGGGTCCTCAGCAGACTCAGGGTACGCAGAAAGGAACATTCCTCTCGGTATCCGCGGTAGAGACTTACAAAGGAAAAGTCTATGTTGTGGATTCTCGTAAGAACAGCATCACGATATTCAAGCAGACCGAGTTCGGTGCAATAGTGCAGAATGCGATCTCACTGTTCAACGAGGGTCTTTACGATGAGGCAAAAGAGCCTTGGGAAGAAGTCCTCAGAAGAGACGCAAACTACTGGCTCGCATATATCGGTCTCGGAAACGCATACCTTAACCAGAATGAATACGGTACGGCAATGGACTATTTCTACCGCACATCGAGAGCGGGTTATAACAGAGCATTCAAGTCCTTCCGTATAGAATTCATAAGAGCAAACTTCACATGGATGCTCATAATAGTCCTTGGAATAATAGTTCTGCTGATAGCATGGAGCTATGTAAGAAAATATCTCAAAAAGAAAAAAGCGGCAAGCAAAGGAGGTAGTGATAAATGAAATTTGATCTGGATCTGCCTGCCTGGAAATGGCCGTTCTACGTAATGAGGCACCCGTTTGAGGGCTACGATGACCTCAGATGGAAAAAAGGCTACAATATGAAGGTCGCATGGGTGATCGTCATAATGTTCTTCATAATAAGCGTTGCGAGCGCACAGCTCACAGGCTTTTTGTTCAACAATACCTACGTAAAGGTATTCAACATCGTACCGTACTTCTCTTCATCGGTCATTCTGTTCATTACATGGGTGGTCGGAAACTGGTCGCTGTGTACGCTGTTCGACGGTGAAGGTACCATGAAGAACATCTTCTGCGTATCGGCTTATGCGCTTGTTCCCTATCTCTTTTCCGAAGTTATCATAATCATCGCCAGCAACTTCCTGCTCAGGACGGAAGGCGGATTCATCGCTTTCTTCAGATACCTCGGCATTGTATGGTCGGTGGTGCTTATGATCTCGGCAATGAAGACCGTTCACCAGTACTCGCTCCCGAAAACGATAGCGGCTATGTTCTTTACGGTCGTGGCAATGGCGATAATACTGTTTCTTGCAGTATTGCTGCTCACATTGTTCCAGCAGGTATTTGTATTCGTATATTCGGTTTACACCGAGCTGATGTACAGATTCAGTATTTAGCGCAGCTCATGCCTGAAAGTAAGTAAACTCAAATTCAATTTCGGATCTCCCGCGGTAAGATCGGAGCGGGAGAGTATGGAGGTCATAAAATGCTGAAATTAAGGAAAAGGCTGTTGGCTGCGGGACTTGCCGCAGTATTGTCGGTCTCCGCAGCTTCGATGCCGGTATGGTCGGAGTCGGAGCAGACCGATGATACAGCAGCTGCGGAAGTCAGCGAAACGGGTACCGATGAGGCTTCCGGCACAGACACCGCAGCAGCGGAGGACAGCGGCATTTACGTAACCGAGGACGAAGCTTTCGCAGATATGCAGTTAATGGCGGAAAACTCGAAGCTGGGTCTGTACGTGAATGAAAAGGATTGTGTCTTTGTCATAGAGGACAAAAACACCGGCTGCAGATGGTGGTCGTACTACTACAACAGCGATACGAAAAAGGAAAGAAGAAGAAAGACTATGATCTCCGTGGACTATATAGACACGGTAAACAAGCAGCCTTCTTCTACCCCGCTGCGTTCGCACGATTCAAGCGTGCAGAAAAAATGCAGCAAGATCGAAAACGGAGTAAGATTTTCTTTTGTATTCATAAACTCCGGCAAAGAGAGCTTCAATATCCCGCTGGATATCGTGCTGAACGAAGACGGCACGTTCACAGCTACCGTTCCTACAAGCGAGATCGTGGAATATATCCCCGAAACTCAGGAGAACGGCGATCCGGGATACAGGATCCTTTCTATCCATATTCTTGAAAACCTCGCCTCAACATATACCGACAAGGACGGAATGATGGTAGTATCCGACGGTTCGGGCGCGGTCATAAATTACAACAACGGCACCGCTGCGGGCGACATAAATACCTTCGAGTCGAAGGTGTACGGTGACGACCTCGCTGTCGGAAAGCTGTATGCAGGCGCAAAGATCGAACAGGTGACCCTTCCGGTAATGGGAAATATCAATTCTTCCGAAGGATCGGGTCTTGTAATGATCGCAACCGACGGAGATGCATATTCCACCGAGCACGCAATGGTGACAGGTCAGGTATCGAACGCAGACCTGAATGCCTGCTGGTTCGAGTTCAATGTCAGATCGACCGATAAGTACTTCATGGGAAGCAGCAACAACCCGCTTACCGTATATGAGGCTAACGAGATCAGGACCGGAAATCTCTCAGTCACATATACCCCGATTTTCGGTGATGATCTCGATTATAACAACGTTGCGAGTGTTTACAGGGATTATCTGAAAAACAAGATCGGTGTTACAAAGAGGACTGAAAGCAGCAGCGCTCCGTATTACCTGACTCTCTACGGCGGAACTGTAAAGACTCAGTCCGTAATGGGATTCCCCGTAAAGATCCAGACTGCCGCTACTACCTACAAGCAGGCTCTTGAGATCGTCAAGATGCTCGAAAACGGCGGTATCAGCAACATAAAGATCATCTATGAGGATTTCAACGAAGCGGGTATCGTCGGACAGATCGCAGCAAACTTCCAGTATTCGTCCAAGCTTGGCGGCAAGAACGATTATCAGGAGTTCAAGAACTACGTTGAGTCGAAGGGCTATGACCTGTTCCCGAGCTGCGATATAATGGAATACTATCAGTCCGGAAACGGTTATTCGTTCACGCTCAACTCCTCAAAGCAGATAACAAAGGCTTATGCAACACAGACGCCTTTCGAGCTTGCATTCGGTCTTCCTCACATGACCAAGGATACATGGACGATACTTTCACCGTATTACTTCTCCGATATCTTCAATAAGCTTTCAACAACGTTCCGCCAGGAAGGCGCATCGGGCATCTCGCTCAATCAGGCTTCACGCCTGCTCTACAGCGATTTCAGCCGCAGAAACGAGAGCAAGAACAGAGAATACTTTGTTAGAGAAGATACGATAGAGATCCTCCAGGCCGGCTATCAGAAGCTCAAAGACAGCGGACTCAAGATAATGACGGAGAACGCGAACCAGTATATGATCCCCTATGCGGATTATATCAAGGACGTTCCGCTCTACTCGTCGAACTATGATATATTTGACTATGATGTTCCGCTGACTGAAATGGTACTGCACGGACTTGTTCCGTACACCACCAAGGCGATCAACAAGAGCGCAGATGCTCAGGAACTCAGAATGCTCGCACTTGTGACCGGTACGCCGATACACTATGAGCTGATGTATGAGAATCCCAACAAGTTCGCGGACAGCGAATACGATGTACTCTACTATACCAACTACAAGGGCTGGCTGGATCGTTCGATCAACGAATACAAGCTCTTCGATGATATCATAAAGTCGGTATCAGATGCTGAGATCACAAAGTTTGAGCGCATCAGCGATCAGGAATACCAGTCAACATTCAGCAACGGCGACAAGATCTACATTAACCTTGAGACTGAAGAGATCAAGTATAATAACAAGTCCTTTGATGTGAAGGATTATGGATTGGGGGTAGATGAATAATGAGTGATTTCGAGAATGAAGAAAAGACCGAAGTGATCGAAAACACCGAAGCCGCAGCGGAAGAAGCTGTCGGCAGCACCCCGATCAGTCTTGAGAAGCCGGAGCTCCCTGAAGAGCCCGCTCCGGTGAGAAAAGCAGCGGCTCACATGACCGCTTCGGCGGCAGCGCTGAATGCCGAGGGTGAAATAGACATCAGGCGCAGAAAGCCCAGAGAAGTAAAGCAGATAAAGCAGTCGAGGATCTCCTACGAAAAGAAGAAGGGCCTTTACGGCTACGGATTCATAGCTCTGTGGTTCATAGGCGTGCTGTATATGTTCCTCATACCGATAGGGCAGTCGCTGTGGTATTCGATGTGCAAGACCGATCTTGTTACCGACCCCGCACAGGTGCAGGAATACGGAATGAACGGTCCCGGAATATACACATCGTGGAACAACTTCGGCAACTTCACATGGGAGTTCACGATAAACGCCGATTTCCCGAAGAACCTTGCCGATTCACTTATCGAGACAGCATATACAGTTCCGCTGATCCTTGTATTCTCACTGTTCGTTGCACTTCTTCTTAACGACAAGTTCAAGGGCAGAACGCTCGCACGAGCGATATTCTTCCTGCCGGTACTGATAGCAACGGGTCCTGTGCTCGGAGTTATCAACGGAGATATGCTTTCGCAGGGTGTCTCGGACGCGTCACAGTTCAGTGCGCTGTTCAAAACAGACTTCGTTCAGGACTTCCTGCAATTCATGGGACTTAACAACATAAGTCAGCAGCTTGCCGATACCGTATCGGATATCACGAGTAAGATACTGAACCTGATATGGGATTCGGGTATCCAGATCCTGATATTCATTTCAGCATTGCAGCAGATACCTGTTTCAGCTAAAGAAGCGGCATCCATGGAGGGCGCTACGGGCTGGGAATTCTTCTGGAAGATAACCTTCCCGACGATCTCACCTATGATATTCGCAAACCTTATTTATACTATAATCGATGCTTTCGTAAAAACCGACAACCCCGTAATGCAGCAGGTAATGAAGTCGATAAGCGACTGGAAATACGATCAGGCATCGGCGATGGCGTGGACATACTTTGCAATAGTCGGAGTTATCCTCGGTATCATTTCGGCAATAGTTTCAAGATTCATCTTCTACCAGGTAGATTAAGGAGGTACTTCAATGGACAACGAAAATATTCAGGTTGCCTCGGAAGCTGCTTCCGTATCGACCAAGAAAAAATCAAAGCGTCAGCTTAAAAAAGAAGAAAAGAAGCGTCTGAGCAAATTCCACGTCGGCTCGTGGGAGATCATCACGCATTATCACGGCTACAATGCGGCGGAGAAGAAGCATTACCGCTACATTCTCGGCAGGCGCGTTTCTGAAAAGGTATGGCCGGTCTTCAGATTTCTTATCCTTTTCGGACTTTCATTTGTCGTAGTATATCCGATCCTTTACATGATCTCGTGTGCAATAAGACCTCAGATCGAAATGGCAGACCCCTCGATCATGTGGATCCCGAAGACGGTAACACTCAGCAACATCGAGGAGACATGGCTTGCAATAGACTACCCGAATCTGGTTTGGGAGACTATAAGAGTAAATGTTGTATGCTCGATAATCCAGGTAATCACCTGCTCGATAGCGGGCTATGGCTTCGCAAGATTCAAGTTCAAATTAAAGGGACTGTTCTTTGCGATAGTAATACTCCAGATCATAGTTCCTACACAGGTCATACTTATCCCGCAGTATATGCAGTTCAGATATTTCGATCCGCTCGGTATCTGCACACTGCTTACGGGTGGTGCGCTGAACCTTGCGAACTCACCGTGGGCACTGTACCTTCAGGCGTTCTTCTGCAACGGTATCCGTGCAGGTCTGTTCATCTTCCTGTTCAGACAGTTCTTCAGAGGACTGCCCAAGGAGCTTGAAGACGCGGCATATCTTGACGGCTGCGGACCGTTCGAGACATTTGTAAGGATCATGGTCCCGAATGCGAGCAACTCGTTCCTGACAGTATTCATCTTCTCGGTAGTATGGTACTGGAACGACTCCTATGTTTCGGGCGTATTCTTCTCAAAGTCCAAAACGATCTCCCTTATGGTAAGCAACCTTTATCAGACAATTTCGTCATACTACAGCCCGACCGGAACTCCTACCGGTGTACCTGCCGACTGGCTGGTATGGATCGAAGCCGGCTGTCTGCTCTCTATCCTTCCGATACTGATCATGTATATATTCTTACAGAAAAACTTCGTCGAAGGTGTCGAGCGCTCCGGTATCGTTGGTTAAAAGAAAAAATCTCTGCTGTCTTCTGACAGCAGAGATTTTTTTTGCGCCGCTTACGCTTTGGAGATGCGGGGAGGAGAGGGGAATGGAACCCCATTTCCCGTGGGGAAATGAGTTTCGCTTCCCCTCTCCTCCCCTGCACCCCTCTTCACCCTAACCTTCCTGAAAGGCAGCACCTGAATGTAAGGTGTACTGCTCCTATCATTGGGGTGTGGTCATGGGGTGGGGACATCTTCACAGCTTATCCGAAAGTTCATCATAAAGAAGGACGGCGGAGGCTTTTACCTCACGTTTGGAGAAAATGCCAAGACCGGCAAAACGCTGAGCTTTTTCGGCATTGTCCATTCCTTCCCTGGGATCTTTTGCAGTACGGGCAAGTTCGAGGTAGGACATGGCAATAATTGCGCAAGCCTCATCGTAAATAATACTTCCGCTCTGAGAATAAGGAAGAGCGGTATCTATTGCAGACTTATAATCGCCGCGCATGAAGGAATTTTTCATTTTAGTCAGATCATCAAACTCCGCTGCCGAAGGATTATCAGGTTCTTCCGCTGTTTCAAGATCGTCCGGGAGCAGGTAGTTTACCGGGAGCTGAAGCACCTTTGCGAGGTAAGTAAGTGTTTTGACAGAGGGCGTGGCATTACCGCTTTCGATCTGACTTAGCATATTTCGGGTTATGAAATCCCCTACTACGTCTGACTGTGTCATTTTTCGGGCGAGTCTGGCTTCTTTTATTCTTTTTCCGAGCTCTGCGGAATCCATTATTTACCCTCCTTTCATTTCAGTTCCAACGGGATCAGTTTGTACGATTGACAAATCTGACGGCGGTGCCGTAAGCCATGATCTCAGCGGCACTCTGCATTACTGCCGAGGTTGCATAACGGACTCCGATGATCGCATCTGCGCCGAGTGCCTGAGCTTCAAACATCATTCTTTCTGTTGCGATACGGCGTGCTTCGTCCATCATTTCGGTGTATTTTTTAAGTTCACCGCCAACGAGCGTCTTGAGACTTGCGCCCATATCGCGTATCACATTGACTGTCTGGATAGTGCTTCCTTTTACCAGTCCGAGCATCTGTGTATCTGCTCCGCTGATATATTCGGTTGTTACAAGCAGCATAGGTCATTCCTCCGTTTTTTCAATATAGGCAATACCGCACAAAGCACGGCTAACGCCTTTGCACGTGACTTGCTTGCATCTTTTCCGTCATCTTGCACAGAAATTCCTTGACTTGCGCCAGCAAGCCTGCGTCA
>ODAI014753893.1_pt1 | contig 15409 bp, 7 predicted proteins | sample 1539321 | NCBI WGS metagenome assembly ODAI01 (sample SAMN02144231, study PRJEB22623) | gut metagenome | biome: sheep rumen | host: Ovis aries | place: New Zealand
CGCCTCGATGCTGCGCATTCCGGTTGCGATGCACAACGTGCCGGAGGAGAAGGTGTTCCAGCCGCATTGCTGGGGACTCTTCGGCGCATCGGACGACCCGACCGGCGCGGACTACCGCGCCTGCGCGAACTTCGGCCCGCTATACGCCACCAACCGCTAATGGCGGTTGTCAGGTCGCTGGAATAAGCCAGTCGGAATCGGCTCCGTTGATTTCGACTGGCACTACATAACGGTCGCCCGATGCGCTCTTCGCATCGGCGGCTTTTTTTGCCTCTACTGGAGCCGAAACTGGTTTTGCCTGCTTTGGCTGAGGTTTGGCCGCAGAAGGGGGCGTGGGCTTCTTAGCGGGAGCCGCGGGCTTCTTCGCTGGAGCGGCGGCAGCCGGCTTGCTCTTTGGCTTTGAAGGAACGAGATCGTCAAGCTCATCGTCGTCGAGTTCGTTGTCATATGCATTGAAGTAGCTGACAGGCTCGTCCAGCTCGTCAAGCGGAGACTGCTTCTTATCCGCGGCGGCCTTGTCCGCGGCGTCTTTCTTCTCGTAATATTCGGGGTATAGACGGCGGCGCTGGCGTTCGACTTCCTCGCGGCGAAGTTTCTCTTTCTCCGCGTCGATTTTATCCTTTTCGGCCTTGAGAAGGGCTCTGGCCTTTACAAGCTTTGCCGTATCCTCGTCAATCTTCTTCTGGAGCGCGAGCTGTTCCTTGGAAGGGCCCGTTGTATCCTGTGCCTTTGCCGCAGCCGCTGCAACGGCCTTGAGCTGCTCTTCGGCCATCTTGGCGCGGCTCTCTTCAAGCTTCGCCTGCTGCTCGATCATTTTCGCCTGCTGGTCGGCCATCTGCTTTTGAAGGGCGGCCAGGGTGTCGGTCATCGCCTTGATGGCGGCGTCGTTTGCGGGGTTGTGCGCCAGAGCCTGTGGCTGGACGACTACCGGCTGGCGTTCACGCTCCTTCATGGCAAACTCGACGAGCTTGTCGTTCAGCGCCTGGTTCTGCGCAGTTGCGTCGCGGAGCAGCAGCTGATTCCTCGCGTCGGCCTCTCTAAGCATGATCATGAAGACGACTATGACGATGGTCATAAGGAATCCAAAGAACAGGCAGAGCATGATCATGCGCTTACGCGCCTTGCTCTGCTCGGCGTCAATGTACTGCTGAAAAGCCTTGAGCACCGGGAAGTCGTCAAGACCTTCCTGCCCATAGATGCTGATGGCGTTGTTGGCGGCTGGATTTTCGTTCATGTGTAGATTATACCATTTTTTCTGGCGTTTTTATAGTGATGTCGCATAATGCGTGTTATGTAAACTACGCTCAAGACCCGATTAAACCCTTTTCGGTTGACTCCTCTATTCCACGAGTTTCAGGCATATCGGACCAATCAACCCAGATGGGCGCAGTTTCTCGTTACCAGTGAAATAATCCCAGCTTGTAAATGTCACGCGGTTCGTCGCTGGACGCGAGCCGTCGGCGTTCCATGCCCAATCTGGGATTCGCTTCAAGCCGCGACCGCATGCGCCCTTAGATCCGTCAAGATGACATTGGTGGAACCGTTCAGGCCCCCAGACGCAATCGTCGCCCGGCAGCAGATGGTCGCCAAGAAGCCGATTGTGCCAACCGTTCGTCACTTCGACCTCAAGCACGTTCTCGCCCGCCTGGGCGGCATCTACCGTTGGCAACTCAAACGGCTCGTACCATGCAACACCGAGGTCGCGTCCGTTGAGTCGGACGCGCGCAATGTCGCGAACGTCGCCAAGGGCGATTCTGCGCGCCGCCTTCGCCTCGTCCTTCGTCAGCGTAAAACGAGTACGATAGGTAGCTGTACCAGAGAAATATTGCACGCCGGGAATAGGGGATTCAGACCACGAGGAGAGTCTGTCAATGGCGAGTTCAGAATCTGGCGCGCCTCGCCCCTTCTCAAAAGAAACAGACCAGCCCCCTTCTATCTGCGTTATTCGAGTCGGCTCGCGGCGCCGGCTCTCCGGCCAGGCGGCGCCAGCGCGGAAGGTCACGAATACAGACTCCTGTGGTCCGAGTTTCATCGGAAGACGCACATAGCCGTCGACAGAATCGACGGGCTTGAGAAACTCAGTCTCGCCAGTTCCGGGATACCATAGCTCCGCCTGCCCTTCCGCACGGAAGTCCGCCGTAAAGGAAACTTGTTCCGCGGAAAGATTTGCAACGAAGAAAAACGGTGACGTGTCGTACCGCGCCGTGCCAAGTATCGGTCCGTTGGCGTCGACCTTAATGCCGTCGACGACGCTGAACGGACGCTTGGGAAGTTCCGCGTCTTCGCCAAGCAACTTGACCCCCGCCCTTCTCGCCTCTTCCGCTTTTGCTGCAATGGAGGGATCGGAAATGAGCTTCGTGGGCACAGCAAGATATTGATACGAGCGGATATTGCCTCGGTTACGAACAAGGACAGAGCCTGACACAAACTCAACATCTTTCACAAACACGCGACGAGGAACGATATCGACACCGTCCGTAATGCCGCGGAAATCTTCAACGGCAAGCACGTCAATAACTTCGCTGCCCTTCTGAAGCCGAGACTGGCAGCGGGCGAGATACGAGATAAATTCCTTGCCCGGCTCGAACCAAGTTGCGTTCTCTCCAAAATGCGCGCCCCAATAGCCCATGTTCATACCGGGCTTGCGGCATGCGGGAAACGGCTGATGCACCCAGTGATGCAGAAACATGCAGTTGATTCCACGTGCAAAGGAAGCGTCCGTACATGCCTTAAAATCGCGCGGTGCGAGGACGTACGGATCCTGAAATGGCATGGCGGTATACGCTTCTGCGGCAAGAATCGTCTTGCCTGCAGCGCGTCCAACGGCGCCGCCCAGCTGCGGGCTTCCGCCTACGACGCCAGGCGCAACCCAGAACGGACGCGCACCCCAAAACTCAGTCGTTGGCAGATCGCTTGCGTATGCGGCTTCGCAGTGATCGAACGGTCCGCCGTATGGCTCAACGACAAACTGCATCCCCTTTTCGTTTATGCGATCGCGGAAGACCCAGTAGTGGCGCTCGGTCGAAAGCTCTCCGACGGTACGAGCCATGTCCGCCTTGATCTTATCGGCCTCTTCTTGCATCGCGCCGACATAGGCGGGCAGGAGCGTCAGTGGATCATAACCGCGGCGCTTCTCGAACTCGGCGCGAAAGTCGTCAGTCCAGTCGTACGGCCCCGCCTCGTAGCTATCCATGAGGATGAAGTCGAGTCCGACGTTCCTTGCAAGGACATGATCAAGGTGGAGATTGACGGCCTTCGCGCTCATCTTGTCTGCCTCAAGGCACTTGCCGCACATCGACATCGCAACAGGCATGCACTGGGAGCCAGTGCACGTATATCCGAAGCGAAAGACCTTGTCGCCCTTCTCAACCGTTCCGATTTCGCGGTAGAAGCCGAGATTCGTTTCGGGTTGCGCGGGCTTGCTACCCTTCGGCGCGGAAGTCCAGACGAGTTTTTTCATCGCAAGCTCGGGCGTGATCCACGGCCCGCCTGAAACGGTGTAGCCAGGGCAGTTGTGCATGCCAATCTTAAGACCGCGCTTCTTCGCCTCGCTCGCGGCGAACGAGACATAGTCCCACCACTTGTCGCTCGCAAAGTCGAAGTCCTTCATCGTGTCGTCTTCATAGCCAAAAGCGGGAACCTCCGAACATGGGCCGCGCGCAACCTGGAAGATCGTGGCGCCGCCTATGCCGGCGTCCTGCATCGCGTCAAGGTCGCGGACGATTCCATCCTTCGTCACGGCAGTGCCGCACCAGTGCCACCACACGAACGGCTTGGTGTTGGCACCATTCTTCCGGCAGACCGGCGGACGCGCAATCAGTTCGTCGATAGTATCGCGCAGCTTCGCCTTGGGCGTTTTCTCGACGAGAACTCCGTGCGGACCGTTCTCGGCTTTCGTCCACATGTTGGATCCGGTTGACGGGTCTACCGACATCGTTCCGCGCTCAAGCGCGAAATCACGCTCCCATCCACGCACAGCCGCAAGGACGGTAAGTTCGTCCCACGAGGGGCGTCCGCGGCGTTCCTCGTTCCACGCCTTCATGCAGCGGACGAACGCCTCCGCAACTGGCCCCGCGGCAATTCCTTGGCGTGCAACAGGAATCCCCGTAAGAACATCACGACCGAGGTTGAAGTCGACGAAATAGATTGGCACCGGGCAGTCACGGATGGCGATTGCGGAGGACTCAGGATCGAGCATAAGATTGCACTCCCGCCCCTGCGGAAGAGCACCGCCCATTTGGTACCATGCCTTGACCTTCTTCGCGACAAGCTCGCGTCCTGAAAGGGGCGACATGTCATCGCCCTTCGTCTCGAGAAGCCGACGGATGTTTGTCGTAAAGCCGACGACGCAGAGCGTCACGGACTTGTCTGGCGAATCTGCAAGCACGCGGCGATATACTTTGTTCGCATCGGGCGCATCGTCAGAATTAGGATGGCGCAGCGACGCGCGCCTTGCAGCCACCATAGATCGGAACACCTCGTTTACGCCCTTCTCCTCCGGCGCGATGTATCCGATTCCCTTCGAGACGCCCATCGGAATTCCTGTGCGCTCGTAGCTTTCGTTGATGATCTCGCACATCCCGAGCGCCGGCGAAGAGCGAGACGACGAGACGACACCGAGAATCTTGCATTCGCCCGCGTCCGCAAGCGCGTTCAAGACAGCAAGCGCGCCGACGTCGTCGTAGTCGCCGCACATGTCGGTGTCGAAGACAATGCGCGTCGGTTCCGCAGAGGCTGCAGAAACAGATACCGCCAGCAAAATCGTCAACGCACCAAGGAGAGGAATTTTCATTTGCAGTAATTATAGTATATCCCCTGCATAAAGACAATCTCCCAACTGGGTAGTCTCCAATCAGATTGCTATGCCGCTATGGTTCTGTATGACGGCAAAGCATTCCTATGTACGCGGCAAGTAACGCACCAGAACAAAGAGGATAGAGGCCCCCAATCGTTGCCAGAATCCAGCGTATAGGATTGGTTGCAACACCTTGTCCTGAATAATCATAGAGCAACACGGAAACACAACCCAGAATGAGTTGCAATATGGCATAACCCGACCACACGGCGATACACCATCGTCCCCAGACGGGGAAAAGGTCCCGTAGCAAAACGAAAGACACGATGATCAATCCGAACGAAATGAAACGCAAGGTGTACGAATAATAGAACGGACAGTGCAAGTAATGCGGCAACAATGCCGGCGACACCAACATCAGCCAAATACCGACAAGCCCCCATACTGCAGCACGCCTGCCAGACAAAAGCAACAGCAGGAAAGATATGCAGAAGACAAGGGAAAGTAAAATGCCGATTCCAATCTTGACATTAAAGACCGTAGGGGTTCCAGTGGACTGCAACATGCTCAACACGCGAGAAACGAAAGCATTCAAACAGCAACATGACGCATAGACGACGCCAAGCACCGCGGCGGCACGCAAACGCCCGCCAGAAGAAGGAATTATGGCGGGCTCGGCCGGATGGAATGCGAATGTAAAATAGGCAAACGTCAGGAACGACAGACGGACAAGATCCGTTAGAAAGATGAAAAGTTTCGGACCGTGTTGCGCTAATTCAAGTATCTCGGCAACATGAAGAAACGGAACAAGCGCCAAAAACAACAGGCTGTTACTGAAAGCTCCGCGATTTTTAGACTTCAACACAAAAAAGACGGACTACTGAAGTAGCATCAGGGCCAGAAAGATCCAGTCGCCAGGGAAGCCACCACGAGGCACCCAAACCTTGGACGGAAGCAGGGGCAAAGTACCAAGCACAGCAACTGCGAGCCAACCGATGGCGCACAGCCACATTAGACTTGCCATTCGAAATTTCGAACGGGCTAGAAACATGGCCTGAACCGCACTTACGACTGCAGCAGCAACGGCAGTCCAGGAAAACACGACGTCATAAGGATGGTAACGTATGTGACTCCATTCAAATGGCCTAATGAACGCCATAGGTGCACATGACACCAACAAGTACACAAGGCCAACAATGCCAACTAGCCGGAGATTCCAGTCGTTCTTTGATTCTATACTCATATGTGGCGATATTATACCATATCGCCGTCAAACGCATATCGCCTTGCCCTTGTGGCCCCAGGCGTCGCAGGGGCGGACGGAAAAGGTGACATCCTTGTATCCGTCGGCGTCGAGTTTCTTCTTGTCGAAGACGACCTTGATTGGCGCGCGGTCGCGCATCTCGGCAAGTCCGATGCCAGCGGAATACACGCGGCGACACTCGATCTGGCGACGGAAGTCCTCTATGCGCCCTTCTACAATCACCTCGTAGTCGAGCGCACGCACGCCGGCGTTCTCGCGGCGAACGGTCGGGAATTCAAGAACTATAGTCTCGTCATTCACGGTCTTCTTGAGAACGGTTCCCTCTGGAAATTCAGGCACGACGGCGCGCTTGGCACGCGCTGCGTAGTCATACGGCTTGCCGCGCGAAATCGGCCACGGGAACTCCCAGTTGTCGCCAAGGTCCTCGTCGTACGAAAACTCGCGCTTCTGAACGACGATGCGGTCGTCGTAGACTGAAAGGAGCTGTCCGACCTTCGGCGTCTCGCAGTCGAAAAGAGTCTCCTCCGGATAGCGCCTCGCGACATGCGCGTTCGAGCGCCCGCCGATCACCCCGGCGAACGGAAGTCCCGGGCATGCCGAGGCGTCGATGGACGTAAACTCGCCTTGCCAGATCGCACGCTCGTCGCTCATCGTGACATGCGTGTGACCGGAAATCGCGATGCAGTTCGGGAACTCCTTCAAATACTTGGTCGAGCGCCCGAAGTCGTGCCCGCCCCATCCCTGCGGCGAAGCGTAGAGGAACGGGGAGAATACGGTGTCCGCAGGATGGTGGTGCTGGACATAGAAGAAAGGTTTCGCGCCCTTCAGCTCCGCGCCTCGCGTCGCAAAGAACTCGTCGAGCTTCTTGTGCTCGTAGCGCATCGCGTTGTAGAACGGGGTATCCGGCGGCTCGGCCGTCCAGCGCTCAGCGCAGATGTCGCTCGCAAGATGCGCGAACCACTGGAAGAGAACGAACTTGTAGCCCTTCACTTCCTTGACCTTAACGGTCTCGTACTTCTCGTGGAAGAGCTCTTCCCACACGCGCTCGCGATTGCATACGAACGACTCTTTCGCGGACTCCTCGTCAATCGGGAACTTCACCTTCGGGAACTCGGGCCTATGGTAGAAATATCCGTCTACATCGTGGTTGCCGGTGACGAAAAGCTTCTCGACATGGCCGCCGTCAGAACGCCTGTCGCCGGGGAATACCTCGTACCAGATGTCGGCGACGCACTTCATCTCCTTTATGAGCCCCGCGAATCCGAGATCGCCGGCGACAACTACGCCGTCAACCTTCTGCGCGTCGAACCATTTTAGCGCCTTGCGGAAATGCTCGCCCTCGTCCATCGTGGGTACGTGTATGTCGCTTAAAACCCCAAGCCTGAGGCGGCACGGGCCTTCCGCCGCGACGCCCTTGAGCGGCTTCAGGGCCGCGGCAAATGCGCCGGCAAAAGCCATGCCTCCAAACGAACGTCTCGTAATCATGATGCGCTCCTTATCGATGAAGGTCCTTTTCGCGAATGAGCCGCCAAGCGGCGTCGCGAATGTCTACGACATCTTCGCGCAGCTCGCCGCACCAGCACGGCGAGAGGCGTACAAGATGCGTCGCATGGCCTGGAACCGTCGCCTCGTAGACGCCTGCGAAAACGCCGACGTCCTCCTGTCGCCACACGTCCCTGACGCGCCACTTGCATAGAAGCCCCGCCTTCTCCATGTCGAACGCGACCGTCTGCTCGCGCGACGACTTGTTGTAGAGACCCGCCGCAATCGATCCGTCTGCCAGCGGACGCGCCCATATCTCCCAGTCGTCGCCTTCCGCGATGCAGCCGGCGCCCTTTCCAAGCGTGTCCTGGTCGATCTCGATTACCTCGTCGTTCGTCAAAAGCGACAACGTGAAATCGTCGAGGCGCGTAAGGTCGCACCCTATCAAAAGCGGCGCTGCGACGAGCGCCCACATAGAGATGTGCGTATACTGCTCGTTGGGGGCTAGACGCGTCGGCTTGAAGTCGTTCCAGCAAACGGCGCCGACGCACAGCATGTCCGGGTCATTCCACGCACCGGGCCCGGTGTACATGAAGAGCTTCTTCTGCTTCTCGATTGCAGCGGAGACCGACGCCCAGGTGTCGAAGACGTCTCCAGTGGTCCGCCAGCTATGCGCGCCGACATAGCGCCCCCACGCGCTCACGTTCTCCATCCCGTACTGGCAGAGAGAAAGGACTATGTCGCGCTTCTGGTGGCGAAGCGCAGCGCCCATGACGAGATAGGGGTACATTGCGCGATGGACGCCCTTTCCGAAGGCGACATCGTCGTAGTAGCACCAGTCGTGCTTGAGATAGTCAAAGCCCCAGTCAGCAAAGGTCTTCGCGTCAAACTCCTCGTGCTGCCAGCTGCCCGCGGCGCGCCCGCAGGTAAAGGGACCGGGACTCGAATAGATGCCGGCCTTGAGTCCCTTCGCGTGGATGTAGTCGACGAGCGACTTCATGTCGGGGAAGCGCGAATTTGCCGCGATGCGCCCTTCCGCGTCGCGCAGAGGCCCGTCGAGCGAAGGGTCCTCCTTCGCGCGCTCGGGGATGTTCTGCCAGAAGTCGTCGATGTTTATGTAGGAGTATCCGTGGTCGGCAAGCCCGCTTGAGACGAGCGCGTCGGCAGCTGCACGAACCTTCTCATCGGAAACCTTGCCGCCGAACGCATTCCAGCTGCTCCAGCCCATAGCCGGCGTAAGCGAAATCGTCTCACCAACCTTGATAGTCAGCGTCTTCTCGTCCTTGCCTTTTGCGTTCTCCGCGACAATGGTCAGCGGATAATCGCCGGGCTTTTTAATGGAGCCAGAAAGTATTTGCGCCTTGGCGTCAAAAACCAGGTTCTCCAATTCTGGAAGGCCTGTTAATCCTGTCAAAGAAACCTTCAGCGGCTTCTCGCCGGTGACCGGCACGCGATAGAGGATCGGGCGGCCTGGCCTCACGCCGTAGACTTGCGGCCCGTTGACGCGCGGCTTAAGGCGCACCGCAGGCGTCAAGATGCCGAGCTGTCGCGACTGGCAACGGACATCGCTCGGGAGGACCTTTCCGTCGGCGTAGTCGAGCTTTGCCTCGCCCCAGACGACGCCCACACCCTCGCCATTCCCCTCGACAGGATCTGCCGACAGCGTAAGAATCTTGACGCCGCGGACATCAACTTTCGCGGGGACTTCGTTTGTATCGCCCCATGCCGTGACGCCAGAAGACCAAAGTTCCCGCCCGTCGCCAATGACCTTCACGACGACCTTGCCCTTCTCGCCGAACTTGTCGACGCCGCACGAGGCCTCGAAAGTCGTCGCGTCGCCGCCAATAGGGATTTCGACCGCAAACGCGGCCGGCATCCTCATCCCGAAAAAATGCTTGCGCGCGGCGGTCGAAAACCTCTTCTCGATCGCCGCGCAGGCTATTTCGACTTCTCCCCTGCCGCGCACAACCTTCGACACGTCGAACTGTTCGCACGGCACGGGATAGTCGGCTCGGACAAACGCTCCAGGAAGCGCGATGACTAGAAGAGCTGCAGGGAGCGTAAGTCTCATGTGTGAATTAACCTATTTTGGATTTGCGATTTTCGCGGATTCTGGGATTACCTTGCCGCGGATGAGGACATTCAGCGCGTCGTTGACGGACTTGATTTCCTTTTCGTCGCCGGGCTTCGCGCGGTATGCCTCGAGGGCATTGCGGAAGTCTGCCGCATAGGCACCCTCGTCAGCATACGAGATGACTTCGGCAAGGGCCTTTACATTGTCGGCCGTGGCGGCCTTGGGGTCGGCGATCTTGGCGTAGAGCTTGGCGGCCGTCGCGCGGCGCTCGGCCATGACCTTCTCGGGATCGGCGCTCATGTCGGAGTGCGTGAGGTTGTCCCAGCGAGAGGCGAGCGGACGCAGCCAAATGTTGCGGAAGGAGACGGGGCAGCCGTGGTCCTGGAGGGAGAGCGGCCCTTTCGCCGGATGGGGCGCGAGCGGACGGCGGCGGCAGTGTGTCGTCTGGCCTTCCATCTCCCAGTGGTCCTGCACAAGCACGCCATTGAAAAAGACCGTGATGGAGCCGGGATGGGCGAGCTGCGAGCCCTTCCAGACGGGCTGGTGGAACACAATGTCGTAGACCTGCCACTCTCCCGGCTTGCGCTGCGGGTTGACGAGAGGCGGATTCTCGGCATACACCGCTCCAGCCTGGCCGTCGGCGTAGTTCTGGACGAACTCAGGCGTTCCATCGAGCTCCTTGCAGGTAAAATAGCTCTCGAGGACCTGGACTTCGTAGCCGTACTTCGGACCCATGAGGAAGACGCCTGAGTTGCCGCGCATCTGCGCGCCCCCGCCGATGGACGTAATGTCTGCGGGGTGCTTGTACTCGATATGGAGCTGGCAGTCGCCGAATTCCTCGCGCGTGCGGCACTCGCCGAACTTGAAGCCGGTGCCGCAGGAGAAAGTGCCGTCGTCGTTGACGATCCACTTCGCGGGACCGCCATTCCCATCGCACCAGTTCTTCTCAAAGCTTTCCTTCGTGCCGTCGAAGAGGACAATCGCGTCGGAAGGCACACCTTTCTCGTTTATCGTCACGCGCGACGGCTTCGGACGGTTTGTGTCGTGCACCGCCCACGCATGCGTTGCGTTGGGGATGTCGCCGTAAAGCCCGGCGAAAAGCGCCCCTGGTACTAGCGCGCTTGCGGCAAGAATAAGTGAATAACCAACCATTGCATTGTTGTGCATAGATTTTCCTCTCGTGTTTTTAGTTGTCCATACAACTGTTATTCACATAGCATACTATTTTTGCCTTGGTTCCGCAATACCCATCCTTTCCATGTCACTTGACAATGCGATAGATATGACGCGCAAAGCCCTCGTAGGAATCGAGGAAGTAGTTGACCTTCGCCTTGTCGGGGCCGAGCGTTCCGACCTTGCCCTGGAGCATGCGGTTCTCGTACATGACCTCGACCTTGGCATTTGCAGGTATCTCGGGCGGAAGAACGAAACAAACCTTCTCGTTCGGGTGAGGGTTGACGTTCGCGGTGTAGATGCGCCATTCGTCGCCGTGCTTGCGGGTGAGGCAGCGGATGTAGTTCTCCGTCTCGCTCGCTATAGCGCCGCCGCAAAGCTCGTCGGAGCAGAGGAAGTCGACGTTGTCGAGTATCTCGCGGTTGACGTCGACAAGCGCGTCGTAGCAGCAGCGCGAAGTCGGCATGTTGACGAACCACGAAAGCCCCGAGGAGCCCGCCGCGATCGAGCCCCAGCACTGGGCAATCTGCTCCTTGTACGAGGGGATCCGCGGGTGGAGGGAGTTCTCGCTCTCCATGAAGTACCAGCACGGCTTCCCTGGCGCGATGGAGCGAAGCACGTCGACCTTCGATACGACCATGTCGAGCGTCGTACCGTCGCAGGTGAGATAGTAGTCGACCATCAGGATGTCGGTTGGGAGACCGGCGAAGCGCCCGGAGATGCCCATCCAGCAGTTGTTCATCTGCACGGGGTTGTAGGGGAATAGTTTCTTGGTGCGCTGCATGAAGGCCTTGCACTCGTCTGCCTTGCGATACTCCGGCTCGTCCAATACCAGCCAGTTGATGACATTCTCGTTGTCGAGCATCTTGTACATCTTTTCCCTGGACCAGTCTGTCACCGAGTTGTCCTCCCAGCGCCTGATTTCGCCGACGTCGTTGAGCGTATTCCCTTCGCCGGTCCAGACCGTGAACTTCATGCCCTTCTTTGCGGCGTACGCGAGCGTCTTCTGGTTCATCTCGATGTCGCGGACGTTCAGGTTGTTCTGGAGGTTCAGGTACTTGAAGCCGGCATCGACGAGTATGTCGACCTGCCTCGAGGTGCCGTCGTCAAGCGGGGCGTTTTCGCGTCCGATGAGGCAAGGCGAGCTCATGAACACCTTCTCGCCATCGTGGACGAGCGTACGCGACCACTGGTTGACCTGCGCCGCGCCCTTCTTGAACGGAAGCTTGCGGACTTCGGCCTTCCACTCCTTGCCGAGCGCATTGACCGTCACAGGATTGTTGCCGCAGGGCATCGCCGAGATGTCGAGCGACACCTCCTCGAAGCCGCCGTTCGCATCCCACACGCGGAAACCCGCCGTCTTCTCGTTCATGTAGTAGTCGTAGTGCCCGAGGATAAGGCCCTCTGCCGGAACCTTGTAGCCGCACAGCGCATTCTCGGCCGCAGTGAGGGGCGTCTTGCGCTCGGGCTTCGCATGGGGCGTGGGCTTGCCGAGCGCGAAATTCGCCTCGTCACCGGACTTCGGCTTGTATTCCGTCGCGTAGCTCTTATTCGGGTCGAAGCCGCCGTTCGGCATGTCGACCATCTCGAGCTGGAGGTCATCGAGCCAAATCGATGCCTCGGCCGTCCGCTTCCAAGTCTCCGGCACCTCGAGCCACACGGGGCTGAACAACCCGGGCGAAGGCATGTTGGTCGTTGTGATTTCATATCGCTTCCAGTCTGTCGTAAGATCGACAAGCTTTACGTCCTTGGAGAGCTTCAGTCTGAACTTTACGCCAGGTTCGGACGCCTTGGCCCAGATTGAGAAGACCGCGCTCCTGCCCTTCTGGGTGGGCGTATTCCAGGTGAAGAAGTCGAAGCTGCGGACAAACGGCCCGATGTTGAGACGGAGCGACTGATTGCCGGAGTGCTTCTCCTTCTTATCTACCATGAAGCACTTGAGGTACTTCTCCTTGTAGTCCTCGACCGTAACCTTGTCCATAGCGCAGCTGTTGCGGTTGCAGTAGTGGAGCGGCACGCCGTCATTGTCGTATTCGAAGCCGGAGTTGGCGACAAGGTTCGCGCTGTCATCGCCCTTGAGCGCGTATATCGTCACGCGGCGCACCTCGAACGGACACTGGAAGTTGTCGATGACGAGCGGATTCGACCGCGCGACGCCGTCAAAGCCGACGGTCTTCTTTGGCGTGGGGGCGGTGAAGTAGTTTGCCTGTACGCCGTTGATCAGGAAGGTGTAGCCCATCATCTTGTCGCCTATCTTCCGGCGCTCGAAGCGAACAGTGACCGGCTCCTGTTCCTTGAAGTTGGCGATCCACGGGTAGCAGCTTCTGGTCGCCTGGCCTTCGACCGGAGCATAGAGACTGACGCCGTAGCCGTCGCTGCGGACGCCGTAGTTGGCATACTCGCATCCCATGCAGGCCCAGTGGTAGTCGCCGTCCTTTGGGTCCTTGATCTTGCTCCAGGCGGGATAGCACACGAAGTCCGCCTCGACCGCACATTCTTCGGGAAGCTCGCCCTTCCACTGGATGCCGTCGCCCGTGTTGCCGCTCGGGACACGCACCGCGCCGTCCTTCACCTCGATGTCCTTCTGCGCGTGTCCGCGGAAGTCCCAGCGTTCGGCGAACACCTTGGGGTTTGTGAAGTCGTCTTCAAACACCGGCACCGAGAAGTCGATCTTCGCGGGCTTTCCGTCCGTCGTCTTCTTCGCGGACTTCTTCGCCGCCTTCGGGCCGGCCGCGAGCGGAACGGACGTCGCGCTTGCGTAGAACTTCTTGCCGACGTTGTCGTAGATTCCGGCAACGCCGCCCTTCACTGCAGGGATGTATTCGGCGACAGGCTTTCCGTCCTTGTAGAATGTCGCACCATAGAAGGTCATGTCGTAACACGCATAGGACTTGACAGAGCCATCGGCGCACGTCATGCCGAAAAACGACACAGGGACCTTGCCGGTTGCAGTACGCGCGCCTTCAAGTTTCATGCGGAAGCTGCCCAGGGCTAGACTCTTCCCGTCATAGGTAATTGGAATGTGCGTGCTGATCACCGAGTCGTTGACCTCCTGGATGCCGCAGTGCACCCACTTGTCACGGCTCTTGCGCCCGAGGTTTGCAAACGCCTGGTAGGCCTGGGCCTCGTGACCGCCGAGCTCAAGGCTGAAGAGGTCGCGGAATTCGTCGGCGCCTTTGGCGTCTTCCTGTCCGAAGAAAGCGGTTGTCTGCTTCGCCATGTCGAACTTGCCGCCGAAGATCTGGTTGAAAGGACCTTCGAACATGAGGTCCATCTTGAACGTAAGTCCCGGCTCGGGGACGAGATCCGTCTTCACGCAGCTACCGTGCGCGGACTTGACGTACTCGACCTCGTAGTCATAGCCCGCGGCGTTAGCGGCGAGAACGATGGTCAACGATATAGCAATGGCTATTAGAGTTTTCATGGCCCTATTATAGCACAATCCACCCTTATTCCAACAACTACCCATATGAGTAGAAATTCGTCAGGGAGTCATTGACGCGTCAAAACGACGCCGACGCGAATTCAGCGCGTCAGCGTCGCCTTGAAGAAGTGGTGCTGCTTGGTGGCAACCTGCCAGGGGCCAGCAAGGCCATCAGCGCCGTACACCGTCACGCGGCCGTTGAAATTGCCTTCGATGGTCGGGACCGTTCCAGGCGCGATCGCAGTGAACTTGAACGCGGCCGAACATTCCTCCACTTCGGCGACGGCACAGTTGAGCAAGTACGCCGTGGCATGCGGGGTGCCGGGATTTCCATTGGCGTCAAACGTCATTGCGTTCACGTCCGCTCCAGCGTAGGGCACATTGTGTGCACTCGCCCAGCGAGAGAGCTTGCGAAGCTCCGCAGTCGTGGTACCGGACGACGCGAAGGCCCCGGCGATTATGCCAAGATCAGAAGGACGCGTTGCGTCCGTGATCGCGACGTCCGGATTCGCAGGCCAGTCCTGAATCACGGCAGGCTCTCCATCGTCCGGCAGCCCCGTCAGCTTCAGCGCGCAGATGCGGCTGACTGTCTTTGCTATCGCCATGGTGGCCCCGCCATCGGAAACGAGAACGACCGAACGCGAGCCGTCGCTCAGCTTCGGGCCGAGCGCAATTCCCTCATACACTATGATGTTGTTCAGACCAGTGCCCTTGAAAGACACGAGAGGACTACCCTTCGCAACCAAGGATACTGTGGAGTTAGTCACTGAGGAAAGATTGGAAACCTCCGTTGCCGCCGCAAGTGCGCCCGTCGTTATGCGGTAAATGCGGCAGCGCCCCCAGGTGGCGATGCTGACTTCACGCTCGAGCGCCAGAAGCGAACCGTCGGGAAGAGCGCAAAGTCCCGAGAGCCCACTCTGCGAAGACATAGTTCCTGCACACGGATCGCACGCATAAGCCCACTCTCCGGCGGCCTGCCAGTTGTCTTGCGCCATCGCGCGCGTAAAGCGCGTCAGACGAACGACGGTGGCGACGTTAGTGTTGCCGCTCGAGGACTCGCCGTCGCACATGAGCGCCTGTTCGTTCGCCGTCCACATCGTGAGTCCGTCGGGGGAGATCGTCAGCGACTCGAGCGACAGGTTTGAACGGAGCTTGTCGCGCTGGATTGCCGGGACTGGTGCCGTCCTGCCCGTAGCC
>ODAI010221007.1_pt1 | contig 15407 bp, 11 predicted proteins | sample 1539321 | NCBI WGS metagenome assembly ODAI01 (sample SAMN02144231, study PRJEB22623) | gut metagenome | biome: sheep rumen | host: Ovis aries | place: New Zealand
CCAACCAGCACCAGCGAAGGTATCTCTCCCTTTTTTTTGAGCAGGCGGACATCCACTCTCATCCAGTCGTCAGAATCTCTCCTGGGAAAGACAAAACTGAAATAGTTCTGTTCCATCAGCATTCGCCGTATATTCTCACGGCTGCCCGCGACCTCGCGCCAGCTTTCAAATGCGGGATCCGGAAGGCGGTGACTGACCAGACTGTTGAATACAGAGTATTTGTCCGCTTCCTCAATGATCTGATCGATCAACGGATCCTGTGCCCTCTCATACAAAAGCGCAAAACTGTCTTTTTCAAGATCGACCAGGAAAACCCTTATGTAATCGGATATCAGTGATTCCAGGAGCAGATCTTTCGATATGGAAATGCCGGGTTCTGTCCCCTTATTCTCTATCACGTTCTTCATATTCATAGCTGTCAGCCTCCTGCGGTTCGTAAGCGATTCATCGCAATTATCGGTTCCGATACGTTCTGTAACAGGTTGTGCGTTATGTGAACAGGCAGCAGCGCTTGCTGCTGTTCAGACCCCACTGAAGACAATGCGCCTTTTCACTGTGAACAGGCAGCAACGCTTCTTCACTTGACAGCCGGCAATTGCGGCGATTATTCTTAGATGCATAACTGGCAGCGCTTTGAAACTGTTTCTTACGCCGCCCTAATCAGACACAAAAAGGACAATTCATGAAAAAAATAACGATAGAAGGTACCTATACAACTCCCAATGCGGTTTTCCATGATACATTTGTCAAAATCGGCCGCAGCAAATATCCTTATGAAGAGATTACAGATGTTCGTTCCGTCTCTGCACCCGCAAAGCTGGTCAACGGACTGGTGCAGCTTTCTCTGCGCAGCGGCGAAGTTCTGCACGTGACCTATTTTCTCAAGGATACCGAAAAGATGCGTCAGGCCCTGCAGATCGTAATGCCCTATGTCCGCAAAAACAAAGAGGCACACGCAGATTCCGCCTTCCTGGAAAGTGACCTTTTCGGCAGCCGTGACAGTAAGGACAAGAGCAGAGATTTCAGCATCGCCGATGAGCTTGTCAAGCTCGCACAGCTGCGCGACAAGGGTGACATTTCACAGGATGAATACGAACTGCTCAAAGCCCGTCTGATTGATCAGGCCTGATCATTCCTCCTGGAGTTTTTTGATCAGTGCCAGGATCGCGTCCACGGAGTTGAAATTTTCCGGCAGAAGGTCGTTGACATTGATGCTGATGTCAAATGTATCATTGATCTCGCTGACGATGGAAATAATGTCAAAGGAATCAAGAAGCTGATCATCAATCAGCTTTGTCTCAGTCTCAAAATCAATCTCGGGTCTGGTCTCTTCCAGGATCTCCATCAATTCTTCTCTGTTTTCTTCCACTTGTTGTCGTGACCTCCTGTCTATTATGATCTTGCATTACTGATGGTCCGGTCATGCTGAGACCGGAATCTCTTATAGGGTCTGCTCCGCCAGTTTTTTCCTGTCGATCTTGCCGTTGGCATTGTGCGGCATGGCATCCAGACGGATATATTTGGACGGGAACATGTACTTGGGCAGCTTTTCGCGCACCTGCTTCCCGATCACTTTTTTCAGATCCTCTTCTGCCTGATAGTAGAAAAGGATCTTTTTCTTTTCCTCATCATATATACAGCAGCACTCCCCGATCTGCGGAACCGCGCCCAGAATGATCTCGATCTCACTCAGCTCGATCCTGTAGCCCATATGCTTGATCTGGAAGTCCTTTCTGGATGCCCATACAATGTTGCCGTCCTCATCATAGACGGCAAGGTCGCCGGTCTTGTACATGATCTCCCGGTATGCCGCGGCCGGATTCTGCACAAAGACTTCAGCAGTCATTTCCGGCTGCCCGTAATAGCCCAGAGACAGGGTATCGCTGACTACGCATATCTCTCCCATCTCGCCAGGCTTCTGCACCATGGTCCCATCCTCCTTGAGCAGGAAGACCTTCGTGTCAGGAAAAGGCTTTCCTGTAGGAAGACGCTGTTCGTCCAATAATATTTTATCATAAATATAGTATAAAAAGTTGCCTGCAGTTTCAGTTGCACCGTAAATATTGATAAATTCCGTCTCAGGCATGAGTTTTTTCCAGTAATTGAGCTGCTTTACGGGCATCTGCTCTCCGACGAAGAATACCTTCTGCAGGGTTTCAGGGACGCCGAAGCTGCGCAGACTGTCTGTATTGGCCACAAGAGACAGGGCGGACGGCACCCATATGATCTTTGTGATCTTCTCGTCGTTCAGATAGCGGATCAGAAACTGCGGGAAGGAGAAAAACTTCTTGGGAATGATATGGACCGTCAGTCCGCACTTGAGGCAGCAGAAGAGATCTTTTGTGGACGCGTCAAAATAAAAGGGAAACTGATTTCCCAGAATGTCCGTCTCTTCAAATCCGAACATTTCCGTGAAGACGTCGATGAAGCCCATCATAGCCGAGTGGCTCTTAACGACAAGCTTGGGGTCTCCGGTCGTACCGGATGTAAAAATGCCGTAGAGGGGATCGAAGGAACAGGCAGCATCTATCTGTTCCTGTACAAAGCGGTCCAGTTCCTGCTGCGTGCAGATATCCTCAGAAGGTTCCTCATAGACATCCGAGAACAGGAGCCTGCCGTTTTCATAGGTCTGGCCGCTGCAGCTGACCGCGCCGATAAAATCCACCACTTCCAGCATCTTTTCAATACGTGCCCTGGGGAGCCCGGCGTCCACGAGGACATAGAAATTGCCGCTGTAAACGCATGCCAGCATACAGATCAGGGCATTGATATCCCTCTCCCCGATCACGCAGACCGGGCGGCGCTTCTCAAAGCCCGCATCCCGTGCGATCCGCATTCCATACAGAGCAGCCTTCCTGCGAAGCTCCGAAAAGGTGATCCTGTCCTCTTCACAGACAAAGGCAGTCTTATCAGGCAGCCTTGCAGCAGTCTTTTCCAGATATTGCAGAATATTTCTCATAGTACAGCCTCCCTGCCTTAGCGCAAAACCCGTTCGCAAGTCTTGCACGATAAAGAATAACAACAGCCCGGCCCCACATTGCGTGAAGCCAGGCGATTGATCAGAACTGTGCGTAAATAAAGGACGACATATTAAAGCCCGGCCCATACATACCGAACACTGCCACTGCCGCGACGGCAGCCAGATAGACGATCCAGCGCAGAGGGAATTGCTGCCTGGCGATCACACCGCGGACGGTCTGCCCGCGCTCGTTGATCACATCCACAACAGCCATCAGCAGAATGGTCAGAATCATCAAATGAAAGTTTCTCTCATCCACTCCCATTTCATAGAGACTTCCGTCAAAGAAGATCCAGGGATTAAAGGTGGAGAAAGTGGCCTTGAGGGCACGGATCACATGAGCCATATCCGGCACCACATCCACATAACGACCGATAGACAAAATGGTCAGGGTCCGGATCATCTGGAAAAGCTTCCAGCCAACGGCCTCTTCCCTGATGCGGAAAAAGCGGCGCATATCCGCATAGGGTTTTTCAAAGAGAGTCTCGGTGGAAACAAAGGTCGCCTGATACAGACCGTAATAGACAAACTTCCAGTTTGCTCCATGCCAGATACCGACCAGGACAAAGACCATAAAGGACGCCAAAAATGCCGGAAATACTTTTCCGAAATAGGGATTCACATTCTTTTTCAGAGTCTTCTGCATTTTGGCAAAGGGCTTGGAGAGAGCGATGGGGTAAAAGACATAGTCCTTCATCCAGTTGCCCAACGAGATATGCCATCTCTGCCAGAACTCGGATATACTCCTTGCCATATAAGGCTGGCGGAAGTTTTCCTTCAATTGAATGCCGAACATCTGTGAGGCACCGAAGATGATATCCATGCCGCCCGCGAAGTCTGCATAGAGCTGTACACCGTAGAGAAGGATGCCTACCACCATAGTGAATCCGGCATAGCGGCTGGTCTCAAAGTTGCCGAATATCTCATTGACAATGATAATAGCGCGCTCTGCAATGACCATCTTCTTGAAAAGACCCCAGAGCATGCGCAGCAGGCCTTCTCTGAACTGCAGATCATCAAATGTGTGCGGCTCAAAGAGCTGTGTGCCTAAATCGTCGAAGCGGTTGATCGGTCCCTGCAGGACAGACGGAAAATAGGTGGTAAACAGGGCCATGTGCGCCGGATTGCGCTCGGCGCCGTATTTTCCGCGATAGACATCGATCAGATAGCCCATGGTCTGGAATGTATAAAAGGAAAGTCCCAGAGGAATCAGAAAACTCACCTCCGGCAGACGACCCGAAAGATGTAGATCCTCAAAGAGGCCGTTCATATTGGTGGTAATGAAATTGCCGTACTTGAGGACGATCAGGATTCCGAAATTGATCAGAAGTACCAGCACCAGGACCCGTTTCTTTTTCTTCTGTCCGGCTGCCTTGAGCTGTTTTTTCTCCTCACGGGAAAGCTTCGGCGCGTTTTCTCCCTTTGCCTTGAGCTTTTCGTCCACCTTTCTCTGCATATTGTCCATCAGGACAGCACCCGCATATGTCGTCACGACCGTGACCAGTACATAGATGCAGGCCTTCAGACCGCCTCCGACGACATAATACCAGGCGCTGGAGACCAGCAGAACGATCCACTGAAACCTGACGGGCACGATATAGTAGACAGCGAGTGATACTGCCAGAAACAGAACAAACTGCCATGAAAAAAATGCCATGCAAACCTCCCGTTGCCGTCAATGATAGTCGTGCGTACAATTCAGATCTTCACTGAAAATGTTGAGCCAGCACTGATCCATCAGTTTCCCGGTCGACTTCTCAAAGACTGCAAAGTGAAGTCCCCGTTCATTCATCGTATATTCCAGTCCGTTGACTGTGATCGTAGCGTCGCTCCGAATCCTTCCGGTCTCCTCTTCGATCCTGCCGCTGGTCACAGTAAAGTCAAGCTTTCCGATCGTCCCCTCATAGGAATCCATGGAATCCTCGCTGCCGGGAACCGTCTCATACACAACTTTGCCGCCGTCGACCACGGCCAGCCAGGAATGGGTCGTCATTTTGCTGAGGTCCTGCCTGAAACCGCATTCCTGCAGAAGCTTTGCCTGGTCCTCCGTAAGGATCTTGTCATCGACCAGACCGTGGAGCGATACCAGGACCAGGGCGTCCTCAACCGGTTCCCCCTCGGCTCCTGCGACATCGCTTTTGAGTGTCGCAGCATAGTCTCTGAGAAAGAGCGACCTGCGCAGAGAATCGCGCATCCGGTTGACCGGATAGTTTTCTGCATCCCTGTCGATGACAGCGTAGGCCCCGCCGGATCCTCTTCTGTCGGGCAGATCATAGTGCTCCTTCATATAATTGCCGAGTATTTTCGTAAAACGCCCAGCGCCCCAGCGGTTGAAGTGCTCACCGTCCATCGCTTCATTCTCGATCTTGAAGCCCATCTCCTCCCATTTTCCGAAATAGTCCAGGTAGGGGACATCGTTCTGTTCGGCAAACTTTTTAACCTCCTGTGCGGCAGTCCAGCGCGTGTTATAGCCGGCCTGATCAAAGAACTTGTTCTTGCCCAGAACAGGTATATTCATAAGGAGAAGCTCCGTGTCATTTTCTTTGCACAGCTCAACGATCTTATTCAGATAATTGAGAGATACATCCGGCAGAGTCAGACCCTCCACTTTCTTTGGCTCCTTAAAGGGTTTTGCTACCTCTACCCTGCCCTGCACCTTGCAGCCATAGACCAGTTCCTTTGCCTGGGGAAGGAAATCTTCATAGGTGAGTTCCTGCCACCTGCTGTGATAGGCAACCAGGGGAAACAGGAGGGGCAGCTGATCCTCTCCCTCTTCGGAAAGACTGCGGATTATTTCCAGCCGGTTCCCGGACAGATAGGGCATTGTATCCGTGATATAGTGGATGTACTCTGCCTGCATGGTCTCCTGACCGATCCAGGCCATATTGCAGTCCATTACGATCAGCGAGGGATGGTCCTTTTCAATTGATTCCTTGGCCAGATAATAGGAGGCCTCGATGGACTGATTTCCCGTGCACAGATTATAGGAAGCGATCCCGAAATCCCGGTAGAGTTCCATGGGATAGATCGCATACATGCCAAAAGAAGATCCCAGGAATGTCACATCAAAGGTATCCTTGGGATAATCATAATATCGGGGACACAGATTGTCCTCCTGGATGAGCTTCAGTCCGCTGTCCAGCCGAAGCACCATCGCAGCCAGGATCGCAATGAACACGATCCCGCACACAGCGCGCCGAAGCCATGTTTTCACCTTAACCATCTATCCTCCTCATATTGCAGCCCCCTTTGGGAACCGCCTCTCTCGCAGGTCCTGTTTTATTCAAATACAGGGCAAACGCAAATTCATCGATGTCTGTCCGACAGGCAGACAGCCATACTCGAGTGTACAATTTTACCGTCTTCTTTTCAATGCCTGACCCTGAAATTCTATCATAAAAACAGGTACCGGTCAGTATACATACGGTAAAAGAGCCTCACACACAGTGGAATCCAGATTGTTACAATAGCTTTTAATTCTAAATAAAGCACCAAAGATCAGCCAACGAAAAGCCGTAACAGGCACATAAAAAAACACAATATATTTAAAAACAACTGCTTGACAAACAAGTAGGCTTTCCATATTATTGACATCGGCACAGCACCTGACAAGACAGCTGTTTTGGCACCCTGTCAGATATTGACAGCCATGACACACAGACATTCGATTGACAGGTCATTCAAAAAGTTCATTGAAAGGAAAAGGAATCAAAAAAATGGCTAACGAAAAACAGGGCTTCCTCGCCCGCAAGAACGTTGAGATTTCTGCGAGGCGTTACGGAATCGACGCGCTCGGTGCAATGGCACAAGGTCTCTTCGCGTCGCTCCTGATCGGAACGATCCTGAATACACTGGGCACACAGCTGGGCATCCAGGCACTGGTCGACGTAGGTGCCTACGCCTCCTCCATGAGCGGCGCAGCCATGGCTGTAGCGATCGGCTATGCACTGCAGGCTCCTCCGCTTGTGCTCTTCTCCCTGGTCACTGTAGGTAAAGCCGCCAACGAGCTGGGCGGAGCAGGCGGCCCCCTGGCCGTTCTGATCATCGCCATCATCGCGTCTGAGCTGGGCAAGATCGTCTCCAAGGAGACAAAGGTAGATATCCTGGTCACACCCCTGGTGACCATCCTCTCCGGTGTGGGTCTGGCAGCCCTGATCGCACCCGCCATCGGAGCAGCCGCCTCCAGCGTCGGCGCCCTGATCATGTGGGCTACCAATCAGCAGCCCTTCCTCATGGGCATCCTGGTTTCCGTCATTGTCGGAATCGCCCTTACACTTCCCATTTCCTCTGCTGCCATCTGCGCGGCTCTCGGCCTCACCGGCCTTGCCGGCGGCGCCGCCGTCGCAGGCTGCTGCGCACAGATGATCGGTTTCGCATTTATGTCCTTTAAGGAGAATAAATGGGGCGGACTTGTTTCCCAGGGCATCGGCACCTCCATGCTGCAGATGGGAAATATCGTCCGCAATCCCATGATCTGGCTTCCTCCGATCATCACCTCTGCTATTACAGGACCGATCGCAACCTGCATCTTCAAAATGCAGATGAACGGCGCACCTGTTGCCTCCGGCATGGGTACCTGCGGACTTGTCGGACAGATCGGTGTCTACACCGGATGGATCAATGATGTCGCAGCCGGCACCAAGGCTGCCATTACGGCAGGCGACTGGATCGGCCTGATCCTGATCTGCTTCGTCCTTCCTGCAGTCCTCACTCCCCTCATCGCCATTCCCTTCCGCAGGGCAGGACTCATCAAAGACGGCGACATGAAACTCGACTGATCCAACCGGGCTGATTCAACCCGGCTGATTCAAAAGGACTGATTCAACTCTATCGATTCAACCCGGCTGATCCGGAAAGAGACACAGGAACACCCCTGTTTCCCCTCTGCCAATTTGAAAAAGACCTCCTGCATGAAGCGATATACAGGCTTCATGCAGGAGGTTTTGTGATTTTGTGTTTTTATGATTTCAAATCTTTATATATTATGAGTTGCCCGACAAATGGGTAAATTGCTGCATGAGCCCCGCACTCCCATCTTATTCTTCCAGAGTCCTGATCTGCGAGGCGGCTTCCTCCAGGGACTGGCCGAAACGGCCGTACTGCTGGACAAGTTCCTGCATGGTACTGCGGACGCGGGCTGCCGCCTGAAGACGGGTGTTTTCCTGTTCCTGCAGCTCTGCCAGTTCCTCCCGTGTCTTCTCAAGTTCTTCGCGGGCCTTCTGAGCCTTTTTGCGATACTCCTGTGTGCCTGCGGCGAGCTTGTCATTAAAGTCCTTCTCAAAAGCTGCCAGCTTTTTTTTGGTCTGGTCTTCGCTCTGGCGGGCGCTGTTCAGCTGCGCACTGAGCGTCTTGTTCTCTGCCTGAGCCTTGTCGAGTGCTTTCTGTCTGGCAGCAGACTCCGCCTGGGCGGCCTGGAGCTGTCCGGTAAGTTCTTTCCTGGTATTTGCAAGCTGCCCCTGCAGGTTGTCTTTTGTCTGTGCCAGTTCTTTGCGGAACCGTTCGACCGCCTTGTCTGACTCAGCCTTGCTCTTGCGGAGTGCCTCCATCTCTTCGGTGAGCTTTTCCGCACGGCTCTTCTCGGCTCCGAAACGCTTTGCCGCCGTATTTTCGGCCGCTGCCGCCCGCTGAGCCTGATCCCGCAGTCCTGCCGCGTCCGATTCCAGTGTGCTGATCCGGGACGCCGCTTCCCTGGCCTCGCCCTGCATGACATCCAGTTCCTGCAGCGCGCGGTCGCGGTGGGATGTAAGTTCCTGCACCTGGGCCTCCAGCTCCTCTACCCGGCTGCGCTCCTTGAAATAATCGTCCGCCAGGTTGAGCTGCAGCATGATGCTGCGCATATCATTCGGCAGTCTCCAATAGGATGCATCATCGGAAAATCCCTTCAGTTTTTCATTTAAATATGCAGCGACCTCACGAAGATAAGCCTCGCTCTCTACACCGCTCAGCGTATAGGTCTTGCCGCCGATCGTAATATCAATATCATTTTTTGCTGCCATAGCTATGTCCTCCCGGAGTCTTTGATGCTGTCGGCATCCGCACACTAAAAACCGGATTTGCCGTTACTCATTGTATCATACCTCAGGATACTTTCACATCCCTGCATCATCCTTAAATTATCTTACATTATTTCTATGTAAAAATTGTATACCTTGTCAATTTATAATTGACGATGAAATAGGATTGAAGTATGTTTAAAGATGGTTTTCTTTGTTTCGACTAAAAGAAAAATATAAAATGAAACAGTTTTTAAGAAAATCACACATATTATATACAGCCTGTTCCGGTCAGAACCGGATCCGGGGCTGAGAATAAAGGAGAAAAAATGAATTTTTTTAGTGGTTTGACACTGCTGGGCGGACTTGCCATGTTCCTGTACGGCATGCGCCTGATGGGTGACGGACTCAAACAGAGTTCCTCAGGTACACTCAAACAGATCATGGAAAGGGTCACGAACAACACCTTCAAGGCCTTCCTTTTGGGTGTGGCGGTCACTGCGATCATTCAGTCCTCCACAGCAACCATCGTCATTACGTCCGGTCTGGTAGGTGCCGGTCTTCTAACCCTTCGCCAGTCGCTGGGCATCATCATCGGCGCCAACGTCGGTACCACCGTCACCGGCCAGATCATCCGTCTGCTGGATATGGATGCCGGCGGTTCCTGGCTCCAGATCTTCCAGCCCTCTTCGCTGGCACCCATCGCTCTGATCATCGGTATCGTGATGATCATGGGAATGGAAAACCGTGTCCGCAACGCCAAACAGATTGGCAACATCGCCATCGGATTCGGTATCCTGTTTTCAGGTCTTCTGAATATGACCTCCGCGGTGAGCGCTCTGTCCGAGTCCCAGATGATCAAAGATCTCTTCACCGGCATCGGCGAGAACCCTCTTGCGGGTTATGCAGCCGGTACCGCAGTCGCTTTTGTCCTGCAAAGTTCGTCCGCTACCATCGGTATCCTGCAGGCCTTCTCCAAATCCGGTCTCCTGATCTGGCACGGCGTCTACCCTATCATCGTCGGTGTTTATCTGGGCGACTGCGTGACCACCGCGATCGTATGTTCCATCGGCGCCAGCCCCGATTCACGCCGGGTCGGCTTTATCAACATTGCCTACAACCTGATCAAATCCGCCTATGTTCTCATTGGTGTAGCAATCGCGCATTACGCGCATCTTCTGGACGGCATCTGGGACAAGGTAGTCAACTCCAGTCTCATTGCAAACACCAACACGGTATTCAACCTGGTCTGTGCTCTGCTCATCCTGCCCATGGTACCCTTTCTGGAGAAGCTCAGCTACCGTCTGGTCAAGGAAGAGCCCGCGGAAGTCAGCCCATATCAGGAGAAACTCGATGCCCTCAGCCCAGTCTTCTTTTCCTCACCTGCACTGGCTCTGAGCAGCTGCTATGATCTGCTCATGATCCAGCTCAAGCTCGCCAGGAAAAATATAGATCTGGCTTACGGGCTGCTCACGAATTACGACGAGAAAATCTACAACGAGATCCAGGAGGATGAAGCCACCATCGATATGTTTGCGGACCGTATCAGCGGCTACCTGGTATCTCTTCTGCCCCACCTCAAAGACGACCAGCACACTGCCATCCTGGATGAATACTACAGGGTTTTCTCCGAGTTTGAACGTCTGGGCGATCATGCTGTCAACATCTCCGACAACGCAAAGAGCATGGCAGACAAAGGCACTGCCTTCTCCGCTACTGCAACAAAGGAACTGGATGTTATGATGAAGCTTCTGGACCGCATCCTCGACGATACAATGCTGGCATTCGGAAAGCGCAACATTGAAGCCGCCTACAGGATCCAGCCCCTTCGTAAGGTCGCGGCCGATATGACTACAGAGCTCAAGGAAAACCATCTGACCCGAATGGGACGAGGCGACTGCAACGTCTTCCTGGACCCCAACTTTGAAAACCTCCTCTCCGACATGATCCGTATCGCGGATGTAAGTTCCAACGTCGGTGAGGCTGTCATCGTTCGTGTCCGCCCCGAAGTTGCCAGCAACGAGCACACCTATTTCGCAGATCTGCGCCACGAAAACCAGGATTACAACCGGATCTACCAGCAGGCACGCAATGAATATTTCGGCATGCTTCCCGAAGATGCATACGGCGAGAGCGGCGGCTCCCGCAAACACAATGCCTTGCCGGAATTCAATGATGCCTGATGCACGGACCTGCCATGAAGCAGGGCCCCTGCTGAGGCCCGTCTGCGGATCATGTACAAGTGTCCAATAAAGAACATTGGGCAAAACATCAACAAATACTATCAGCAAAAAGATATCAACAGAATCAGAAACGTCCCTTCTGCCTTTCCTGACCCGGATGCAGAGGGGACGTTTTTTCATGAAGTTTACAGGGAATATTCATGGGGAACTGTATATTGTCCTCCCTTGTTTTCCGCGATATATACAGCGCAGTTGCCGATGTACCTGGACCAGTAGCTGCCGTTTGAACCGGGCGTCAGATACTCTAAAAGCCCCTTCATCAAAATGGCGTGGGTGGAGATCAGGACATTGCCCTCCAGATCTTTGATCTCCTCCAGAAATGCGCCGGCACGCTCCACCACAGATGAAAGCTGTTCCATCCCTTCCGGTGCCGGATTGTGCACAAAATCGCTGAAGAAAAAGACAAGTTCCGGAGGAAGCTGTGTCAGATCCGTGCCCTCATACTGCCCGTAATCCATCTCGATCAGACGCTCGTCGACTGTCGGGTCCGCCTGCGGCGCCACGATCCTGGCCGTCTGCAGGGCGCGGCTGAGCGGGCTTGAAAATACATGGTCAAAATGCACGTCCCGGAGACTGTCCGAAGCTTCCTGCGCCTGCAGGATCCCCTCTTCATTGAGGGGTATATCACTTCTCCCCTGAAGGAGATTGGCCCTGTTCATTTCTGTTTTTCCGTGCCGGATGATATATAACGCACTCATTTTCATTCCTCAAAATATCTGTGGTGTAAAGGTCAAAGCCGGTAAAGGAACTCCGTCCCGGCAAGATGCTCAAACATAACCGCTCAGATATCTCCCATCAGAAAGGCATCCACCGTTTCTCCTGCCTGTACGGTCGTCCCGGCGGGAATCTCCGCAAAAGCATTGCTGCCGGCAAGTGTGCTGAGCATCTGGTTGCCCTGCCCGGCGGCAGGCTGCATTTCCTGTACCACAGCAGTCAGATCCACTTTTCCCCGCAGAAGGCGGGCGGACTGGTTTTTACGGCTGTAATCCCCGGACAGGCGCACACGGAGCTTTGCAGGAATGCAGTCCTCCGGTGCAAAGCCCATCATTTTGCGAAGGACCGGAAGAACCACCGCATAAAAAGCAGTCATACAGGCGGCAGGATTGCCGGAGAGGCCGAACACGGGGATGGCTCCGTCTCCTTGGCCCCCTGAAGGATCACTCTTTCTATCATCAAAGATTCCGTAGGCACCTGCCATTCCCGGCTTGAGGGCCAGTCCATGGGCCAGGATCTCAACACCCGCCTTTTCCATGGCTGCCGGCGTACAGTCGAAATCTCCGACAGAGACCCCGCCGGAGAGGATCACAGCATCACAGGTTTTGAGCGCAGATGCGATCGCCTGCGCGATCGTATCCGTCTCGTCAATGACCGTTCCGATGTAAATACTCCTGCAGCCTGCCAGCTCGCAGGCGGTCTGGAGTGCGTAACGGTTTGAATTGTATATACGTCCGGGTGCCGGTGTCTCCCCTTCCTCCAGGATCTCGGATCCTGTCGAGATCACGCCGACAAGAGGCTTTTTGTAGACATAAGGTTCAAAAATCCCCTGCCCAGCCAGCGTGCCGGCAAGGCCCGCGTCGATCCTGACACCGGCCCCGCAGAGCGTCATTCCTTTCCGGATGTCCTCGCCTGCCCGGACCACATTGGAACCGGGCTTCACAGGCGAACTGATCGTCACTTCCTCATCCGTAAAACGGGTCTTCTCAAAGGGCAGGACCACGTCCGCCCCCTCTGGAACAGGCGCCCCCGTCATCAGATGGGCCGCCGTCCCTGCTGTGATCCCGGTATGCGGCACATCTCCCGCCGCGATATAGTCTACGATCCGAAGCGTCACAGGATCCTGTAAAGAGGCAGCCTCCACATCTTTTGCGCGAAAGGCATACCCGTCGTAAGGAGAACGGTCAAAAGGGGGAACATCCTCCTGCGCGGTAACTGCCCGGGCCAGAATGCGGCCGGCACAGGCACTTAGCGGAGCCTTCTGCATCCCCACAGGACCCACATGTTCCATCATCAAGTCCCGCGCCTGCCTGAAATCACATCTCTCCAGCATACCTTCCTTTCCTCCATTACCCTTGATACAAACGCCCCAATCATCAGGATTATATCCCGGCTTACGATCCTCTTCTATCAGGGAATCCCCTGTTTTCTTCATTCGTTTTCTTAATTCGTCTTCTTTATCCGTTTCCTTATCCGTTTTCTTTATCCCTGCAAAGCACGCCTGAGGAAATCTGCTGTATCCGTCACCAGGAGCGGAAAACATATTCTTTTAAAAAGTAAATCATACAGATCGTGAACAATGCAAGGCTTGTCCCGCGGAATACCTTCTGCGGCACCAGAAGTGACAGCTGCCGGATCATCGGAACAGCGATAAATATCAGGAAAACCCCTGCAAACGCAAACAGAAGTATGGAGCGAAGACAGATATATCCGTTGATATTGCCCCAGTTCCAGATTTCCGTATTGTAATCCCAAAGACGCAGACCATTATGAAAAGTATACAGATACCAGCCTACTGCATATTCCACGATGGCGCTCACAACCGCACTCACTAAAAAAACCGCAAACTTTGAATTCTGAAAGCGGATTCCCAGAAGACAGATAAAGACCGATCCAAATGCATAGATCGGAAGCCACGGCAGTATACCCTGGCCCCGGTGGACAAACTCTCCGTCATTGATGCGGTAAAAGAGCATTTCATAGATCCAGCCGACAATGCCGCCCCCCACAAAGATCATGCAGAGACAGCATATATTGTCTATGTCGCGGATATTCAGTAAATCCATATAGGTATCCATAATCACCTCCCATGCCGTTATGTCGGAGCAGCCCTTGCGGCGGCAGGACTGTTTGTGCATGTTTTTGAATCGTTTACACAATGACTTCACATGTAAACCTGCGCCAGCTGGCAATTCAAGACTCGCTCGCGAGTATTGCGCGATGAAGAATAAAAAGAGCATGCAGATCAGCCGGCAGAATGCGGAAAAGAAAACGACCTGCAGCATTCCTCTCTCAGTATACCTCAAAAGTCCATACATTTCAGGCGGGTCTTAACAAATAAGGCAAGCGAATAAGGCAAGTCAACGTTACTGGTGACACCGTGACCAGTAGCAGGACTGAAACAGGGCTGAAATAGTGCGCATTACTCACGGATTATCTGCGCGATACTCACGGATTATCTGGTGACTTGCTTCCGTGATTATGCTACAATGGCTCTTGCTGTATGCAGAAGGAGGATTACATGAATAGCAGCAAAGTCTCAATTTTACAGGACAATCGATTCAAAGTATTTTTTGCCGTTTTTGTCATGGTCGGGTGGTCCCTGGCCTATCCGCTGATCAAACTGGGCTATCAGGAGTTTCAGATTGACGGCAGGAATCTGGGCGGCAAGATCCTGTTCGCAGGTGTGCGCTTTTTTATGGCAGGAACTGCAGTGACGCTGTACTGTCATTTCAAAAAGATAAAAACCGACATCACCGATCAGGGCGATATTGCCTGGCTGGTGCTCCTGGGCATCGTTAATACAGCGCTTCATTATATGTTCGCCTACATCGGACTTGGTTACAACAGCAGTGCCCGATCTACCATACTCGATTCGATGGGAGGATTTATCCTGATCATCCTGTCGACAATCATTTTTCCGGATGATAAGATGACATGGCGGAAAGCGATCGGCTGCATTCTTGGCGTCGCCGGCATTGTCTCCATCAATATCCAGCCCGGCGTGGATTTCTTTGAGAATATCACTTTTATGGGCGACGGTATGATCCTGCTCAATGCCTGCTGCACGGCTCTCGGCGGTCTGATCACCAGGGTCGTCTCCCGCAGGATGAACATCACACGGGCGACCGGATACAGTATGCAGATCGGCGGTGCGCTGCTCATCCTGACCGCAGCATTTGTACGCCCGCAGACGGCATGGGTCTTCACGGCAAAGGGTGTCTTCATCCTTCTCTGCCTTATCGCTATTTCCGCGGTCTGCTTCGCGATCTACAATGCGCTGCTCTCCTACCATCCGATCAGCCAGATCGCGATCTACAACTCCCTGATCCCGGTCCTGGGCGTGATCTTCGCAGCCCTTCTGCTGCATGAAGAACTGAAGATCCAGTACATCATAGCCGTCATCATGGTCGCCATCGGCATCCATGTTGTAAATCA
>ODAI012055082.1_pt1 | contig 15407 bp, 12 predicted proteins | sample 1539321 | NCBI WGS metagenome assembly ODAI01 (sample SAMN02144231, study PRJEB22623) | gut metagenome | biome: sheep rumen | host: Ovis aries | place: New Zealand
ACGGCCCACCAGCTCTTCCATCTGCTGTCTTTGCTTCTGCCCCGCCTCGTCCAGTCCTTGGATCTCCTCCTGCGCCTTGCGGATCTCCGCCTTCCTCTCCAGGATATCCGCCGTCTTGTTCCGATAGCGGCCGCCGGTGATGGCGCCTGCGGAATTGATGATCTCTCCGTCAAGGGTCACGACCCGGGAGCCCCTGCTCTTCTTCGAGATCCGGATGGCGTTATCGATGTGGTCCACCAGGATGACCCTGCCCAGCAGGTATTCCATGATCTGGCTGTACTCTTCGTCAAAGCGGACGCAGTCCGGTCCGAAACCGATGAATCCGTTCTCCGACCGCAGCTGCTCATCTCTTCTGCTCTGGGCGCGGATGGAGGCGATGGGCAGGAAGGTCATCCTTCCGGCCTTGTTCTTCTTGAGCCTGCGGATAGCTTCTCTGGCGTCCGAATCCTCGTTGCAGACGATGTTCTGCAGGCTTGCCCCGAGGGCTGTTTCGATAGCCGTTTCATAGCCCTGGGGAACGTTGATCAGGTCCGCGACGACGCCCCGGATCCCTCTGAGATCCGACTTCATGATGAAGCGTACGGCTCCGTTGTATCCCTCGTAATTGTTCTCCATCTCCTCGATGGTCTTGCTTCTGGCGCTCAGCTGTCCCAGCCGGATCCGTCCCTCCTCGATCTCCTTGCGGAGGGTCCTCTCTTCCGCCTGGCCTTGCTGCAGTTCCTCCTGCAGCTGCTTCTGCCGCTGACGCTGCTCCTCAAGACTCCTGGCCCGGTCCTCCCTGGCGGCGCTTGCCCGGTCCAGATCGTCCTGGCTCTTGCGGCTTTCGCTGGTCCCGGTCTCCTGCTCCTGGACCAGGGCTTCTCTTCTCCTGGTCAGGGTCTCGCCCAGCCGCTCCATGCTGCTGATCTCGGATCCCGCTCTGGTGATCTCTCCGGACAGGCGGAAAAGCTCGTCCTTGGCCGCGTCTTCTTTTTCGGAAAGGCTGGCCATCTCGGCCGCGATCTCATTGTAGCGGATCACCTGCTGCTGCAGGGCTTCCTCAGCCTCTTCCGCCTCTTTGTCCAGCCTTTGCTTCTCATTCAGGACCTGCTGCCGGTTCCCTTCTTCTCTCTGCTTTCTTTCCTCGAGGGATTCCAGCTCCGCGCTCAGACGGTCCTGGTCCCTTTCGATGGCGCTGAGCCGCTCCCCGTCCACTTCGCTCTTATTGACGATCGTGTTCAGCTCCTGGATGGCTGCCAGCAGCTTCTGCCTTGTCTCCTCTTCGATCTGCTCCAGAGATTCCCGCTGACCGGTCAGCTCGGCGTATTCCTGCTCCAGCTGGCCCCTCTTCTGACGGGTCTCATCGATGGCAAGGCTCATCTCGGCAAGATCGTCCTTGGCGTATTCATTCTTCAGTTCCAGGTTCTCGATGTTCTTCAGGATGATGTTGATCTCCAGCTCTTTGTAGCGCTGGCGCAGTTTCAGGTATTCCTTGGCCTTGATGCTGTCTTCCCTCAGGCCGTCGATCCGTCCCTCGATCTCCCCGACGATATCCTTGACCCGGTCCATGTTGACCGTGGTGGCGGCCAGCTTGCGTTCAGCCTGGGCCTTGCGGGTGCGGTAGGCGACGATCCCGGCGGCCTCCTCAAAGATCTCCCGGCGGTCTTCCGTCTTGTTGCTGATGATGTCGGCGATCTTGCCCTGACCGATCAGGGAATAACCATCGACCCCGATCCCCGTGTCCATGATCAGATCCCGGACATCCTTGAGCCGGCACTGGTTGCCGTTGATGTGGTATTCACTTTCACCGGACCGGAACATGCGGCGGGTGATGGCCACTTCCTGGTAATCGATGGGAAGGCTCCCGTCCTCGTTGTCGATGACCAGGGTCACCTCAGCCATTCCCCGGGACTTTCTGCTGGAGGTTCCGGCGAAGATGACTTCATCCATCTTGCCCCCCCGGAGGGCCTTCGGACTCTGCTCGCCCAGGACCCAGCGGATGGCGTCACTGATATTGCTCTTGCCGCTGCCGTTGGGGCCTACGATGCCCGTGATGCCTTCGTTGAATTCTATTGTGACCGGCTCCGCGAATGACTTAAAGCCGTGCATTTCCAGTTTCTTAAAATTCATTTAACTCCTCTTTCAGAGCTTTCATGGCAGCGTTCTGTTCTGCCTGCTTCTTGCTCTTCCCCCTTCCCTGCGAAGAAGGGACTCCGTCTATGTATAAAGCCACAGTGAAGGTCTTGTCGTGATCCGGTCCTTCTTCTCCGGTCATCTGATACCGGATATCTGTGATCCCCCGGGCCTGCAGGACTTCCTGCAGGTGGGTCTTGTAATCGTAAACAACAAATATGCCCCGCCTGGTATCGTCGATCACGCCGCGGAACAGATCCAGGACCACCTGCCTGACCGCTTCATATCCGCCGTCCAGATAGATGGCACCGATCAGGGCTTCCGTCGCGTCCGCCAGGATCGATTCCCGCCGGCGTCCTCCGCTCTTTTCCTCGCCGTGTCCCAAAAGCAGGAAATCGCCCAGTTCCAGTTTCCTGGCCTGGGCCGCCAGAGATTTCTCGCAGACGATGGTCGCCCGGATCCTGGACAGCCATCCCTCTTCCCTGTCCGGGAATATGCGGAAGAGTTCTTCTCCGATGATGGCGTCAAAAAAAGCGTCTCCCAGGAACTCCAGCCTCTCGTTGCTGCGTGCTCCCTCCCCGTGCTCCTTGCTGTAGGAGCTGTGGGTCAGGGCGGTTTCCAGCAGGTCCGGATCCCTGAATGTATACCCCAGTTTCTGCTGGAGGGTCGTTTTATCTTTCATGGGATTCTATTCCTCTTCGATCACATCCAGGTCCAGCATCTCCTCCCGGATGATGTCTACGACATTTTCCTTGGCGTAGGGGATGCCCCGGATGATGGCGTTCTTGACCGCGGTCGCCGTGGACGAACCGTGCATCTTCATGACCGGTCCGTTGACTCCCAGGACCGGCGCCCCGCCGTACTCTTCATAATCAAATTCATTCTTCAGCTTCATCAGCTGACCCTTGATGAAGACCCCGCCGATCTTGCTCCTGAGGTTCTCCATGATGGCGTTCTTGACCAGCTTGAAGATGGTCAGGGATACGCCCTCGGTCAGCTTGAGGATGACGTTGCCCACGAACCCGTCGCAGACGATGACATCGCAGGCTCCCTTCGGTACCTCTCTGGCTTCCACGTTGCCGACGAAGTTCAGGTTGGACTGGGCCAGTCTCTGATAGGCGTCCTTGGTCACGCTGGTCCCCTTGGACTCCTCTACGCCCAGGTTGACCAGACCGACCCGGGGATTCTCCCTGCCCCATACCTTCTCGATAAAGATGCTGCCCATGAGGCCGTATTCCAGCAGGTTCTGGGCTTTGGACTCGGCGCTGGCTCCCGCGTCGACCAGCAGGCATGGCTGCATGGTCTCCATATCCGGATAGATGGATGCCAGAGCCGGCCGGTCGATCCCGCGGATCCGGCCAAGAAGGAGCCTTGCTCCCACGATCAGAGCCCCCGTGTTTCCGGCGGAAACGAACAGGTCCCCTTCGCCGTCCCTGAGCATGGTCAGTCCTCTCACCATGGAGGAATTCTTCTTCTCACGGATGGCCCTCACCGGGCTGTCATGCATGGTGATCTCTTCCGGGGCGTCTACCACCGAGATCCGGTCGCCTTTGTATTTGCAGCGCTTGAGTTCCTTGCGGATCGCGCTCTCGCTTCCTATGATGACTATCTCATCCTCGATCTGATCGATCGCCTGTACCGCTCCCTTGACGATTTCCTGGGGCGCGTTGTCGCCGCCCATACCATCCAGCAATACTCTCATAATGACCTCCTGTTTATCCGTTTATCCCCGCGCGGCTGATCAGGTCCCTGACCCTCCCGGGGATATCTTCAGCTCCGAAAGCGGCAGATCCGGCGACGATGATGTCGGTGCCTGCCTGAGCGACGCGGCCGATGTTATCCAGGTTCACGCCCCCGTCGATCTCGATCTGAAAGTCCAGACCTTTTTCTTCTCTGATCCTCTTCAGCTGCTCGATCTTGCCCAGGCAGGCCGGGATCATCTTCTGTCCTCCGAATCCCGGGTTCACCGACATGATCAGGATCAGATCGGCTACCTCCAGCACCTCCTCCAGCATGCAGATGGGAGTTGCCGGATTGATGGAAACGCCAGCCTTTGCGCCGGCCGCCTTGATGTGCTGCAGGGTCCGGTGCAGGTGGACGCAGGCTTCCTGGTGGACGGTGATGTACTCTGTCTGGGGCGTGATGAAGTCTTCGATGTAATCATCCGGGTGCTCGATCATCAGGTGCACGTCAAAGGGAAGAGCGGTCTTGCCGGTCAGGCTCTTCATGACCGCTGCCCCGAAGCTGATGTTGGGGACGAAATGCCCGTCCATGACGTCCACATGGATCAGATGGGCCCCGCCTTCTTCGATGCAGGAGACCTGCTGTCCCAGCTGTGAAAAATCCGCGGAAAGGATCGATGGTGCCAGTTGTATCATAGTCTGTTCCTCCAGCTTTCTCTTACTCAGTATTTCTTTTCTTCATCCAGTTCTCTGACCATGGCCAGGTAGGAATCGTACCTTTCCCGGCTGATCTGTCCCTGGTCCAGGGCCAGTTTGACCCCGCATCCCGGCTCGGCCATATGTCTGCAGTCATCATACCTGCAGGAGCCCAGATGGGCCTCGATCTCCGGGAACAGGTGGGGAAGTTCCTCCGGTTCCAGGCCGGTCAGGGCGAAGGAAGTGAATCCGGGCGTGTCAAAGACCGCCGTCCCCTCCTCATCCAGCGAAAAGAGCTGGGCATGCCTTGTGGTGTGCCTGCCCCTCTGGGACTTCTCGCTGACCGCCCCGGTCTCCATCAGCTCATTCCTGAGCAGATGGTTGAGGATGGTCGACTTACCGACTCCGGAAGCCCCTGCCAGGGCTGCCGTTTTGCCGTGGATCAGTTCGGTTATCCTCTCATATCCGGCCGGATCATCCTGGCTCAGCAGGACGACCGGATACACCGGTTCATAGATCCGCCGGAGCATCTCCAGACTGGCCGCAGCCTTACGGCCGGAGCTCCGTTTCTGGTCCGCCGCCAGGTCGCACTTGTTGACGCAGAGGATGGCTTCCGTTCCGGCGTGCTCCGCCATGATCAGCAGCTTATCCACCAGCTCCTGGACCGGCGCGGGCCGCAGGACCGCGGTCACCACGAGGAAACAGTCCACGTTGGCGACGAAAGGCCGGATGAAGCTGTTCCTCCTCGGCAGGATATCCGTGATCAGATTGTCATCGTTTCCTTCGATGATCTCGAATTCCACCAGGTCCCCTACGGCCGGTTTGATGTCCTGTTTCTTGAAGATCCCCCTGGCCTTACACCTGTATATTGTTTCGCCGGATTTTACGAAATAAAATCCGGCGATTCCTTTCATGATCCGTCCCTGCATCAATCCTCCTCTTCTATTTCCGTAGGATCGGTCTCCTCCGTCTCCTCCGTCGTAGCCTGGGTCGGAGGCTGGGTCGGCTTCGGACCCTTGCTGACCTGCAGATTGACAGATGTGTTCTTATCCAGTTTTGACTCGGCGTCGTACTGCTGCCACATGACTTCGCCTTCAGCATAACTGTCGCTGTACACGTAATCTACGCTTCCCAGCTTCAGTCCGGCGCTCTCCAGCAGCGACTGGGCCTCCCCGATCGTCTTTCCCTTCAGGTAGGGCATGGTAGCTCTGGACAGGGATCCGTCGCTGGCCACCAGGTTGACGGTGGACCCTTTTTCGGCCTTGGAGCCTCCGGACGGGTCCTGACTGATGATGGTCCCTTCCGTCTTCTCGCTGGCCTGGGAAGTCACCTTGCACTCAAATCCGGCTCCTTCGATCAGGTCACGGGCGGTCTCCTCGTCCTGGCCCAGGACGTCCGGTACTTCTCCGTCACCCGGCCCCGCGCTGACGAAGACGGTGATGGCGGTCTTGGTCTTGACTGTCGTGCCCGCCACAGGATCCTGACTGACGATTATTCCCGGCTCCACATCCTCATTGACGATGGGATCGCCTTCCTTGATCTTCAGATCATTCTCCTCCGCCAGCTGCTCCGCCTCCTTCACCGTCAGTCCGGTGAAGTCGGGAGCCTCAGTATCCTTACCGCCGAACATCCCCAGAGCGTAGCATATGCCGAAGGCTACGACCAATGCTGCTACGATGGAGGCGACGATGATCAGGGGTTTCTTGCTTCCTGACTTTTTCTTTTTCTTCTTGGGCCGCTCCAGGCCTTCTTCTGTTCCGTCGTTGTAGTCGGTCTCGGCGATGGGTCCGCTGGGACGGACCGGCCTTTGCTCCTGACCCATCAGGACGGAGTTGCCGACCACGCTGCCGATGAATTCCAGATTGTTGAGAGCCTCGATCAGCTCATCCGCCGAGGCGTATCGATTGACCGGATACTTGTCGGTACACTTCATGACGATGTGTTCCAGGGCCGGCGGGATGCCTGACACCAGCTCCGACGGCGGTGTCATCTCCCCGTTGATGTGCATGAGGGCTATGTTGACCGGGTTATCTCCGTCAAAGGGAACATTGCCGGTCAGCATCTCATACATGACGATACCCAGAGAGTAGATATCGGATTTCTCATCGACATATCCGCCTCTGGCCTGCTCCGGCGAGAAATAGTGCACGGAGCCGATGATCCCGTCGGTGGCGTCGACGATGGTCGCGGCGTTGACCGCCTTGGCGATACCGAAGTCGGTGATCTTGGCCGTTCCGTTGGGGGTCATCATGATGTTATGGGGTTTCACATCCCTGTGGATGATGTGGTTCTTGTGGGCGAAGGACAGGGCCGCCGCGATCTGCTTGGAGATCGAGATCACCCTCGGGTAGGGCATGGGCCCCTGTTCCTTGATCACATCCGACAGTGCCCGGCCTTCGATCAGCTCCATGACGATGTAATGGATATTGCCCTCCTTGCCGACATCGTAGATGTTGACGATGTTGGGGTGGGACATACTCGCCGCCGCCTGTGACTCGCGGCGGAAACTGTCTATGAATTTATGGTCTCCGATAAATTCCGGTTTCAGGATCTTGATCGCGACAAACCGGTTCAGGAGTTTGTCCTTGGCCTTGTAGACAACGGACATACCGCCTTCGCCGATCCGCTCGAGCAGTTCATATCTGCCTGCCAGTACTTTGCTCATCTTCTCCTCCAGTCGCTATATTCTGACACATACTACTGTGATATTATCCCGTCCGCCGGACTGGAGCGCCGCGTCCACGAGAGCTGCACAGGTGTCGTTCATATTTTTCCCTTCGTTCAGGATCTGGGTCATCCTGGCCTCACCGACCTCCCCGTACAGGCCGTCGGTGCAAAGGAGCAGGATATCTCCGCTGTTCAGGGGTACTTTGTAGAAATCCGGTTCCGCGTCAGGCTCAGCGCCAAGGGCTCTGGTGATGACGTTCTTCTGCTTATGGACCTCCGCTTCATCCTCGGTGATCACCCCTTTGTCGATGAGTTCATTGACATAGGTATGGTCTTTGGTGATGCGGCGGATCTCATTATCACGGAAGACATAGGCTCTGCTGTCTCCGAGATTGACGATGTAGCCGTCCCCGTGATAGAGGTAGGCCATAACGACCGTCGTAGCCATTCCCTTGTATCTGCTCTGATCCGCCCCCATGGTGTAGATGGCCGTGTTGGCGCAGGCAATGGCCTCTGTCATAAAGCCGAAGATCTCATCCGGTGTGGTGTTGGAACGGATATCGTTGTCATTGACGAATCCGGCGATATTCTCGACAGCCGTACGGCTGGCGACTTCACCGGAATTGTTGCCGCCGACCCCGTCCGCCACGATGTAGACATTGCTTCCGGGAATGACGAAGCAGGCGTCCTCGTTATTCTTTCTGACAACTCCTTTGTTACTTTTGAATCCTATCTGAGCCATGTGTAATTGGACCTCTCCCTTTTAATCTCTAGATCTCTTAATCATATAATCCCAGTCTCTTCATCACGCAGATAAAGAAACCATCTGTTCCGTTAACGTTGGGCAGGAGCAGTGTGCGCTCTTCCTTGCGGAACCAGGGATATTTTTTGAGGAATGCATTGACGACCTTCTCGTTTTCCTCCGGATTGATGGTGCAGGTGCTGTAAACGAGAGTGCCGTTGGGTTTGACGTATTCCGAGGATGCCGAAAGGATGGCCAGCTGCTTCTTGGGCAGGAGCTCGATCTCGCTGGTCTCTTCCTTGTACTTGATCTCCGGCTTCCTTCTGACCACGCCCAGGCCCGAGCAGGTAGCATCCCCCAGTACCCGGTCCGCCTTCTCGATATAGGCCGAGTCGACACGGGTCGCGTCCCATGCCTGGGTCTGGATGTTCAGGATCCCCAGCCTTTTGGCTTCCCGGTCCACCTGGTCCAGTCTTCTTCTGTAGATATCTCCCGCGATGATCTTGCCTGTATTATTCATGCGCTCGGCGATGGCAGTCGTCTTGCCGCCCGGCGCCGCGCAGACATCCATGATCAGCTCTCCGTGCTGGGGATTCAGCTTCTCCGCCACCAGCATGGAGCTTTCGTCCTGGGGAGTAAACAGTCCCATCTTGTAATGCTCTGTCTCCAGGAGTCTTCCTCCCTTAACGATCAGGGCGTTCTGGCACAGCTTGCCTTCTTCGACCTCGAAACCTCTGTCCTCCAGCTGTTCGATCAGGTCTTTCTTGATGATCTTGAGCCAGTTGAGACGGATGGTCATCGGAGGTCTCTGGTTGCCCGCCTCCAGCAGCTGCTCCACAAACTCCATCTTGTAATACTTGAGCCATTTCTCGATGATCCATGGCGCGTAGGAATATTTGATCGACAGATATCGGATCTCATCCTCATTGCGGTCGGGCAGCCGCATCCGGATCCGGCGGTTCAGGTACTCTCTCAGAACACCGTTGACGAGTCCGGCCTTGCTCTTGCAGTATTTCTTGGCCAGAGCAACGCTCTCACTGACGCCGGCGTATTCCGGCACAGAATCCATATAACCCAGCTGATAAAGGCCCATGCGCAGGATGGTAAGCTCCTGTTTGCGCAGGCTGTCGATCCCGTCAACGACCAGCTGGTCCAGATAGTAGTCCAGGGTCAGCTTCCGTTCCAGGACGCCGTAGACCAGTTCCCGCACAAAAGCTGGGGAATTCGGTTTACCGACCTTGATCTGGTGATTCAGCGCCAGATTGGAATAGGCCTTCTTCGATTCTACATCCATGAGTGTGTTATAGGCGGTTTTTCTGTTGATATCCATCTGTTTTACTCCCTTAAAACATATAAATGTGCATAGGTTACCATCTTATGTGTTATTCTATCCTAAAACCGTTCTGATTTCAATGGAATTGCCCTTTAAATATTCCTTCACTTCGGTCCTCTTCTTGCCCGGCATCTGCAGCTGGGTGACTCTCAGGATCCGGCCTCCACAGGCGATATCGATCCCCTCCGGACCTGCCGCCAGGACCGTTCCCGGCGCCTGGTCGGTCTCCTGCTCAAGGGAGCATCCCTGCCAGAATTTCATCATGTTACCCTGATAGAAGGTATAGGTTCCCGGCCAGGGATCAAAGGCCCGCATCTGCCGCTCGATCTCCTCCGGGCTCTTATTGAAATCCACCAGCCCGTCCTTCTTTGAGATCATGGGAGCATAGGTAGCCAGGGCATCATCCTGCTTCTCCGGGACCAGCTCGTCCAGATGGTCCAGGGCCTCTGTGATCAGCTCCCCGCCCATCTGGGCCAGTTCCAGGTGCATCTGGCCGCAGGTCTTTCCGGCCGCCGACGTGCTCCCCTTGAGGAGCATGTCTCCGGTGTCCAGGCCCTCGCCCATCTGCATGATGGTGATGCCGGTCACCTCATCTCCGGCCAGCAGGGCTGCCTGGATCGGCGCCGCTCCCCGGAATCTGGGCAGAAGGGAGCCATGGATGTTCAGGCATCCCCTGGCGGGCAGGTCCAGGATCTCCTTGGGCAGGATCCTTCCGTAGGCCGCGACGACGATCACGTCCGGCGCGATCCGGGCCAGCTCGCCCAGTATCTCCTCGTTTCCCCGCAGCTTTGCCGGCTGCAGGACCGGGATCCCCAGCTCCAGAGCCTTTTCCTTGACCGGAGAGAAGTGGATCTTGTTTCCCCGGTTCGCTTTGGCGTCCGGACGGGTCACGACCGCCGCCAGCTCATGACCGGCATCGTGCAGAGCCTGCAGAGCCGGCACCGCGAAATCCGGTGTTCCCATATAGACGATTCTCATGATTATTCTGCTTCCTCCTGCTGGGCGTCCGGATCGACCCGGTACATCTTCGTTGCTTTGTCCGGATACAGGATGCCGTCCAGATGATCGTATTCATGGCACATCACTCTGGCGTGGAATCCCTCGAACTCATACTCCTGCTCTTTTCCCTCCCGGTCAAGACCCCGGATGGTGATCTTCGTCGGCCGGACAACGGTCCCGACCATTTCCGGAACGGAAAGGCATCCCTCGTCCGCTTCCTCTTCACCTTCCTGAGAGATGATCTGGGGATTGACGAAGTAATAGACCTCCTCCGGCTGGGGCTCTGCCACGAACTTCCGGCGCATGATGCCCACCTGGGGAGCAGCCAGTCCTACACCGTCCGCCTCCCTCATGGTATCCACCATGTCGTCCAGGATCATACGGATCCGGTCGGTCACCTCATCGACCTCCCTGCATTTTTTGCGGAGTATGGGATCTCCTTCTGTCACGATTGTTCTTAAAGCCATTCTTTCCTCCTTATGCGAAGCTGTATGGGTTGATGTCCACCACCGCCAGATAAGCGGCTCTGGCGCGGACATCCTCCTCTTTCAGGATGCGGAGCATCTCTGAATATTCTTTTCTTTTTCCCTTGGGGCAGCGGATCACCAGCGAAAAGCGGTAGGTGTCCCGGATCTTCCCCATATATGCCTGCTGGGGCATCAGTACGTTTCTTCTCTCTTCGGGCGGCATCATGGAGCACAGCCGGTCATGCCAGGACCCGGCCCCGGCAGAGGCGGTCTCGAAACTGTCCGCCGTGAACAGGACCTGGATCATATCGCCGAAGGGCGGATAATCCATCAGTTTGCGGAATGCCAGTTCCTCTTCGAAAAAACCGTCAAAATCCTGGGCCGCGGAAAAACCGATGGCGTAATGATCCGGGGAGTAGGTCTGGATGATGACCCTGCCTTTGATCTCGCCCCGGCCTGCCCTGCCGGCTGCCTGGGTGATCAGCTGGAAGGCCCTCTCCGGAGACCTGTAGTCCGGGATGTTCAGGGTCAGGTCGGCCGCGATGATCCCGACCATGCCCACATTCTTGAAGTCCAGTCCTTTGGCGATCATCTGGGTCCCGATCAGTATATCGGTCCTGCCGCTTCCGAAGGCTCTGAGCCGCCGGGTCAGTTCCCCCTTGCGGCGGACAGAGTCCAGATCGATCCGGTCGACGGTCCTTCCCGGGAAAAATTCCTGCACCGTCTCCTCGATCTTCTCCGTTCCGCTTCCGAAAAAGCGGATGTGGCGGCTGCCGCAGTCCGGGCAGATCTCCGGGACCTCCTGCTCATATCCGCAGTAGTGGCATGACAGCTTCTGCCCTGCCCGGTGATAGGTCAGCGACAGGCCGCAGCTTGGACAGGATGCCACATGACCGCACTCCCTGCAGGAGACGAAAGTGGAATAGCCCCTCCGGTTCTGCAGGAGCATGACCTGCCGTCCCGCATCCAGCTGGGCTTCCATTTCCCCTACCAGCTCCCGGCTCAGTACGGACCGGTTCCCGTCCGCCAGTTCCCGTCTCATATCGACTACGCTGACCTGGGGAAGCTCCACTTCGTTATATCGGCTGCGCATGGGCAGGATCCTGTAGATCCCCTCCCTTGCACGGCCGAAGCTTGCGATGGAAGGGGTGGCGCTCCCCATCAGGAGCACGCCCTGATGATCCCGGTCCGAAAGTCTCTTGATGGCCACCTCTATGGTATCGTACTTCGGTGTGGAGTCGGACTTATAGGTCGCTTCGTGCTCCTCATCGATGACGATCAGCCCCAGATCCTTCAGGGGCGCGAAGACCGCCGACCGTGCTCCGATCACGATCCTCACCTTTCCCGACCGGATCCTCTGCCACTGTTCATACCGTTTGACGGCGGTCAGCCGGGAATGGATGACCGCGATCTCCTCTTCACCGAACACGGCGGCGAACCGGTCGATGATCTGAGGCGTCAGAGAGATCTCCGGAACCAGGATGATGGCGGACCGTCCCTTCTCAAGGGCCTTCCGGCAGGACCGGATGTAGACCTCAGTCTTGCCGGATCCGGTCACGCCATAGAGCAGGAAACGGCTGTGCCTTCCCTGATCGATGGCCTCCGAGATCTGATCCAGGGCCTCAGTCTGCTCCCTGGTGAGCTTCAGGATCTCTTCTCCCTCTTCCTCGGCGAATCCGACCCCCAGGACCTCTTCCTCGGAAGCGGCCTGTCTTCGGACCCGCTTGTGTCCCACCGGAGTGAAACAGCGCAGGGCGTCGATGTAGCGGCAGACGTATCTGCCCCGCATCCATACCGCCGTGCGGACCATCTCTTCAGTGAGGGATATCTCCTCGTCCACGTGATCGATGGAACGAAGCCTGTTTTTCAGCTTCTCATCGACCTGGTCCGATACGGCCAGGACATATCCTTCCCGCAGATTTTTGCTGCGGGCGAAAGGGACATACACTTTGTCGCCGCATTTCACGTCCAGATCCCCGCAGGCATAGGTGTAAAGCTGGTCTGTATGATCTGTCTTGTTGTCGATCACAAGGTCCGCATACATCATAGCAGGAAGATGTCGTTCTCCGCGCAGGTCCGGATCATCTCATCCGGCCAGATCGACGCCTGTACTTCCCCGATGTGGGCCTTGCGGAGGAAATACATGCAGAGCCTGCTCTGCCCGATCCCTCCTCCGATGGTGTAGGGCAGTTCCTTGTTCAGGATCATCCTGTGGAACTCCATATCCCGCCGGTCGTCGGCTCCGGCGATGGAAAGCTGCCGGTCCATGGCCTCCTCATCGACCCGGATCCCCATGGAGGAGATCTCGAAGGATCTTTCCAGGACATCGTTCCAGAGGATGATGTCTCCGTTCAGCTCCCAGTCATCGTAGTCCGGCGCTCTGCCGTCGTGCTTTTCCCCTGACTTAAGGGCTCCGCCGATCTTCTCGATGAAGACCGCCCTCTTTTCTTTCGTAATGGCGTCCTCCCTGCCTTTGGCGTCCAGGTCCGGATACATGTCCTCCAGCTCCTGGGAGGTGATGAAGAAGATCTCGTTGGGCAGGTCGGTCCTCAGCTCGTTGTAGTGCCGGTTGACGAAATCGTTCAGATTCTTCAGGGCGTTGTAGAGGGTCACTACCGTCCGGTGGAGATATTCCGTGGTCCGGTCCTCCTTGCGGATGGCCTTCTCCCAGTCCCACTGATCGACATAGATGGAGTGAAGGTTGTCCAGTTCCTCATCTCTTCGGATGGCGTTCATGTCAGTATAAAGACCGGTCCCGGGCTTGAATCCGTACCGGCCCAGGGCCATTCTCTTCCACTTGGCCAGGGACTGGACGATCTCGACTTCCTTCTCGTCCATATCTTTGACCGTGAAACTGACCGTCCGCTCGACTCCGTTCAGGTTGTCGTTGAGTCCCGTTTCCGGCGCCACGAACAGGGGCGCGGATACTCTTCTCAGCTTCAGGCCGTAGGCCAGTTCCTGCTGAAAGAAGTCCTTGATCTTCTTGATCGCTCTCTGGCTCTCCATGTAGTCGATCTCCGGCGTGTACTGGTCCGGTATAATCAGCTGTGCCATTTTCTTTCCTCCTGTTTTTTATATCAATTGAATTTTTAACGCTTGGAGAACTCGCATCCGCAGTAGTCCTGCCGGTAGAGTCCGTATTTCTTTGACAGTTCGATGGACCTCTTGAACCCGTCCTTCTTCTTGAAATCCCGGTCCAGGAAGGTCAGTCCGTACCGGAGGGCGATCTTCTGCCCGATCTCGGAGATCTTCCGGTAATTCTTGTGAGGGCTGACCGTCAGAGTCGTTCCGAAATAGTCGTTTCCGGTCATCTGGGCGGTCTCGGCCGTCTTCTCCAGCCTTTGGGTGAAGCAAAGGCTGCAGCGCTCGCCCCCTTCGGGGTCGCTTTCGTGGCCCTGGGCCAGCTTCAGAAAACTCCCCGGCTGATAGGTCCCTTCCAGGAAGCGGATCCGGCTCCTGCCTATCCGTTCTTCGTTGAAGGCCCTCAGGAATTTCTTCTGGTTCTCCCTGCGAAGGATGTATTCCTCCTCGTCCGTGATACAGGGATTGTAGAAGAAGACGGTCACTTCGAACTCGTCCGCCAGCCGCTCGATGACTGCCGTGCTGCATGGTCCGCAGCAGCTGTGCAGGAGCAGGGACGGTTTCTGCAGGGACTTTTCGGGAATGGACCCGGCTCCGGAAGCCTGACCTTCTGTCTGCTCGAAAACAGCTTCTTCCGGCCGACTCTCCCGCGGCCGGCTCTCTCCGGTCATTCCGCTCTTATCCAATTGTCTCCGATCGTTTCCCGGACCCATTTTCACACCTGCTTTCCGAAAGTAACACTAATGGTTTATTATACAATAAAAAAGCCCGGCATGCCAGCATACCGGGCGAAAACATGGTTTTGCTTCTTATTTGGTCTTTACTTTTTTGACAGTGCTCCAGTCGGAGTAGTACCATCTGTCTATCCTTGTCCGGACTTTGACGTAGTAGGTCTTCTTCGCCTTCAGTTTCTTGATCTTTGTCGAGGTCTTTTTGTAGCCTTTGACGAAGACGGTCTTCTTGTTTTTCTTGAACTTCTTGTCCGTTGCGATCATGATCTGATAGCCGTCGACCCTTGCCTTCTGGCCGGATCCGCCCAGATACATCTTCGTTTTCTGTGCTTTCCATTTGACCGTCAGAGCTTTCCTGGCGCCTTTGGATTTTCCCAGAGTGGTCCCAAGGGGTTTGACATCATAGTCTTCCCATACTTTCCCGGCATATTCGCCTATGCCCTGAATGAAGTAGTTCCCCTCCCCGACACCATTGATCGCGAAGTAATAGTCAACGATATAATCCTGGTCCTTTTTGAGTTCGATCTTATTGCCTTCCTTGTCTGTATAGACCACCTTGACGGCCGGCTTGATCACCTTCCCGGTGTATTTGAAAGTCTCCTTCGCCGTGATCTTCGCGCTGCCGAGGCCCTTCTTTATTGTGACCGGGATTATGTCGGACTGAGTACCTAAATAGGTGAGATAAAAATAGTTCTTCTCGCTGCTGCCCATCTGCCACTGATTGTCATAGCTTTGATCATCCATCAGCTCAAGAGTCTCTTCATCAAGAACATCAGCCGGATCATCGCTATTGACGAAGCCGTCTTCGGCTTCCCCGTAATCATCGTAGCTGTCCAGCTGCTTATACACATAAGTCCTGGCCTGGTCCTCGTCCCTGTATTTCAGGATCAGTTTGTC
>ODAI014009087.1_pt1 | contig 15406 bp, 12 predicted proteins | sample 1539321 | NCBI WGS metagenome assembly ODAI01 (sample SAMN02144231, study PRJEB22623) | gut metagenome | biome: sheep rumen | host: Ovis aries | place: New Zealand
CATGATGTCACCTATCATACCCAGATAAACAGTCTTTTTCATATACAATTTATTTTGTGGTGACAAAGGTACGATTAAGTGAGGACAATGCAAAAGGAAAATTTATTTTTCTTTTCATTGTCGAGCGAAAGTACCTTCGACGAAGTCAAAGGTAATGAAAACCGAGCGCAGAACAAAATAAACGTGTTTATTTTTTATGCCGAGGTGTATCTTACCTTATTTAAAGGTACGATTAAGTGAGGACAATGCAAAAGGAAAATTTATGAAACAAAGATATTTTTTGGTAGTTATGTTTTTATTAGTATCTTTGCCTTATGTTTTTTATTATTAGCTATCATGTAATAATACAGAGATGAGACGGACAGAAATCACTATGAATACAAGACTACTATTTTTTACCATTACTATGGTGCTGGCGATGAGTGTCCTCTCCATAACAGCAGGAGCACAGGAGTTTACTGCGGAAAAGAAGGAGAGGGTGGTGGCTGTCGAGCAGTTTATCAATCCCGCGCCAGCGGTACCATCATGCCACGCATCCACGATTGTCGAACTACAGAATGGCGACCTCCTTGCGGCATGGTTTGCTGGTGAGTATGAGGGCCATCCTGACGTAAAGATATGGATGTCACGCCGAGCCAAGGGAACCACTTCGTGGAGTCAACCCGTAGTAGTGGCGGATGGTTTTATAGGCAATGAACATCGGGCATGCTACAACCCCGTACTCTTCCAGATGCCAGATGGTGAAGTGCTGCTGTTCTATAAGATAGGTCGCTTCGTACAGGACTGGTCGGGATGGCTGGTGCGCTCACGCGATGGCGGACTGTCGTGGTCGACGAAAGAGCCACTGCCGCAGGGCTTTCTCGGACCAGTGAAGAACAAGCCCTTCCTCGCTGACGGCTATCTGCTATGTCCGTCGAGCACCGAGAAGGGAGGTTGGAAGATTCACTTCGAACGCTACGACCTTGATGCCTATGGTCACTTCCCCGACTCCACACAGATAGCCTCTCATGCCACGATGGTTGGTCCGATAGCTGCGGAGACGGCACACAAGACCTTCGAACCAGACTCTCTCTCACCGATAGGATGCATCCAGCCATCCATTCTCCGTCTTGCCGACGGCAGACTACAGGTTCTTTGTCGTACGCAGAACGGCAGACTCGCCACCAGCTATAGCAGTGACAACGGACGGTCATGGAGCACTGTCACCCTGACCTCTTTGCCGAACAACAATTCCGGCACTGACGCCATCACCCTACTCGACGGGCGCCATCTGCTGGTATACAACCCCACAGCCACACCCCTTGGCGAGCACAACGCCCCTCGCACACCTCTCTGTGTAGCCATCAGCGATGATGCCATCCATTGGCACCATCTACTCACTCTCGAGGACAGTCCCATCAGCGAATACTCCTACCCCACCGTAATACAGGGTCGTGACGGCACCATCCACATCACTTATACATGGCGACGCGAACTGATAAGGTATGCGTCTATTCGTATTCCATAGCTTCTCTTTGTCCTCTCAGCACCGCCAATGCATTCAGTGCGAGAGCCTCCATCTCGTCCTCGCCAGGGTAGCAATGTATTGGAGCCATGAAGTCGATACGTCGGCGCAGTTCCTTGACGACATATTGCGATCGTGCCAGTCCTCCCGTTATCAGTATGGCATCAATCTTTCCGCACAGCACTGCGCCCTCCGCGGCGATAGCCTTTGCCGTGTGATATATCATCGCGTCCACTATCAGTTTTGCGTGTTCGTCGCCCTGTTGTATCCGTATCTCTATCTCCTTCATGTCGTTAGTACCCAGATGGGCTATCAGTCCCGCCTCGCCAGCGACACGTCTCAGCAGCTGCGCCTCTGTATATCGTCCGCTGAAACAAAGTCGGATGAGGTCAGAAGCCGGCAGTGAGCCTGCTCTCTCTGGCGAGAAAGGTCCCTCACCTCCCAGCGCATTGTTGGCATCTACCGCCTTTCCGTGCTCATGTGCAGCCACCGATATGCCGCCTCCCAGATGGCATACTATCAGGTTCAGATCCTCATATTCCCTACCTATCTCATTGGCATATCGTCGGGCTATGGCTCGTTGGTTCAGAGCGTGCCATATACATATACGTTGTATCAGAGGCGTACCGCAGATACGGGCATAGTCGTTGAGCTCGTCCACCACCCCTGGGTCAGCAATAAACGACCTGCAATGGGGTATGTCCCGTGCTATCTCGTACGCTATGAGACATCCCAGGTCACAGGCGTGCTTGTGTATGGCGTTCTTGGTGTCCACCAACATTTTTTCGTTTATCTCATACACTCCTCCTGCAAGAGGCTTCGCCAGTCCGCCCCGTCCTATCACCGCATCAAACTCAAAAGGCACATTCATTCGTTTGAGTTCGTTGACGACAAGCTGTTTGCGAAAGTCATGCTGATCCGTAATATCATCAAACTGCTTCAGTTCATCCACCGAGTGTTCGATATTTCTCAACAACATTGGCTTTGCATCTTCATACACAGCTATCTTTGTTGACGTAGAGCCTGGATTGATTACAAGAATGAACATGGTTTTAGTTTTTAGTTTTTAATTCAAGTTTCGCATTCGCTCAACTTTGGAGTTAAAGGAGTTAAGGGAGTTAAAGGAGTTAAAGACGTTAGTCTTTTTCCTTGAATATTCCCTATAGGAGTAGAGATTTAAGAAGTAAAACATTTGTCCTTAACTCCTTTAACTCCCTTAACTCCCTTAACTCCTTTAACTCCTCTCAACTTTCGAAAGTTGAGTTTTTCAATTCTTCAATTTTCCTCATATTGCAGCAAGAGCGAGCGAGTAGAACTTACACAGCTTGCTGTCGCTCCTTGACGGCAGTACCACTGGAGCCATAGTGCCCTGAAGCACTCCTGCCGTCTCCACGCCGAGGAAGAGCGTTATCGACTTATAGAACACGTTGGCAGCCTCGATGTCCGGGAATATCAGTGCGTCGGCATCACCGTTGACAGGCGACTCTATGCCCTTGATGCGCATACTCTCTGGGCTCACCGACGTCTTAAGGTCCAACGGACCGTCAATCACACACTCGCCAAACTCGCCTCTCTCAGCCATGCTGACGATCTCTTTATATCCCAGTGTAAAAGGAAAATATTTCTCGTTCACCTTCTCCGTACAGTGTATCAACGAAATCTTTGGTTTTTCTATGCCAAGAGCATGACATACATACACCATATATCGTATCTGCTGTATGCGCTGTTCCTGCGAGGGATAAGGTATGACGGCAGAGTCAGAGAAGAACAGCAGTTTGTCATATTCTGGCAGTTTTGCGGCAGTGATATGCGTCAGTACATTACCCTTCGGTAGTATGCCCGTCTCCTTGTCCAGCACCACATGCAGCAGATTGTCAGTATTTATCAGTCCCTTCATGAGTATGTCTGCCTGTCCCTCTCTCACCATCCTCACACTGATTCTCGCAGCCTCATCACGGTCGTCACTGTCCACGAAGGCGATGTGCTCAGCATATCTCATCAGTCGTGGGTTAGCCTCCACTTCCTTTCGGCATCCGACAAAGACAGCATCGATAAATCCCACCTCCAGTGCCCTTATCACCGACTCCTGCGAATACTGGTCCTCAGCCCACACTATCGCCACACGCTTACGTCCACCACGCTGAGCGAGGTGCACCACCATATCTTCAAAACTCCTTATCGTCTCCATTTCCTACCACGAATGTTTTTTATCTTACGCAGATCATCTGTAAACCGTAAACCAAAAACTCCCTAAGAAATTACCTTCTTCTTCAGTCTCCTCCACATCGACCGTCGGTAGTCCCTCTGCACCTCCGGTAGCACCTCCTTGTAGCTACGTTCGGTATCAAACACCACCTCCCCGTGCATGCTCGGAGCCTGTATAGGTGTCATATAGTCATCACCGAAGCTCACCCTTAGGAACGCATCCCATCCCTTCGGTGCCGGCACCATCAGGTTCTCAAACGGCAGCATCACCGTCTCCGCGAAGATGCTCTTGTCCCACAGTTTATCCTCGCCCAGCGACGTCAGTTCGCCCACCTTCGTATGCGGCATCCTCGCCAGAGCCCTCATCTCCTCCTCTGCCTTCTCATATATTGTCGTCCAGCCCATCTTCTTTACCATCCATCGTGCCTTCAGCTTACGGAATATCAGCGTCAGTCTGCCCGACGTTATACAGTGAGTATTCTTTGCCTTCAGTAGTTTCAGTATCTTCAGGCACCGTTTCCTGTGTTCATGCACCAAAGCCCTGTCGTCTGGTGCCGCATCCAGAGGAAAGATATCTATGAAGATGCCCTGGTTGAACGGTTGGTAGCAGTCCGACGGACGTATCGCCGCCGTGTCGCTTCTCCTGAACTGCGCATGTCCTCGGTGGTAGTCCGTGTCACTGTATGCCGTCTGTAGGAAGTAAGGCTCCTCCAGTCCCTCATTCCCTATCCTGCACATGCGGTCATAGTCCTCACGCGGCATCGCCAGGTCCACATCGTCATCCCACGGGATAAAGCCCTTGTGACGCACCGCACCCAACAGAGTGCCACCCTCGACCCAGCACCTCAGTCCATGCCTCTCACAATACTGCAAGAACACCCGCAGCAAGTCCAGCTCCACAGCCCATATATCTTTCAATTCAGCCATAATCTCTGAAAGAACTAAAAAACCCATAAATCCATCACCCTCTCCACTATCGGAGCCATGTCATAGTATTTATATTCCGCCAGTCTGCCCCCGAAGATCACGTTCTTTTCCTGTGCCGCCAGAGCTCTATACTGCTCCGCCAGGCTATTGTTCCGTTCGTCATTCACCGGATAGTACGGTTCCATGCCAGGTTTCCACTCCGTAGAGAACTCTCTCGACACCACCGTCTTCGGGTTGTCGTACACCTCCTGTCCGAACATCTCGAAGTGTTTATGCTCTATCACCCGAGTGTATGGCACCTCCCTGTCCGTATAGTTCACCACGGCGTTGCCTTGGTAGTTAGCCATATCCAGCGTTTCCTGTTCGAAGCTCACTGTCCTATACTCCAGCATACCATATCGATAGCCGAAGTACTCATCTATCTTACCAGTGAACACCACCTTCTCGGCCTTCGCCTCCCACAGTTCCCTGTCGTCAAAGAAGTCGATGCCCGTGCGCACATCAGCACCCTCCAGCATACGGTCTATCAGTTTGTTATATCCCCCTATCGGAATACCCTGATACTTGTCATTGAAGTAGTTGTTGTCATACACCAGTCTCACTGGCAGTCGTCTGATGATAAACGCGGGCAAGTCCTTACAGCTCCTCCCCCACTGTTTCTCCGTATACCCTTTTATCAGTCGTTCATATATATCCCTGCCTATGAGCGTCAGAGCCTGTTCCTCCAGGTTACGCGGCTCGCTGACCCCCTCTCTGCGCATCGCTTCCATCGCCTCCCTGCGTTGCTCCTCTATCTTTGCCTGTGCCTCCTCCGGTGTCCTCACGCCCCACATCTGGTAGAACGTGTTCATATTGAACGGCAGGTTGTACATCCGTCCCTTATAGTTAGCCACTGGTGAGTTTGTATACCTGTTAAACTCCACTATCGAGTTCACAAAGTCCCACACCTTCTTGTTCGACGTATGGAAGATATGCGCCCCATACTTATGTACGTTTATCCCCTCCACGTTCTCACAGTACAGGTTACCACCCACGTGTTCCCGTTTGTCTATCACCAGGCATCGCTTACCCTGCTTCGTAGCAAGATAGGCAAAGGTGCTGCCATACAGTCCCGCACCCACTATCAGATAATCATATTTCTTCATACAAAAGCCAAAATTACTATTTTCTGCCGATACCACAAAAGAAAAACCCATTTTTCTTTTCTTTTACGACTGGTAGCATCTTCTTAATACTCGCTACATTCATATAAGCTACGTTAGACCTCGAACGCTGTAAAGTCTACAAATAGACCCGATGAAATCGGAGAAAAACAGAGGTGTGTAATTTTTGTGTATTTTTTTGTCTCTTTTTCTTGGCAAAACGTCCAGAACATACTACCTTTGCGAAATTTATTTCTAATTATTAACTAATAATTAACCATTATGAAAAGAATTTTTCTCATTACACTATTTATTACTTGCATCATCACACTACATGCCCAGAATGAGCCTAACATGAAATTTGGAAAGCCTGCTGACTGGGAGATGAATATGACGAGCTATGCCGATGACCCAGACGCAACGGCTGTCGTTCTGTGCAGAACAGAAGACGTAAGATACGTATTTGTCAATCAAGACGTTCAGGTGTTCTATGACATCAAACTACGTATCAAGGTCCTAAAGGACGAGGGAAAGGAATACGCTACCATGGAAATCCCATACTTTCGCCGAGACGACAATATGTCGGATAAGGAAGACATCACAGGACTAAAAGCAACAGCCTATAACATGACCAACGGCAAGGTGGAAAAAACCAAGATGCCTGGATCAATGGTCTTTGACGAAAGGGTGGACAAAGACTATATGGTAAAGAAACTCACTGTTCCGCAGGTAAAGGCTGGCACCGTATTCGAGGTTCAATATACCAAAGAGAGTGGCTTGTATTACCGTATTGATACGTGGTATGCCCAGTGCGACATCCCAGTGTTATACACCAGCTACGAGATGAATATTCCAAAGTATTTCCGTTTTGATATTGACCAGACAGGACAACAAAAGATGCAGAACAACTACGAGCGTGTGAATATGACCATTCATATGGGCAGCAGTGTAGAACAAACCGAAGGCGACAAATACACATTCATCGGCCAACATCTGCCAGCACTGAAGTCAGACGACTATATATGGTCTAAGTACGATTATTGTAATAAGGTATTTGCCGAGCTGCGTGGCTATGAGTTCCCCGGAGCCATGTACAAATACTTCACGTCAAGCTGGGAGGAGATAGACAAGCTGCTGCTCAAAGATGAGGACTTTGGTGGCAGACTTCGTCGGGCTAATCCGCTAAAAGAAGAACTCATAGCAAGCGGAGCCATTGACGCTACAGACGTAAACGACAAGGTTGCAAAGGCCTTCACAGCACTGAGACAACGTCTGCGCTGGGATGGCAAATACAAGTTGTATGGTCGCAGCTCGCACAACATTCTAAAGGATGGTACAGGGTCAAATGCCGACCTTAACTTCATTCTGATAAACATGCTGGAGGACGCAGGAGTGCAGGCTTTCCCTGTAGTGATGAGCAGTCGTGACAACGGCAGACTGCCATACACCCACCCGTCAATAAAAGCCCTCAACACCTTTGTGGTAGGTTTTATGGCTAACGACACTACCATATCATATATTGACGCATCATCAGAAGACGGGTTTATCAATGTGCTGCCCGCCAATCTGCTGGTCGACAGAGCACGTGCCATACAAAGGAAGAAAGACGGCTTCTGGGTCAACCTTCAGAATCTGCCAATCTCCCGTAAAGCCATCTCCATCGAAGCATCCCTGAACACCGATGGCACAGTAGACGGTACCATCACCACCCATTTTGCAGGCAATGCCGCAGCCAGCCAGCGTAAGTCATTCAGAGAAGCCAAGGATAGCACCGCCTTTGTCAACACAGTAGCTGACAAATACGCCATCAACATATCATCATATCACATGGACGGACGCACCGACTTCTCCAATCAGATCAGGGAGACAATAGACTTCACCATGTCATGCGATGCCACATCAGACATGATATACGTCAATCCCTCAATACTGTCACTGATGAAAAAACCACTTTTCACCGACGAGACACGACTCTTTCCCGTAGAGTTCCCATATCAGGAGATGACCATTCTGTCCTCCCAACTCACCATCCCCGAAGGATACACCGTAGAGGAATTACCCGAGAACGTAAGGATGAAAAACGAGGACGGCTCTATCGGCCTTATTCTCACCTACCAGATAAAAGACAACACCATCACGAGCCAACTGCGTTTTACACTGAAAAGAATACTTTTTGGAGTCCACGAGTACGAAGAACTCAAACAGTTCTTCGACGCTATGGTACAAAAATGTAACAGTATGGCAGTGCTCAAAAAAGTGAAATAGTATGAAGCAAATACACATCATCCTGTTTGTCCTGACGCTATCCGTCCTCCCCCTCTCGGCACAAGAGCCGATAGCAGTACTCACGACCTCGTCGACATGCGTCACATGCACCAATGCCACTACTATGACATGCACCGAACAAAGAGTGTGGCGCATCAATGACGAACGAGGCAAGAAATATGCCAATACCGTGATACAGCTCGATGACAACACCCAGCTGACATCCTTCTCCATGACGATATACGATGGCAATGGCAACAAACTGCGAAAGATAAAAAAAGACGACCTGCAGAAAACGGAGTATTCAAGTCATCTGGCATCAGACGCCTACTATTTATACACCGACTTCACCCCTCCCGTCTATCCCGTCATCGTCAGCATGGAGACAGAAGAACGTTTTACAGGAGGTTTCACTTCCTTCCCCACCTTCTTCCCCCAACAGAGCAGAGAGGTCGAAGTCAAAGATTCATACTACAGACTTACCATACCCGCATCGATGACATGCCGTATTGCCCAGAAAAACACCAATCTCGACGTGAGCCAGCACACCAATGAGAAGGGACAGAAAGTATACGAGGTGAGCGCCACCAACATACCAGCCCAACGCCAAGAATCCTATACGGAAAAATGGAGCGAGCAGGCACCCAGAATATACTTTGCACCAGAACATTTCGAATACCTTGGCACATCAGGTACCCTCACCACATGGCAAGACTACGGCAAATGGCAATGGAGCATGATAGCCAATCAACGATCACTACCTGAAGCTGCCAAGCAGAGAGTCCATCAGCTGACAGATACCTGTACCACCATTCGTTCCAAGGTGTCTGCGCTCTACCATCTGCTTGGCGAGACCACCCGTTATGTCAGCATCCAGCTGGGCATCGGCGGCCTACGTCCTTTCCCTGCAGAATTTGTATGGAAGACTGGTTTCGGCGACTGCAAAGCCCTCACCAACTATATGTGTGCCCTACTCGAAGAAGCAGGTGTACAAGCTCAATACACCATTATCAGCACCGAAAACCAGCATGTCCTCCCCCACTTTCCCGCAGGCAACTACTTCAACCATGTCATCTGTGCTGTCCCTCAGCAATCTGACACGCTGTGGATCGAATGTACCAACCCCACACTCCCATTAGGCTATGTCCATGAAGACATCGCCAACCACCATGCCGTAATGATCAGTCCCGAAGGAGGCACCTTGGTCACCCTCCCAAATTATTCTGACAGTCAGAACCGTCAAGTGAGCAAAGCCGACATCACGCTCTCTGCCGACGGATCCGCCTCCATCAGCATGCGCCAGCGGTCATATCTGAAACAATATGAAGACATGCTCCCCGTGGTACACTCCAACCAGCAAGAACAACGCAACACCCTTGCTCATACTCTTAAGATTCCAGGAATACACATCCAAAAGATGACCATCCGTGACATAAAAGACGACTACGCCATCCCCTTCACCGACACAGAAGCCACGATGACCGCCGACAGCTATGCTACAGGTTCCCTCCAACGCCTCTTCGTACCAATATGTCCCTTCCATCAGGGCTACACTACCCTGAATTCTAAAGAGCCACGTACCAACGACATTACTGTAGACTATGGCTATCACGACACCGACACCGTCACCATCACCATTCCCGAAGGCTACACCATTGAGGCAATGCCATCGAATACAGACATACAGAGCGACTTCGGCACATTCACCTCAACCATCACCCTGCATGACAACGTCATCACCGTCATCAACCAACTACTCATGCGTAACGGAACCTATGGCAAAGAGAAATATGACGAGCTATGCACATTCCGCAATGCAGCGATACGCCAATATCGTCAAAAGGTCATTTTACGCAAGTCACAGCCCTGACCCTCAGAACCTCCACTTCACCTGCACCTCTGCCTCTGTCATGCTCGAGTGGTCTATCCTCTGTAGTCCCTCAGAGATATGATCACGGTCACAATACTTCGTGGTGCCAAGCTTGAGGATGGTGAGGAGGTGGGAGGAGAGGGAGGCACGTAGCATAAACGCATAACGTATTCCCTTGCCATAAAAAGAGGGGAAACTAAAGGTGTTAAGTAGATTCTTCTCATAGGTATAGATGCGCGAGTTGTAACCATCGGTATGAAAATAGCCAATGTTTGCATGGCACTGTAACATGTTGCGGAAGCTATACCCTACAGACTGGCTCACCATCCACCCCATCTCGCTCGTCTTATATCTGTCATGGACGACATCTGCCTGAGTCCTTAACGACCATCGGGCACCCTTCCATGCTACTGCCAGCCTGCCTCGTTGGGTAATATCGGCTATGAGGGCTGACTTATCGTCATTGTTTTTCTCTTTCGATTTAATACGATAACGCCCCATGATGGTAAGCGACCCTCTTGAGTAAGTTGCCGAAAGCTGATTGTCCCATACTGTCGACGACGCTCCTACGCCATAACGTTCAAAGGGAAAGTGCACAATGTCTGTATACCCTGACAAGAGAAGATGCTTGCCTACCTGCCATTGTGCTCCGAGATAGAGCCCATTCTCATTCTGAACATCACCGCCCTCACTGAAGGTTCTGCCATAAATAGTAGTGTACTTTTCCGAGAAATAGCGCTGCACCGCAAGAAGCGAAAACTCCGATGACAATTGCCAGTTAATGTTATTTATGGTAGCCATAGCATGATTATCGCTCAATGCCGTCTCGCCAAAGATAGAAAATCGGGGACGCATGAACCCATAGTCTGCGCTTACGTTCCAGAAGCTGTCACCGACAGGTCGGTGTAGTCGGTAGCGCTGGGATTGGGATACTTTATTTGGATCGGCTATTGGCTTCAGTTGGCGGTTGAAATGAGTATACACACCGCTCACTCCAACATGCCACTCCTTGTGACGAAAGCTGATATTTGCTCCTGTTGCCAGCTGTCGGGTGTTGTTCTTCTTTGCCATTTCGAGCGGAGTACGATGGTATCCGTCTGTAAGGATAGTCTGTACAGAACGGTTATCCTTACTTAGAGTAGCATCAATGGAGCGGTAAGAGAAAAATCCAGTGAGGTCGAGTCCGCGTACCAGTTCCACCGTTGCGGCAGCTCCTTGCAGATAGCGGGCACTCGAGCGCGAGCTGTACCCACGCAACATATTTGCGCTTCTGCCAAGGGATGATAGCGTCATGGTCTTACCAAACCCCAAATCGGTGTTCATCACCAGTCCCATACCCATCTTCATACGGTAGCGTCCTGCCACGAAGGATTTCAGCCTTCCAAGTTTCTTTACCTGGACATAGAATGAATAGTGGTCGTAACCCGCTCCATTGCCGTCGGTGAAGAATGGTTCACCGGCATCCTGCGCACCTATAAAACCCATCTTTAAGTATTCGCCATAGTTGAAAGTGTACTTCAATGAGTGGCGGTAGGGATAGCCCAGGTATCCGTTCTTGTCGCCACGACGCTCATAGAATGGTATTTTTCCTGTTGCCAAGAACTCATGCTTACCATATTTGGCGATGGTCGACAGCTTGGGAAAACCCTTCTTCTCATCCTCTTTCACGTAGACAAAGAATGTGAGCAGCTGGCGGTGTACGTAGTCAAGCGATTCTATCAGAGACAACTCGTTCAGGGTGCGCATGCCGTCATATTTGTATACATAGTCTATTATCTCCTCTATCTGTTGTTCTGACAGGAATGTTATCTGTTCAAGGTCTTCTCTCGTAGCACTATTCAGGTCTATTGGATTTGCTTCCAGATCGGTCAACACCTCCATCAGCTGCTCTGCGTCTGCTGACTCTATTTGCTCTATATCAAATATCTCATGTAGTAGCGGCTCCCACTCTGCCTGCTGGGCATGGACAGGGATGGAGGCAAGTAGGATGAACAGGCTCAGCCATACGTATTTCATATCCTAATGATGTTTAACTTTTACAAAAGTAATATATTATTATGGAACGCACAGCGAGGGATGTGGTTTTTTTTCATACTTTTGCTGACGATATGCATATACGACCGTTTTTTACGACTACCCTGATCTGCCTGTGCTGCACCGCCATGGCGCAAAGCAAGCAGGGGACACTGCCCGAAGACAGGGAGGTGGACATGGATAACCCGACGTTTGTACCGATGGTGAAGATTGGTAAGGCGGCATGGGAGGGGGACTCGATAATGTATGTGCAGACAAACAACGTGTATGTGTTCCCACAGAAGACTTTCAAGAACGCTAAGCAGAGACAGCAGTACTCACGACTGGTGTATAACGTGAAGAAGGTGTTGCCGATAGCTAAGGAAGCGAGGGTGATGCTGCTGGAGACATACGAGTACCTGCAGACGCTGCCGAACAAGAAGGCGAAGGACGAACACATGAAACTGGTGGAGAAGGACATCAAGGAGCGGTATACGCCAAGGATGAAGAAGCTGTCGCTGACACAAGGCAAGCTGCTGATAAAACTGATATACCGTGAGTGTAACTCGTCGGCATATAGCACGATAAAGGCATTCCTCGGACCAGTACGCGCGGGCTTCTATCAGGCATTCGCCTGGACTTTCGGAGCCAGCCTGGCAAAGGGGTACGACCCGAACGGCATCGACGCAGAAACGGAAAAGGTGGTACTACAGGTGGAAGCAGGACAGCTGTAATCCGCAATTATCAATTACTCAACTTTCGGAAGCTCTGCTTCCTTAGTGGTAAGGAGCAGGGAGCAGGGGGCAAGAGGATAGTGCTCTTGCTGAATAATCTTTCTATTCAAGAGGCAAAATCTATCCTCTTGCCCCCTGCTCCCTGCCCCCTGCTCCCTAGAGGATGTGGAACATCCGAAACTTAAATCAATTATCAATTACCAACGCCTTCAGTACGATGTCGTCGTTCTCATTCCAACAACGGAAGAACTCGTTGGTGCCCCAGAGGTCACGAGCTACTTGTGCCTTCAGACTCTTTCGCAGATATGGTAGGGTGCGACTGAGCTCATCGTCATCCTTGGGTTGGATTTTTTGTTTTGTACCTTCGGTACGGATGGATTCGACGAGTGTCTCTGGGACCTGGTATTTTTGCTCGAATTCATCGAAGGTTTTATATTGCTTCTTTAGTTGCTTGCGGTTGTTGTCCACGTAGCGTAGGAGCTGATTGATGATGATGCTCTTGGCGTTGAGCTGACGATGGTAGCGAGTGTAGCGCATGGTGTCGAGGGGTACGAACTCGTCGGGCATGATGCCGCCACCACCGTAGACGGGACGGTGGCGCTTGAGGGTGTAGACGAGGAGGGAGTCGGCAAAGTGGATGCTATCACGACAGGTGAGCTCGCCATGACGCAGGCGCCGCTCTATGTCTTGCTGATAGTCTTTGAGGTCGCCCTTGGTATATGGCTTCTGTATGCAACGACCTGAGGGAGTGTAGTAGTGAGCCACGGTGAGGCGTATCTCGGAACCGTCGGGCAGCTCGATGGGGCGCTGGACAAGTCCCTTGCCAAAGGAGCGACGACCCACGATGGTGCCGCGGTCATGGTCTTGTATGGCTCCGGCGACAATCTCGGAGGCTGACGCAGAGTATTCGTTGAGGAGGACGGTGACAGGGAGCTGGCGCAGACGACCGTCGCCACGGGCTCGGTATTCGTAGCGGCGCACGGCACGACCATCGGTGTATACTATCATGTCGCCATCGTCGAGAAACTCATTAGCTATCTGGACAGCACTCTCGAGGTAGCCCCCACCATTGTCTTGGAGGTCGAGGATGAGTCGGCGCATACCCTGACCACTGAGGGAGTCTACGGCGTGCATGAACTCATCATAGGTCTTGGCTCCGAAATTCTCGAAACGGACATAGCCCACCTCGGGACGTATCATATAGGCGGCGGTGAGGGAGAGGACGGGTATGCGGTCGCGCTTGACGATGAAGGTGAGAGGAGAAGACACTCCACGACGTACTACGCCGAGGCGCACCTTGGTACCTTTCTTACCACGGAGACGCTTCATTATCTCGGAGCGCTCCATCTTCACTCCGGCAATGGCGGTGTCGTTGACGGTGACGATGCGGTCGCCGGCGATAATTCCAACCTTCTCGGAGGGTCCACCGAGGATGGGCTGTATGACTACGAGGGTGTCCTCAAGCATATTGAACTGTACGCCGATGCCTTCGAAGTCGCCCTGCAGGGGTTCGCGCATGGCCTTAGTCTCACGGGCATTGGTATAGGAGGAGTGAGGGTCGAGCTTCTCAAGCATACCACGGATAGCATCTTCAGCCAACCGAGCCTCATCGACGGAGTCGACATACAGGTTGGTTATCGCCATCTCAGCCACCTGCAACTTCCTAAGGGGGGAGTCGCCACCCAGGTTGAGACGTATCTGCGCACCTGCCGTCAGGGCTCCCGTCATCATCATCACCACCAAGAGAGTCAAAGCCCTCATACCTTTGTCTATATTCATCATTTGTTTCATCCTTATGTTTGTGCAAAGGTATTGACATTATCTCTTCGCAGCAAATTATTAGCTGAAAAAATGAGTAAACACGAGAAAGAAACATAGTTCCTATGATTCCTACATGATCGGCAGAACCGACCCCGTGGTCATAGTTGCGGATACATATATATGGTGTCAATGGGATTTATAAGTTCATATGTATTATCGGCTTTTAAAATGGTGTGTTTTGCAAAGACTAAACATACAGTATCTTCCTTTGTGAGTGTAGAGACGACTGTCTCTGGTACAAGAATCTTATTACGGATTACAAATGTCATGGATGCAATATCTACTCCTTTCCGATTCTTTAACTCTTGATGATTTGTTTTATTGTAATATTTGTAACGGATTCTAATCTTTGGTTTACCATCTAAAGTCACTATCTTATTCATGTTATAATTTTCCCATTGGCTTCTTTTTTCCGCATATACCTCACTTATCACCATATCCACGTCTTTGAGTCTAACTATATTTTTGTTTGGTATATAATCCCACTGAAGTATTTCCTTACTTAAGGCATCATCTCTAGATTTGCTATCATAAAAAAGAGACTGTGCAAACACAGGAGGATCAAATATATAGATTAATACTATTGGTAATAACCATATAATCATTATACCCGCCTGTTTATAGGATTTGCGGAGACATTTTACTATAACTATTGCAAGAGATATAAGGAAAACAAACACTCCATAAATAATTTCAATTATGTTTATATTTTGAATTATATCCAGTTTCGTTAGCAAATAAACCGCTATATATGCAACTATAAGAAAGCGAATTGTTTGTTCATAACCATTCATTTTATCGACCATATTTCCCAACTTTATAAAATTGTTTGTTAGCAATATCATAGAAAATCATAGGGACAGTCCTGTGATTTTACTGCCGTCCATAAACTCTATACCTTTTAAAGGTGTTTATAATGTTAGCA
>ODAI013527066.1_pt1 | contig 15401 bp, 14 predicted proteins | sample 1539321 | NCBI WGS metagenome assembly ODAI01 (sample SAMN02144231, study PRJEB22623) | gut metagenome | biome: sheep rumen | host: Ovis aries | place: New Zealand
ATTGTTGGATTTATTAGCTACAAATATCATAGAAGCGTAGTATAATATATAAAGGAGTAAAAAAAATTATGTCAATGTCATCACTTCAGAAACAAACTAATTCAAATATTCAGGATAAAGCAAATCTTATTTGGGAATGTGCAACTCACCTTGTAGGACTTTTTAAGCCACATGAATATGGAAAAGTTATTCTTCCTATGACAGTTCTCAAGAGATTTGATGATGCCCTTAAAGATACAAAAGATGCTGTTGTAAAAATGGCAGAGAAACTGGATTCTCAGAAAATTGATGGTGCTGCCCGCGAAGGTATTCTTTGTAAGACTAGCGGTTATGCTTTTTATAACACAAGTAAGTTTGATTTTGCAAAGCTTCAGGCTGATGCAGATAATATTGATTCAAACTTTGAAGATTACCTTAAAGGTTTTTCTGCGAATGTAAAGGATATTCTTGAAAATTTTAAGTTTGCTGACCAGGTTAAGACTATGATTAAAGGTGGTGTTCTTTATGCCACAATCGATGAGTTTTCTAAGAAAAAGGCTGATATGGATCCTAAAAAAATCACAAGTGCTGATATGGGATACATCTTTGAAGAGCTTATACGAAAATTCTCTGAAAGTTATGATGAACAGGCCGGAGCTCACTTTACAAGTCGCGATATTATTTACCTTATGACAGAGCTTTTAGTAAGTCCTGAAAAAGATGACATTAAGAAAAATGGTTGTACAAAAACAGCTTATGATATGGCAATGGGAACCAGCCAGATGCTTGGTTGTCTTGATGAAAGACTTAAAGATATTTCTAAAGACGCTACTCTTACATGTTTTGGACAGGAATTTAATCCTGAAACTTATGCTATTGCAAAAGCAGATATGCTCATTAAAGGCGGCAACGCAAACGGCATGATGTATGGTGATACTTTAAGTGATGACAAGTTTGACGGTTATGATTTTGACTATATTATTTCTAACCCACCATTCGGAATTGACTGGAAACGTGAGGAAGATGAAGTAAAAGCTGAAGCAAAAAAAGGATGGGATGGTCGTTTTGGTGCTGGGCTACCTGCAATTACTGACGGACAAATGCTTTTTATGATGAATGGTATTAAGAAACTTAAGGAAGGAAGCGGAAGAATGGCTATCATTCAGAACGGTTCTTCTTTATTTACGGGTGACGCTGGAAGCGGTGCAAGTGAAATAAGACGATATGTTCTTGAACAGGATTTAGTAGAAGCTATTATACAATTACCAGAAGATCTTTTTTACAACACAAACCTTACCACTTATATTTGGCTTATTACAAAAGGAAAATCACCAAATCGTATTGGAAAAGTACAACTCATTGATGCAAGTAAGTGTTTTGAAAAACGAAGAAAAAATATCGGTTATAAACGAGTAGATCTAAATGATAAATGTATTAATCTTATTATGAAAGTTTATTCTGAATTTAACCCTGAAAAAATATATAAAGAAGGAGATGTAATTGTTGAATCAAAAATTTTTGATAATTCGTATTTTGGTTATACAAAAATTACAGTAGAAACAGCACAAACCGATGAAAAAGGTAAACAGATAACTAAGAAAGGAAATCCTATAGCAAAAAAGGGACAAACAGATTATGAAATTGTACCATTAAGTGAAGATGTAAATTCATACTTTGAAAAAAATGTTCTTCCGTATAATACAAATGCTTTTATGGATAGGAGCAAGGATAAAATAGGTTATGAAATTCCATTCATAAAACTTTTCTATAAGTTTGAACAGCCTCAATCTAGTGATGAAATTTTTACTGAGATAAAAGAACTAGAAAACGAAGAAACTGAATTGATGAAAGCATTATTTAATTAGGTGGAGAATATGTCAAAAATGAAACAAACTAAAATAAAATGGATTCCAGAAATCTCTGAAAATTTTTCTATTGGATATGTAAAACAATATTTCAATATTAGTAAAGATTTGTCAAATGAAGGAGAACCTGAAAGAGTATTAAAATTAGCACGAGCTGGAATTGTTGAAAAAGATGTTACCAAAAATGAAGGTCAAATGGCAGCTTCTTATGCCGGTTATAATAAAGTTCTAATTGGAGATTTAGTATTAAATCCTATGGATTTATATAGTGGTGCCAATTGTAATGTATCTGAATTAAATGGTGTTATTAGTCCTGCGTATTCTAATTTGAGAGCCAAAAATAAATCTTTAATTTATTCAAAATACTATGATTATTTTTTCAAAACACAATATTGGACAATGGCAATGTTTGCTCATGGAAAAGGTGTTTCTTTTGATAATAGATGGACACTAAATAACGATACACTAAAATCATATGAAATACCAATTCTATCCTTGGTCATTCAAAAAAAAATTGTATCTGCAATAGAATCTAAAACAACAAAAATCGATGCTCTTATTTCTAACGAAGAAAAGCAAATTGAAAAATTAAATAATTATAAACAATCTTTAATTACTGAAACTGTAACAAAAGGATTAAAAGAATCTATAGAAATGAAAGAAAGTGGCATAGAATGGATTGGAGAAATTCCCCAAAAATGGAATTTGATTCAATTATCTTCACTCTTTTTTCAACATAAAGAAAAGAATACTGGATTAAAAAATGAAAATCTTCTTTCTTTAAGTTATGGAAAAATTAAGCAAAAAGATATTACAACAAAAGATGGATTACTTCCAGAAAATTTTGAAGGATACAATATTATAACTTCTGGTGATATCGTTTTACGCTTAACAGATTTGCAAAATGATCATAAAAGTTTACGCGTTGGGTATTCAGAACAAGATGGAATTGTAACATCTGCATATGTAACAATACGAAAAAGAAATAATAATTTAAATACAAAATATTTTTATTATTTAATACATACTTTTGACATAAAAAAAGGCTTCTATGGAATGGGCTCAGGAGTTAGACAAGGACTTAATTTTGATGAATTAAAAAAACTTGTTTTATGTTACCCAGATCAAGGCGAACAAGAAGAAATTGCAACTTTCCTTGATACAAAATGTACTCAAATCGACAAACTAATTTCAATTAAAAAATTAAAGATTGAAAAACTCAATACATATAAAAAGTCACTCATTTATGAATATGTAACCGGAAAAAGGGAGGCATAATATGTGGGCAAAGATAGTAGAAGAATTTGCTAAGAAACCTCGAGATTTACAAACACAACCAACTACAAATGTAATACCTTCCTGGTTTTATGTTCAGGTAATTGATAACGAGCTATATGTTGGAAAAGCAAAGAATCACGATAAAAGCTGTTCTATTCAAGGACTTAGAAGAATAAATCCAACTGAATTTGAAAAGATGCTTGATATTTATCATCGACGTAATGCAGGAGAAAAAGTTTCGCAAGAAGCTACAGCAACAACTAAAAATCAGGTTTATTGGTATGGTATTTTTGCAGAAATGAAAATGTAGGAGAAGAACATGGACAAGAGCGAAAAGAGATTTGAACGAGACATTGAAAACTTTTTGATTTCAACAGCTGGTGGTTATGTACAGTTTAATGGACAAGATGCTGACGGCAACTGGATTCGTACAAGAAAAAACGACTTAGAGCACTGTATCTATATGGATGTTCTTACTGAGTTCATTGAAAAGACTCAGCCTAAGGAATGGGCCCGCTACACTAAATACTATGGAGCAAGAGCTTCTGAACAGTTGTACAATCGTCTTGAAAAAGTAATCTCGGACCAAGGTCTTGTTTATGTTCTCCGAAATGGCATTGATGATATGGGCTGTAAATTAAGAGTCTGCTTTTTTAAGCCTGAATCAGATTTGAATCAGACAGACAAAGAACGCTACGAAGCAAACATTCTTGGCTGTGATCGACAATTCCATTATACAACCCGCAATAACAATTCCATTGATATGGTATTAAGTGTAAATGGTATTCCTGTTGTTTCTATTGAATTGAAAAATCAGTTTACAGGCCAGAGTTATTTGAACGCACTTAATCAATACAGAAATGACCGAAGTTCTAAAGAATTTGCATTCCGTTTTAATCACCGTTTCTTGGTTTATTTTGCAGTAGACTTATACGAAGCCTGGATGACAACAAGACTTGCCGATGACAAAACATACTTCTTACCATTTAATCAGGGCTCCAACGGACCTGGAGTTTCTGGTGGTAAAGGAAATCCTGACACTGGCGATGGATATGCAACACGCTATCTTTGGGAAGAAGTATTGCAGCGTGATTCTTTGATGGATATTCTTCAGAAGTTTATTTCTTATGTAAAAGAAAAAGAAACTGATTCAAATGGAAAAACAATAACAAAAGAAAAATTAATTTTCCCACGCTATCATCAGTACGATGTTGTAAAGAAAATCATTTCTGATGTAAAAGAAAACGGAACTGGAAAAAATTATCTTATTCAGCATTCTGCAGGTTCCGGAAAATCTAACAGTATTGCCTGGACGGCATACCGTCTCGCTTCCCTTCATGATGATGACAACAACAGTCTTTTTGACAGTGTTATTGTTGTTACAAACCGTATTGTCTTGGACGGACAGCTTCAAGATACAATTAACAGTTTTGATCACAAGGTCGGACTTGTTGAAGCTATTGATGAAAGAAAAAATTCCAAAAGTCTTGCAGAAGCAATTAACGATAAAAAAAGAATTATCATCTGTACAATTCAGAAATTTCTTTTTGCATATAAAGACATGGATGCATTCCAGGGAAGAAACTTTGCAATTATTGTTGATGAAGCGCACCAGGGACAGAATGGCGAGAATGCAAAACTTTTAAGACGATCTTTAATTGATATTGGTGTAGCTGTAAAAGAAGTTGCTGAGGATACGGGTGTCCCTGAAGAAGAAATTGATGTTACAGATGAATACATTGCTGCTTTGTTAGGACAGGGAGAACACAAAAATCAGAGCTTCTTTGCTTTTACTGCTACCCCAAAAGGTGAAACTCTGGAAAGGTTTGGATGTGACGCTGGAGACGGAAGACATATACCTTTTCATGTTTATTCAATGAGACAGGCTATTGAAGAAGGATATATTCTTGATGTATTGCAGAATTACACAACCATAAAAGAAGCCTTTAAGCTCGTAAAAACGACAGAAGAAAATCCTGAACTGGTAGAAGGACCTGCGGCAAAAGCGCTCTTTAGATACTATAAGGAAAATGGTTACACAATAAACCAGAAGACAGATATGATAATGTCTAACTTCTTGCAAAATGGACGATATCAGATTCATGGTAAGGGAAAAGCCATGGTAGTTGCAGACAGCCGTGCAAATGCAGTGCGCTATTATCTTGCAATTAAGAACTACATAAAAAATCATCCAGAAGAATGTGCAGGAACTGATGTTATGATTGCGTTCTCTGGAGAAGTTACTTTATCTGAAACTCCGGACGTAACATACTCAGAAGCAACAATGAATCTGAATGAGAAAGGAAAATATATCACCACGGATAAAGAATTCCGTAAGGAATTCCATTCATCTAGATACAATATCCTTGTTGTTGCAAATAAGTATCAGACTGGTTTTGATGAACCATTGCTTCACTCTATGTATGTGGATAAGAAGCTTAAGGATGTTACGGCTGTTCAGACTCTTTCAAGATTGAATAGAACTTGTCCTGGAAAAACTAATACTTTTGTTTTGGATTTTGAAAATACAAGCGAAGATATCAAACAAGCTTTTAATCCATATTACACACAGACTGTTCTTGAAGGAAATACAGATCTTAATAAAGTATATGACTATCGTGCAAAGATTAACGATTATATGCTTTATAATTTTGATGATGTAAATAAGTTCTATGAACTGATGGATAAAGAAAAAGATAAAAAGCAGAATCCAGGTACGCTTGGAAAACTTGCAGCTATGTTTAAACCTGTTGTTACACGTTATTCTGAACTTTTGGAAGAACAGCGATATACTTATCGTGATTATCTGCGAGGATTTAATAATACCTATTCTTATGTAACACAAATTGTTAGACTTCATGATAAAGAATTATTTAAAGAGTTTTTGTATACATCACATCTTGTTCGTATTCTTCCACCGGAGCATACAGAGATTCCTTATGTTGATGATATGATTAAAATGGAATATGCCAGTCTTACAGAAACATTTAGTGGTGCAATTACTTTAGATGAAAAACCTCCTGTATTAATGCCTAAGCCTGGTACTGGTGGAGAAAAGACTCCTAAGAAATATGACACTCTTGAAAGTATTATTCAAAAAGTAAATGATCGTTTTGCCGGTGAGTTTACGGAAAGTGATAAAGTAATTATCCGTGGCATTTACGATATGTTCATGAAGGATGAAGATGTCGAGAAATACAAAAAATATGCTCAGGATAATAACCCTGAAATGTTTGAGAAATCTTTGTTCCCTGATAAATTTAAAGATTTGGTTACTCAGTGTTACATGGATAATATGGAAACCTTTAAGAAGATTTTTGAAGATCCAGAATTCTATGCAAAAGTTGAGGCAGCTATGTCTAGTGAATTGTATAAGGCGTTGAGGAAGAAATAGTATGGCTGAAGAACGTAGACCAAATTTTGATTTCATTGAAATGGGAATACAGCCAGGAGAAGAATTAGTGGCTGTTTCAGACCCTTCAATAAAAGTGATTGTAAAAGATAATCGAAAGGTTATCTATAATGGAAAAGAATATTATTTAAGTGCTCTTGAAGATGAATTACAATTACAAGGAAACCCTTGTGGTCATTGGACATTCAATGGAAAAGGACTTAATGATATTTATAATGAGACTTATGAAAAAAGTGCATCTATAGAATTATCACCTAAAGGGATATTAAAAGCTTTTGAAGAAGAATTAAATAAAAAATATAGCAAACAATTTTATGTATCTGATCCTGATAGGGAACATAATACATTTATTTGGATTGGAGATAAACAACATTTGATTGGAGATTATGATTATCATTATGAAATAATCGTTGGAAGAAGTTCAGGACATGATGGAAAACATGTATATATAGAATTACATATTGGAGAACATTATCCTTCCTATATTGAAAAATTCTTTGGAAATACTATTAAAGAACTTGAAGCAAAAGATGAAATTGACAGTTTTGCTTGGACAAATAAAACTCCGAGTTTAAGATTAAAAAAAGCAAAAGATGGTCATGACTTTACTGAAAAAAATCTGATTAAAAATCTTTTTAAAGAGTTAATTGAATTAGATAGTATCGTAGGTCCTTTAATGCGAGAAAAGATTTCTGAATATGAAAGACCTGAACGAATACAAAAGCTAATTGAAAAATATAAAAAGCTTTTGAAAATGACAAAATACACAACTTTCATAGATGATGAATTGTTTAAATGGAAATATATAACAGAGTGTAAAAATTCTACTTCTCTGGAAATTATAAATTATTTAATAAAGACAAATTCAATATTGTTAGATACCTCTAGAGTAATTCCAGGATGGAAGGAATTAATTAAAGATAATCCATCTGGATTAGAAGCTGCTGTAAATAATCTTCTTAATGAATCAAAAGATTTTGATAAACGAATAATATCATTTGAAAATGAAATGAAAGATTTGTTTAAGCCTTATCCCAAATTTTCTGTTTACGCAAATGATGAAAGAACTGCTTCATGTTTTCTCGGTTGTAAATTTCCAGATAAATATTCGTTCTTTAAACCAGAAAGATTATATGAGCCTCTTTGTTTTGAATTAGGAGTTGAAGAAAAAGGCAAACGTTCAAAATTCAAACATTTCGTAGAATTACTTAATGAGATGATACCATATGTACAAAAAGATTCTGAATTACAAGCAATTATAACTGAAAAAACAAAAGACTATATAAAATCTGATTTACTTACTGCTCAAAACATTTGCTACTGTGTATTTCAAAAAAGAGCACAAGAAATGTTAGGAGAAAAAACTATGACTACTAAATCAAAAGAATTAATTGAATATACAGAACTTTTAAGCAATAAACTTAATGTAATTCTACAGGGTGCTCCTGGTACAGGTAAGACTTATATGACGGCAAGTCTTGCACTTTCTATTTGTGACGAAGATATTGATTACAATGATCGTGAAGCAGTCATGAAAAGATATGAAGAATTACATAAGGAAGGAAGAATTGAATTTTGTACTTTCCATCAATCTATGGATTATGAGGATTTTATTGAAGGTCTTAAACCTCAAGGCGATGGTTCTACAAGTATAACTTATGATGTTGAAGATGGATTATTCAAACAAATTTGTAAAAAAGCTTTAGAAGATGGAAATACAGAACCAGATAATTTTGAAGACAGTATAGAAAGATTTGTTGATAAATTAGAGAATGGAAATAAGATAGATATAAAAACAAAAACTGGAAAAAAATTTACTGTTTATCTCAATCAGAATGGTGATGGTCTGATTGATGAGCAGCCAAATTATACCCGTTACTATAATTTTAAGCAGTTATACAATGTTTATCTTGGAAAACCTGGAGTACCAAATAGAGGGCATGACAATTATAGAAGAGCAATAATTGAATATATGCAGGATCCAACCAATGGTATTGGACTTAATAAATATAATCCTTCTACACAATCATCAGGTAAGAAAGCATATGTTTTAATTATTGATGAAATCAACAGAGGATATGTTTCAAAAATATTTGGAGAATTAATTACACTTCTTGAAAGTGATAAACGCCTAGGAAATACAAAAACACAGATTAAATTAAGGCTACCATATTCAAAGGATGAATTTGGTGTTCCTAAAAATTTATATATTATTGGAACAATGAACACAACTGACCGAAGTACTGGAACATTAGATTATGCAGTAAGACGAAGATTCGCATTTGTTACACTTGAAGCAAAAGAAAGTGTTCTTGTTGAAACTAATGCTTGTGATGAAGCAAAAGTTCTGTTTAATGATGTAAAAGCCTTTATAGAAAATAATAAACTTGATGATATTGATATTGGCGATTTAATGGTTGGACACAACTATTTTATGACAAGTGAAACAAAAATATTAAGACAGAAAATCAAATATGAAGTTATACCTCTGATAAAAGAATACATTAAAGATGGTATTCTTACTTGTCTGACAAGTGAAGCAAAAGAATACTTTGATGACTGGTTAGAATTAAGACCTCATAAATCACAAGAGATAGCTGAATAAGGTTAATCATGCCAATAATTAAGGAACATCAATTACTTTCAGACATAAAAGATGACTTCTCAATTTTTGATCCATGTAAAAGAGATAATGATTATTATTACGGTTATTTATTGAATCAAAATGCAAATGAATATGATAAACGTTATTTTTTTAATTGGGATGACATCAATAATAGTTATAAAGCAAATTATGTAATTGGGGTACAAAGAGTCCAAGGTGAAGAAATAGTTATTGAACCGAAAATTAAAAATATAGATTTTATGAAAATGTTTAGTATTTGTTTAAGCAGCGGAATTGCTGCAGATGACTTTTCTAAGATCTATGGAATAAATCTTGATTCTAAACCAATAGAGACGAATATAAATTTTTCTTCATCAATAACACCTTTACTTGTTGTTCATTTTCTACAATTGTTGAAAGGTATTGTTGCTAAAGGATTGAAGTACGATTATATTCAGAAAAATGAAAACATCAAAAAAGTAAAAGGTAAAATCAATATTCCAAAGCATGAACAGAAAAATGTTGTTAATCATAGATATGATAGAGTTTATTGTAAATTTATGGAGCGTTCTGTTGATACTCCAGAAAACAGATTGCTAAAAAAAACACTTCGTTTTTGCCAGCAATTTATTATTCGAATGAAAGAAAATGAAGCTTTTAAAACTCTATATCAAACAGTTAATTATTGTTTAAGCCATTTTGAAAATGTTGGTGATGATATTGAAATATGGGAAATAAGAAATACAAAAAACAACAGTCTTTACAAAAATTATAGTGAAGCTATTAAAATAGCAAAAACTATTCTTAGACATTTTGATTATTCAATCACCAATGTGAAAAACAGAAAAGAAAAAGTGCCAGAGTTCTGGATTGATATGGCTTTACTTTATGAACATTATGTTCTTGGATTATTAAAGAGAGATTATGGAAATAATATTGGATATCAAATAACTGGCTGGTTTAAATGGATACCTGATTTTCTACATAAAAAAGAGAGAATAATTATGGATACAAAATATATGCCAAAACTAAACGAGGAACATATTTATGGTGAAATAGTTTCTCAATTAGCAGGTTACTCTCGAGTTAATAGTTTTAGGAATTATTTAAAAGTTGATGATGATTATATAATTCCATGCTTAGTTTTTTATCCAGAAATATCAGCGTCAGCAGAAAATTTTCACTTTGATACAAAAACTCCATTAATTCAACAATCTGAAAAAGATGATAAATTACTACTGTTTTATAAAAAATCTGTCCCACTTCCAAAATTGAAAAGTTAATAATTAATGCCGGAGAATCATTTTGAATCAAGAGAAAAATATTTTGTATCATTATACATCTGTCTCAGCTTTATATAAAATTATTACGAATAAATCTTTATTACTTAGTGGTGTACAGAGTCTTAATGATATGGAGGAAGCATCATATAGTGTTAGCGAGTTTGAGAATGATTTTAAAACGCTGTATGAAAAACAAAATGATAGCTTTCTCAATTTTTTTTACGAAAACGGATTTCTCCCTAAGAAAAAGGAATTCGAAGAATTAGCTAGTATTGAAATAGATCCATTTGTTTTTTCTTTATCCAAGAGATATGACAACCTAGCTCATTGGGACAGATACGCGGATTCCAGAAAAGGAGTTTGTATTGGTTTAGATATTTCTAAACTTAATGAAATAGCTTTTGTGGCTTCAGGTTTTGTTCAGATTAGTCAAATACTTTACAATGAGGAAAAACGATTAGAATATTTTTGGAAATCCTTAGCTGATAAATTCTTTGGAAATAAATCCTTTAGAATAGTTCCTGAGATTCCAATAGAGCTTCTTTGTAAAGACATGGGCTATACTTTTCTTTCAGATTGTTATAGACAGATGAAATACTTTGTCAAAAACACAGCTTGGGAAGATGAAGAAGAAATTAGACTTGCCTATGAAGACACTATTACAAAAGATACTTTTTCTCAAATTCCACATTTACAGGATGTATATAAGAATGTTCAATTTCCAGATGTAAAAGCTGCTTTTACACAAAGTGGACTTGATGTTTTAAGATTTGAATTAATAAACAATAAAATCCGACCATGCAGATTTTTGGATCTTAGTTCAATATTAAAGAAAGGTCTTATTACAGAAGTAATGTTAGGTCCTAAATGTGAACAGAGCAAAAAAGATTTGGATTTATTCTTGAAATGTAATGAATTAATAGATGTTAGAATTTCCGAATCAAAAATTATGATTCGATAGTCATTAATTATTTTCCCCCCCTAGTTACACAGTGTAACAAAACATAAACATTAACCCCCAGTGTTTTGGCTTTACACTTGAACTATGAAAGTTCAAGGCAGAGACTGCACACTGACGGTTGCAAAAGACAATGAATATTATCCATTACCATACAGCGAGGAAACTGTAAGACAGACGTCTAAAGGCTACGTACTGCCTGGCTGCATAGGCACGAGGAACAGAGAAAAGCTCGTAGAAACCGGAAAGACAATTACCGGCTGTGTAGTTACAAGACTTGAGAAAAACAATGTTCTTGCTCTGTTCCTTCTGCTGTTTTATTACCAGCAGAAGTTTGACCTTTGGGCTGACCGTGTATGTGAAAAAATCATTTATAAAAATCTTAGTGTAAAATCATTTGAACTTAGAGCAGATAACAAAGGACCTGTCTATCTTAAAATTGATGTAAAAGATAACGAAGATTCTTTCTGCGATAGCTGGCCTGCAAATGTTCCTTTCTTTAAATGGGAGCAAAGCCGGACCTTTTATTTTGATGGTCTTAATGTAACTGCAGATTTGAAAAAGCTTCCGCTTGTGTACCGCTTTGAGATTACAGGCCATTATAATGAAAAATCAAAATACCAGATAACTTTATATTTTCCTCTTAGTGATAAACATTACCCGAAACAAAATCCTATTGAAAAGCTTACTCTGACTATTGATTTGAAGTATGGAGTAAGCATAGATCTTTATGATTTGAAGCCGCTTGATGACATGGTAGATATTAACTGTGCAGATACTGTGCTTTGCTATCAGAAGTTTAATGTGACCGGCATTGTGGTTTTGAATATCCGTAACAGTGAAGAAAATATTCAGGTGGTGCTATGAAATTTTATGAGCTGCCACCAGAAGTAGAAAGTAAGATTCGCGATACAGATTCAAGACCATTTGTAAGAGTAGTGTTTGAACTTGCTAGTGGAGATGTCTATATTCCTGATTCAGATATTCTTGAATGTGTTGCAACTTCTTATAACACAGAAGCAGGCGGGATTGTAAACTGCGGTGAGCTTTTATTAAAAGGATTATATGACATTGAGCATAATCCTGAATATACAACAGGGCTTGGTGTTCAAATCTGGTACTGCTTTGGGGAACGTGAGAATACATTTTTCCGCTTTCATCTTTTTGTTGATGATAACGGATTTCAGAGTCAGGAGACAGGCTTTCTTAATAAGACTACCAAAGTACGCCTGATAGATTTGAGCTCTAAACTTGATGACACAAAGCTGCAGAGAAACTGGACAGATGCTCAGACTGTTGTACATGCCTGTGTGTGCGGAAAACTGGATCCTGATAAATCACTTGTTCATATTATAGCAAGCCGCGGTGGGATTAGCCCGACTGAAATAAACTGCGGAACTCTTTTGTTTGATGTTCCTTATGTTGTGATTGCAGGTTCTGCCTGGAAGGAACTTTGTGCACTGGCTAAAGATTATGATGCAGTTGTTGAATGTGGTAAGGATATGACAATTTCTTTTATTGAAAGTCCTTATGACGGTGAGAATGAATACAGTGATGAAAGCTGTTTTTCTTTAGATGAAACTGAAATTACTCATTACCGCTTTTTTAATAATCATGATAAGTATGCAAATAATATTCGCCTGAAGTATACGAGATATGTTCAGACTGAACGCCAGGAGCTCTGGTCTTATAGTGATGCTCCTGTGTGGTATGACGAAGAGATGAAGCCTTATTATCCGTTTACAGATGATTCGAGAAAGATAATTTGTGATAACGATTACCAGGCAATTTACACTGCAAAGAATGATGAGGGGAAAACCCGCAATGTTGTATATGCGGATGGGATTGATACTGAACAAGATTTTCTGGATGCGATGGAAGTGACCGGCGAGGATAAACCGGAAATAATTCAGTATGACACTACAACCTATAAAGACCGGGCTATTGTGCAACTTGGGCGGGATGGAAAATTGATTGGTGTGCGTAAGATGGCGATTACAGGACGGGCTATTATTTCTGAAACTAACTACAGCGTATTTGTAAAAGATGATGATGAGATTGCTGAACACGGGCAGATTGTAAAGAACGTTACTTCCAAATATTTAAGTGATGATTTGATTGATGGAGAGCCTTTCTGCCAGAGGCGGGCGAGGGATTTATTAAAGAAGTGTGTGAACTGTAAGGGAGGTTATTACCTGACAACTTTTATTCCTTTAATTCATGCACGTGTTGGGGCTTTTATGGATATTCGTTTGGATAAGAATGCTTCATTTAAGAAAGTTCGTATTGATGAACTTACATTCAGATACAAAAAGGAAGATGCGTTTAGCTCTGAAATATGGGTGACTCGTGTTTAGGGAGGAAATATCGAGAATATTGAATTGCTGGTTAAGTCTATGAATGGCTTACAGGTTGAGCTTTCTGGATTCAGAAGTGAGATGAAAGAATTTAAGAAAGCTGTAGAAAAGAGGATGGATTGTCTGGATACGAGATCTACCGCCTGTCAATATAATCCGCAGGTTTGTGCGACGGCGAGGCGGCTTGAAGAGCATATAAAAGCGGACAGTGGGAAGGCAGGGCGGACTACTGCTTTAATTGCCTGTGTGATTTCCTGTTTTAATGTTGCTGTTACCGTTGTGACTTTGATTGTGAGGGGGATTTGATGGAAAACAATAATTTGAAAATGAGGCTGATGCTGGAAGCTGAAAAGGAAATTGTTGAAGGGCTGAGCGAGGCTGAGAGATACAGATACTTCCTTGGACGGATGCAATTCTTGCGTTATGAGAGTGGGAAGGAGAATCTGATTTCTTCTGATTGCTCGGGATCTGTTTGCCTGGCTTTGCTACTTGCTACTGGCTGTGCGATTCGGGTTACGGCTGATGCTTTATTCAGAAAATATTTTACAAAGAAGAATCCGGAAAACGGCGACATACAGGCCGCATTTTTTGTGACGCTTTATGACAGGAAGCTTGGGAACAGACTCTATAAAGAAAATGAGGTTTGCCATGTTGCAGGAGTTTGCGGCCGGGATGTTGTGCTTAACTGCGTGGAGCCTTATTCGGAGTTGAGGTCTCTTTCTGATATGAAACCTTTTTATCAGGCAAATGATTATCGTGTGATTGTGAGGGGGCTGGACCGCGAAGCTTTGCAAAAAGCCAGTGATGACAATTTGGATTTGTTTGGAGCTGATTACCAGTTTGAGCAGATTAGGGATGCAATTGATGGAGCTCGCGGATGATTAGTTTTCGTTTTACAAGATTGGTTGAAAAGCTGCTCAGCGTGAAGTTTGTAATTTTTATTGTTGCTACTGTACTTCTGTGCTGCGGTGTTCTTGGTGGTGCTGAGTGGCTGACTGTGGCTCTTACTGTTATTGCAGGTAGAGAGATTCAGAAGTTTAAAGACTTTAAATATAAGAAGGTGTCTGATGAAGAAAGTATGGGAAGTGATTAAGAAAGTCTTGGTATGGCTTGGCACAATAATTGCGGCTGTATTTGCCGTGCTGTTTATTCGTGAAAGAAAGGTGGTTTCGACAGGCTCAACCACCACAGAGGAGGATGAGGATGAGATTAATAAACGTGCTGCAGAAAAAAGGTGTGAGGCGATTGCTCGTATTGAGCGTGCTGATGCTCGTGAGTTGGCAGAATCTTACGGCTCAGTCTGCGAAACAATTGCCGACGGAAAAGAAAGATTTAGACGTCGCTGCAGAAGAACTGACAATTGAGGAAGTTATGGAAATTGCAGAAGAAGAAATTGAACGTACTGCTCAGGAGGCAGTTAAGGCTGCTTTACTGGAAGTTGGTGGCGAGCTTGCTTTTGAAAAAGAGAGAGCTGACCAGATGGAAAAAGCAAAGCTTGCTTTGGAAATGGAAAATAAAAAATTGAAGGAAGCTGCAGAAAAGAAAAAGAACCAGTTCTTTTATGGAGCTTTGATTGGTGGTACTGGCGGCGTTGTGATTACGTCGCTGGTGTTCGGTCTGGTGTGTGGATTTTGTAAGTAGATCCTGAAACAAGTTCAGGATGA
>ODAI013991228.1_pt1 | contig 15401 bp, 12 predicted proteins | sample 1539321 | NCBI WGS metagenome assembly ODAI01 (sample SAMN02144231, study PRJEB22623) | gut metagenome | biome: sheep rumen | host: Ovis aries | place: New Zealand
ATTCGGAGTATGCGATTTCAGACAGTGGTATATGAACAGCAAGGGCGAGGTTCTCTTTCCTTGGCTGAAGGACAAAGGCTATTCCATTGTTGAAAAGCCTAATCAGAAGTTGATTACCATCGTTGCAGTATCAAAATTCTATGAGTTGTCCGGCGATCCGCGAAGCTATGTTCCTCGAAACGGAAAGAAATATGAGCGGAAGTATTTCTACGGGTTAATCAATGCAAGAGGAGAGGCAATTTTGCCTTTGGAGTGCGACGAGATTTCAGAACTTGCCGTCAATCTCTTTGCTTGTTGGAAGAATGGTACTGCAACAGTGATTCAGTTGGAAGATCGTGATTTTTAAAAACTCCAATTACCGGGATCAGATAGGAGAACAGTGTGGAAAAAACGATGGTGCTTATGATTGGAATTCCCGCCAGCGGGAAAAGCACATTTTATCAAAACAAACTGGCGAAGAATTTTGTCCGGGTCAATCTGGACACATTAAAGACCAGAGAACGAGAAAACGAACTGATCGACAAGTGCTTCTCAGAAGGAAAAAGCTTTGTGATTGATGATACAAATGTGACGAGGTCTCTCAGACAGGGCTTCATTGCATGGGCGTTGTACCATAGGTATCACGTTGTCGGTTACTTTATGCGGTCTCGTGTGAAAGAGTGCGTTTCCAGAAATCGACAACGTACCGGCGATGCCAGAGTCCCGGATACTGCAATCGCGAATATGTCCAACAAATTGCAGCAGCCCCGTTGGGACGAGGGTTTTGATAAACTGTACTATGTGGAGATCAAGGACGGAGATTACGTGATCTCCGAATGGAGGAAAGACAAATGACTTTCGATGAACTGGACAAGCAGATGCGAGTCTATGAGGAGTCCCTGGACCAGTTTTTGCTGCCGGAGCTCTATTTGGTAGCGCGACTTGACGGCAACCGCTTTACCCGGCTGACCAAGGAAGTCTGCAAATTCGAGGCTCCCTTTGACGAGCGCTTCCGGGATATGATGGTCCACACCGTTCAAGCCCTGATGAACTACGGTTTCCGGGTGATCTACGGATTCACCGAGAGCGACGAGATCTCCCTGCTCTTCCACCCGGAGGAAAACACCTTCGGCCGCAAGGTGCGGAAGTACAACTCCATCCTGGCAGGCGCGGCCAGCGCGGCATTCTCCCTGGAGCTTGGCCAGAGTGCGGTCTTTGACTGCAGGATAGTGCCGCTGCCCACGGTGGAGCGAGTCCGAGACTATTTCCTCTGGCGGCAGGAGGATGCCCACCGCAATGCCCTGAACGCCCACTGCTACTGGCTGCTTCGGAAGCAGGGCGTCAGCAAGCGAGACGCCACCGCGCAGCTCGAAGGACAGTCCACGGCCTACAAGAACGAGCTTCTCTTCCAGAACGGGATCAACTTCGACAAACTTCCCGCCTGGCAGAAGCACGGCATAGGCATCTACTGGACCACAAAGGAGAAGCAGGGTTATAACCCTGTCACTGGCCAGAGCGTTACTGCTCTCCGTCGTATTATGAAAACAGCTTATGAGCTCCCACTGAGAGAGGAATACGCCAACTTGGTTGAGGGGTTCTTGGCAGATGCAGAGCAAGAAAAAGATAAAATGTGCCGGGGCGTGCAATGAAAAGAGGCGTAGTAATATGACGAAAGAGATTGAAGAAGAACTGCGTGAGCAGATCTCCAGGCAGCGGAAATGGGAAGCCATGTCCTATGCGCAAAAGAATCAGCAGCTCTTTCTGAATCAAAAAGAGCTGCTGGACAAGTTCCTGGCGTGTCACGCGATCTCTCAGGCGCAATACGATAAAAGCCTTGGGGACCTGAGAGCCAAAACGGGGATCACAGAAACAGAGAGCAATTGATTATTCCATTGTCTGAACAATCCAAAAGAATCTGAATCACGGTCTTTTCATTCAAGAGGTGATTATTAATGAGTGAAAGTATTTCTCAATTTGAGCGTGTCCAGAAGCTGCTCGCGGCGAACGCAGCTGAAAACACCCCTCCGGTGAGGTCAATGGATGACGTCGCATCTGTAACAATACTGGACTTTTCCATGATTGATTTCGAGCCTGAATACTTGGATGCCCTTTGCTTGTTTCACAATCTCAAGTCCCTGGCAATTTGTATCCATGCAGAGGACCTTTCATTTCTGTCCTCCTTCCCGCGGCTTGAAGAACTGGATCTTGTTTGCTGGAACAAAAGAAACTGTGTAGATTTCAAATACTTTGCGTGCTTGAAAGAGCTAAGCTATCTGTATGTCTCCGGCGGGGATATTTCAAGTATTGCCTATCGGAATCTGGACGCATTGACCGAACTGAAGCATTTGCGGGACTTGAGGCTGCATGAGTTCGGAGAAGTGGACCTTGCTCCGCTTGCAAAGATGCCGTGGATCGAGTCGTTCTTCTGCGGATATGCCGACCGCGTCGTACACCCGGAGGCCATCGGGCAGATTTCCGGGCTGAAAGAGTTGGTGCTGATTGATTTTGAGGTGGACAATCTGGACTTCCTGGATCAGCTTGACAGAGATCTGTCCTTGGATCTTTGCGCAATTCGAAGTAAAGATATCTATCGGCCCGAGCAGCTGACCAGATTTCGTAACGTGGATATCAGTGAATCAACCTTCGCAGATCAAGAATCGGAAATAAATCTGACGATTGAATAGCTTTTGAAGGACGATCCAAAATTATTTTTGATGATTTTGTAAATTTTCTGCAAAAATCTACAAAATATTATTGAAATTAGAAAATATTCTATTTATAATATAGTCACCAACTCAGAAGGGAGGCTGTGCAATGCTGTTACAGTTCAGCGTTGAGAACTTCAGATCTATTAAGGAGAAGGCTGTGCTGTCGATGATTGCTTCAGCTGATGAACAGCACAGTGACAATTATTCCCTGCTTGGCAAGGACAAATGCCTGAAAACCGTTGCAGTTTACGGTGCGAATGCTGCAGGCAAGAGCAACCTGTTCCTTGCCTTGACCACAGCGATTATGGCTGTACGAATGTCAAATGACCGTCAACTTGGCATGCCGATCATGAATATCATGCCCTTCCTGTTCGATCCCAAGACCGCCAATGCTCCCTCATCATTTGAATTCATCTTTATCGCAGACGGGAAGAAGTATGTGTATGGCTTCTCTGCAACTGCAGCCGCAGTTGAGACTGAATACCTGTACGTTTATCATACGGCCAAACCAACGACGATCTTTGAACGAGACATTCATCAGGCAAACGAATACCGCTTCACATCCCCGGCGCTGAAAAAGCAGCTTCTTCCGATCACCCAGAGAAATACCCCAAACAAGCTGTTTCTTGCGACAGCAACTCTGTGGAACTGCGAGGAGACCCGTGCGCCGTTGCTGTGGTTCCAGAACAGCATTAACACTTATCCCACAGACTACAATGAACTGCTCCGGTTCAGCGGCGAAATGTTCTCGCAGGATGCGGATAACTCCCTGCGCGTGTTTACAAACGATCTCCTTCGGCAGGCGGATATCAATATTGATGACTATTCCTTTGAGAGCCGGGACACAGAGAAGGATGACCTGCTTCGGCAAATGCCGACCGGTGTGCGGGAGTTATTCTCTGCCCTCCCGATGACCGCCGGCAAGGAATATCGTGTTTCGACCATGCACCATATTCGCGGCCAGGACGGAGAACAAATCTATGCGCTCCCTCTGCAGCTGGAATCAAAGGGTACCCGGGATGTTTTCCTGCTGAGCCCAATCCTGAAGCACGCTTTTGAAACCGGTGAGGCTGTGTGCATTGACGAGTTTGATACGAGTCTGCATCCGCTGCTGGTAAGATATCTGGTCAGTCTATTTCATAATCCGGAAATCAATAAGGCAAACGCGCAGCTGATTATCTCTACGCATGATCTTTCCCTGCTGACGCTCAAGATCCTTCGAAGAGATCAGATCTACTTTATCGAAAAGAGCAACGATACCGGGGCTTCGGAATTGTACTCGCTGGATGAGTTCTCTCCCAGAACCAACGAAGATGTCCGTAAGGGGTATATGCTCGGCAGATATGGCTCTGTCCCGAATATCGGAGAGGGGGATCTGCTGTGGCAGTAAAGAAAGGACTCGGCCAGGAGAAGCGGCGCAACACAGCAAACAGGAGACCGAAGCGGATCATTTTGCTTGCGGCTGAAGGGGCAAATAAAACAGAGACAAATTATTTCAAAGGGATTCGTTCCAACGCTGTTCAGATTCACTTTACATCCGGAAATGAAACTGATCCGGTAAAACTGATGAATCGCTTACTGGATGAGTTCCGCGAACGAGGGCTTGAAGAAGGGGACTTTGCTTTTTGCTTAGTTGATTCAGACGTAAATCCATCGAAGGACGGGCAGATTGCTGCAGCTGACAAACTGGCAAAAGGGTCCTGTGCAGCGCAGATTGTCTCTAACCCCTGCTTTGAGATATGGTTTCTGGACCATTACCGATACACAACCAAGCAGTTTCAGTCAAGTGCAGAGGTTGTCACAGAGCTTGCGGCGGTTTGCCCCGGATATGCCAAAGGCCGCCAGGATATGTACGAGCTGACCAAGGATGCGCTTCAAACCGCAGTAAATAACGCCAAAAAGCAGGAACAGCACTGCCTGGACGCCGGAAACAAGCCGCACACATCCGCATTCCAGCCCAGCACAGAGGTCTATCGGATCATGGAAGCAATCCAGGAGATCGAATCCTCCAAGTAATATCCTCCTATACAAAAAGAACTCAAGATCCGGAACTGATTGGGTACCTCATCTACAACGCCTCGCTGGAATACCTGGAGCTGGTCCTGTCCGGGGAGATCACGGGCTATCTGCGTAAGTATACCGACTATTCTCATTTGGCTTGATTACCATTTGATCCCGGCATTGAGGGCAAGGTGTTTTCCCTTGCTCCCAGTGCCGGGATCGTCGACTGTCCGGAAATTTGCATTTTTTGCAGAAGCGACCGTCCAAAAATCTGTATTCCGAATAATATCGGTTACCGGAGTTACTCACCAATCCCTTGCAGAATCTGATTGATTCTCTCAAAGGCCAGAACCGCCTCATCAGAGGTGTGCAGCTTCATAGAGCTCCTCCATTTTCGGATATTTATAGGTGGACATGGAAGAAAGGTAGCGGTTGAGTTGGTTCTTTTTCCCGTAGTGCTCCAGGATTTCTCTCAGAAATGCGATCGTTGACTTTGCATATTTTCGTTTGGAGATCACTTCCTTGAAAACAGCCTCATCAAATTTCTCCGCAAAGCTTTTGCTGTAGGTAATCAGCGCATGATAGTTGATGTCCTGAATTGTGGCGACATTCTGCAGCACCTCAAGCACGTGCACCATTTCTGCGGTTTTTTCGGAGAAATGCAGCCGGGCCTGGTAAACCAGGACGTTGCGGATCTGTTTAGTTTGCCCGTCCAGAGCGGAAGAAAGCACCTCGGTTTGCTTTGCAACCTGAGTCGTCAGGCCAAGTTTATTGTAAAGAGAGTACCCGATGACGGTGCCGCTGTTGTTGCTCGTAAATGCGGAAACAATGTCCTTTTCGGAGAGAGGAACCACGCCAAAGGCGCCTTTTTTCAGGATGTAATACGTTCCCTTTGCTGCCTTTGCCAAAACGCCGGCTTTGCACATCCGCTCCAGCGTTTTGTAGAACACCGCCTCGCTGACTTGATCAGCCAGCTTCTCGCTGTATAGCTTACTCGCAAAAATCAGCTCATTCGGCTGATGTGAACAGATCTCCTGTTCTACAATTCTTGCTTGCTTCATAAGGCACCTCCTTCCGTACTTTCTTTTCCTATCTTATGATAGAAATGCAGAAATGTCAAGTAAATTTTGATTTTACTTGACATTTCTGCTGCTGTTATTAGGGATACAACATTGGTTCAGCTCCGCTCGCTCAGTATTCGCGTGGGATTATCATTGGCTTTGACTTTGGTTGAAGCCTGCATTTTAACAACCTCGTTTCGCAATGTCCTCCAGTATAATATTGATTGGAACAAACCCATGCTTACAATTTATAGCGTCATCCATTGAACTAACACCTGCACAGATTAGGCCTATAATTCTTTCATTCTTATCCAGAACAATTCCACCGCTCTCGCCATGGCGGATGATTGAATCAACTTCATAGAGCTCGTGTTCAAACAACTTGGATTTTTTTCTTATAGTTGTTTTCAAATAATCCCAACTGTCACCTTTACAATATTCTGGATAGCCAATAAGTATTACAGGGTCTCCTAAATGCAAAGTTCCACTATCGCCAAGCTGGAAATAGTGATCTGGCTCATTGCCCATACTGAATAGAGCGTAATCTTCCTCCTTGCTACAGCAGAAAAGGTTTAACGTCATTCCAACGACTGCGAGGCGAGTTGGATAGTTTTCACATGTACAGACTTTATAAAATTCACTATCTTCAATTACATGATGTGAAGTAAGAAGGCCATAATCATATAGAAAAAAGCCTGAACCTTGCCTTGGGTTATCATCTGAATTGCTTTCTAGGATAAAGACCGACTGCCGTATTTTCTCATCAAATAACTCCTGTTTTTCTTTCTCATAATCTACTCTCTGTGTAACTCGGCCATATAAAGAATCTCTATTTGCTTTTCCAACGCCGCAATAGTTTTTTTCCATATTGAAGGTTGCCCTTCTTATTGAATCTCTATACCTGGAGTACAAATCAAATATTTCGTTCAAACTGTCTTCTTTTGAACCTGGCCAGTATTCAATAATCTCCGTTAATTCCTGAGGATGCTTTTTTAAAAACTCTATTTCGGTATCACCTATTTCGTTTTCAGTAAAAAACAGCAGCGCACTTACTCGTTGTTTTGTTTCACTGTCCATTGTGTCATTTGCAATATCAAGGTTATATGTAAAATCCACATCCTGCAGGCCGGCTGCATACATTGCAAAACGTCTATCAATACACTGAGAGCAACAGCCACAGTGAGGGAAGAGGTCATGCCTATCTCGGGTTGAACTACACGAAACCGATGATTGAATAAGTTCGCTTTCTCCAAATCGAGCAAACACATTGATGATATCCTCTTTGGTCATCTTATAGTATGGAGCTCGAATCCTAAAAGAATCGGAAAAAAGAGAGTAGAATCTTTGAAGAAGGCCTAATACTTTAGGATGAGTAGTTCGACTTGATCTTGCATTAATAACATCCGTTTGTTTTGAAAGATTAAGGCTTGTAACGCCATTTTCGTAAATGAACAACTCATCTTTCGAGTAATAGTTGCAAATAGCAAAAGCTATAGCAGAAAACAGGAACATTCTTGTGCGCTGCGTCTCATCTCGGCTCTTTAAGTTTTTAAACCTGCATTCAAATGTATACGGGAAAATGCGGTCAGGGTAGCGACGCTGTAGTTCCTTGGTCAGATTACGCTGTGTCCTAATTGTACGATTATTTGACATGTGGTTTATTAGGCATAACTGTCGGTCTGGAAACGTGTTCAGCCTATCAATTGCCCCTGCTAGGGAATCCAATCCACCAGAAAACAGCATAACATCGATGTTTTTCCCAAGCTGTGTATTTACGTCGCTATTTGAAAAAAGACTAGTTTGATACGCTTCAGTTTTCAAAGGTTCACAGGAAGCCTTTGAAAATTGAAAGTCAAAAGATTTATCGCCAGTCATGAAAACTAATGCATCAGACAAAGCAGTTTTCACTTGACATGAGGACCAGAAATCAAAGTCAAGAACAGGGATCGTAAATTGCCACTTTCGGCTCCAACTAGAATTGCTCAAACTAGTTCGTTCCCCTCGATTTGCACATCGATCAGCACAGAAGACGTAGGAAGCAATGTGAATCAAATCTATTATTCTATCTGGCAACTCTTGAGGGGTATGGATAAATCTATCGAAACGTGTAGTGATGTTTTCAGCAACTTGATCGTACTGATGATTTGACAGATTGATTATTTCGCTAGTGCATTCGTTTGAGATACAGGCCTCGCCACAATAGACACGTATCGTTTTGGGGCAGTTTGATGATATAGTTTTCATTTTTCTGCCCCCTCTCTACGAAACTCCTCTTTTATTTTCTTAAACGTCACGGACAAAAAGGCGACTATCTTTTCATCGTTTGGAGTTTGTTCCACAGCATGCTTATTATACCATCCCGCAGCAAACGACTGCATTAGGGCAGAAATGTCTTGAGAATGCACGGTGATTGCTTCTGCCTGGCTTTGTAACCGTTGGCGAAAAGATATAAGTTTCGAATAATCCTGTATTTCACCTGCAGCGCTTCTTTCGAGATAATAATTCAAATTGCGATTTGTGAATTCTGCTATAAATGTGCGGGTAAGCTCGCAAAACGCTGCTCCGGAATCAATCCCATGCCAAACGTTTTGACTGCTAAATCCGGCAAGACTTAACTGATTGGTCTCGTGAACTTGTTGGTATGAAATGATGGCATACATCAAAGAATCCTTGGCAAGTTTTCCGATTTCCATAGAATCACTTTCAAGAGATAGATAACTGTTTACCGCATGAAGCAAAGAATACATGGTGTGATTCCCATTACTTTGTATTCCTATTTCTCTGAGCCTATCCGGAGAATCAGAAAAACGGCAAAGAGTCCCCAAGAAGCGAATTGAAGCAATAATAGCCGGATCATATGAAAGCGAATCATATAACTTTCGCAATGCACTCAATGTGTCTGCGGCTATTTTTGCAATGTCTGTTTTTTCGTCATAATCTTGTAATTGGCTAATAATATGCTGCCATTGTTTTGTCTTGGGGATAAAGCCAATTCTTTCATGTCCCATGTCAATCTTCCTTTTCTTCTCACATCATAATAACTAGTGACTATCCTATGCGAAAATCAAAATATAAAATACGCTGATAATGCTCCGCCATTGATCCGAAGAAAAAAACAAACTGGAACCTGTCATGTCTGAGGAATTCTAGGCATATCTTGTAAATATCAGCCTAGGAACCGAAGCGACACGGACTTTTAGCCGACCCATCATGGGGAAATAGCCGATGGCCCACAGAGTAAAGCTGAGGAGATGTATTATGGTTAGGGCACGCATCAAGAGTGACTGTTATACAAGAGAGTCTACGAAATGAGTAACGTAGACTAGTAACCAAAAAAGGAGGTCTTAGGCATCCCGCGATAAAAGTACGAACTGTAAAACAACCGTTATTTTCGTTTCTCTTCTGATCAACCAAGAGGTCCTTAGCGCCAGCTATATCTTGAATATATACCGTAGTAATTATGAGTCCCTCTTATAGAGCTAGCAAATCACTGGAGAATACGAATTATCGTTTCCACAATGGTGGAAAGATCTGTTTCAGTATTGCCTTTTCCTATAGAAATACGAATTGTTCCTATTGCCACGGATCATAAAGGCCAAAGATACGCACCGGGCTAACACCGTCACGCTCAATGGAATCATCTAGCAGATAAGAAACATGGAACTCCTTGTCCAGATTACACTTTTCTGCAAACATGTACAGCGCATAAAGCAAAACTCGGTTATCGCTGATCGAGCACTTCGTCCGCACCATATCATCTTCATCTGTAACATAGCCGAAATTGAGCGTTGTGCCAAAAGGCGTCTCAACAATCCGCTTGTATGCTTTTACAATGGATTTCGCGTCTTTGGGTTTAACATCAAGAGAAACCAGCATATCTTCGATTTGCTTTCTCTCATAGAAATAGCCGATATCCATGTTGTTGATATACCAAGCTATTTGTGGGTTCTCCATTGCAAGATTCACAAGAACTAAACCCAGTGCCGTATCAGTTTCCCAGCCGATGTTTGAGATTAATTCGGCAAAATCTGTAAAATGGTTCTTTTCATTAAGTCCGGCATCTCTTAAAAATCTCCTGAACATGTCATACATCATAGGGCCAAGCGTATGTTCAGAAAAGAAATCTTCTTTTAGTTCGAAGAAAGACACCAGCCAATCTCGTTTTGGTGCATGGTCAGCAAATGAATTCAGGCTCTTCATCCCTTTTCCTCCCCCTTGTGGATGCCGCAGCGAATGGAATAACAAGCACCCACTATCTATCATGTGGCATTGGTAGCAGTGAATACAATCAGTAATACTGAGTTTTCCATCCACAAATTTGATGCTGCCGTTTCTGCAATTAGTTTCACATACCCTGCAAGCAGCGCAATATGTAGCTTTCCTAAAGACTTGCTTAAATAGCTTAACAAATTTAGGCTTTTCTATTGCAACGTTTCCTGAAAGTCGGACAACGAAACCGTTGTCCATTTTTTCACAGGTAAATGGTACTTCTTCACCTTCAAAGCGAACTGAATAGCCAGTTTCTATTTGGGTTAGCATTCCAATTGTTTTCATCCATTCCTTCCAATCAGTAGTAGGTTGGATGACTGAAATCATAATGCCGGCTTTGCCCTCGGTTTCTATACATCGGAACTTATTATTTGCGAGGCCACGCCCATTTTTCCTTGCGCCCCATCCTCCGTTGGTAATATAAGTTTCAACCTTATTGGAATCCGAGGATTCATAGGTATCCCGAATAAAGCCAACATATTCATCTATCTCCCGCGTATAGGCGGATCTGCGGAAATAATCGCTCGCACCTCCGCCCATCGGGCAGAACAAACACCCAGCGCGCGAGTTGCCTCTTTTATACGCGTTGTTGATTATTAAGTGATTTATAAAGATATATAACCATATTTCTGCTGATGTCCATTCGAGGATTGGATTGTAGCTATATTGCCCCTTTTGCTTCTTTCCAAAATTTTCGTAGTCATACTTACTTCTGGCAAGGCTTTCATGAGCCCTGACGCCAACAAAATCCATACCAATATAATTATCTTTCTGGGTAATCTCACGCATTTTCAGAGTTTGCGGAGTACTTTTGTGAACGCTACAGCACCAGCGCAACACTCTAGCCGGTGGGCCGAATAGCTTCCAAGAGTCTTTAGGGTCAAAATGCGAACGTGCCGTGAAAAAAGGTGTTCCATCCTCCTCGCATTGCTTCTTTGTTAATGCTACAGTTTCGTAAGTGTCCGGGAATTCCATCCCAGTATCACCGAAGATAACAACAAAGCTTCCCTTTGGCAGGGCCTTCTTTACCAGATCCAGGAGAACAGCGCTGTCCTTGCCACCGGAAAAGGCCACATGAAATATATCCAACCGGTTCTTGAACTTCTCGTATTCTTTGACAATCTTCTTTACAGTAGAATCCTCAATCACAGTCAGAAGATCTTCGTTCGCTTTACACATTGCCGGGAGATCGACCGGCTGTAAAGCGCAACCAGCAGCTTTCCCGCAAAAGACCTCTCCGTTTTCATCTCGAACAGGTTGCAATTCTGGTGCTGTATATAGATCGCCGCCCTTGATTTTTGCAATCTGACGTCCCCGATACCAATAAACGGTTGATTCCGCCCACATATATGGGGCTTCATTTTGCTTTTCGTAATCCCAGTATTTATCAAACCCAAGAAGGTCCATTTCTTCTGCAAATACGGGCCGGGGTTCTTTTGAAAAATTGGTAGGGGTGGAGTTTAGTAGAATGCCTCCAGTCGTAGCGTCAAATGTATAGGAGTACAATATTACCTCTCCTTCCTGAGTTCCACTGCTTTCTGCACAATGCTGTCAAGATTTGCAAACTTGCTCTTAGCCGAGTATCCGGCAGAGCATAGATACTGCCCGGCAGAAATCAAGTCCAATTCTGTATTGCTTCTTGCAAGCGCTACGGAAAGCAGTTCGTTATAGGGTAGACTGTAATCAGCCTCTGCAATGATCCCGGCATTCTTATCATTGAAATTGAGAAACCGAAGGCAATACTTTTTGCTGTATTTATAGCAGTAGCTTTCCAGCAAATAATGGTTCCACGGTTGTCCGCAGAAAGGAAACAGTGCAAAAGTCGTTATATCGCGAATAGCACGAAAATGGTCTGTTACAAAGCCTGAAAGGATATGGTCAATTGCATCAACATCAAATGTAACAAACCGGGTCGCCACAAAACGATTTTTGTCTACCCTAACCATTTCATCGTATAGCGCCTGGAATGCATACTGACGATTTGATGCACCTGTCAGCATAAATGCTTTTTCTGCGACCTCATCAAAACTACACTCGTCACGGCCAGCAATGTACCGCTTTAATAGAGATACTGCGTCCAATTCCGGCGTGTCCCGCGTCAGTATTTTTCCGTTCAACCAGAAGTGCTTCATAAGCACAGCTTTGTAAACAGCATTCCAAATCGTAGTAATCGAAAGCTCGTAATTCTCCTCAATGATGTCGCCGAGAGGAACATCACTCAATGATGCAAAGCCGTTCTCTGCGCAGGCCGAATTGACGTATCCATAAATGGTCTCCTTTTCTTCGGCGGTGATGTGGAATCGGTCAATCATCAGATAGATTCCCTCCGAAGCAAGGACGAAGTCATCATTTCCAGAGATTACTCGCCAGATATTATCCAGTGGGATAAAGGGTAATCTTTGACTCAAATTAGAGACACTCTCGGTTTGCCCGCTTCCCCAAACGCGCTTTATCTCCGCTGTTACGGCTTCTTTTTCCGTGCGTTTTTGCCCCCGTACCATAAACTTTTTTGAAAAGCCATAGCTCGGGAGGTGTTTCCGCAGATATTCTTTTAGAACATCTTCAGATGTCACTTTATGTGAGGCCATCCATTCTGCCCGTGCTTCTAATAAGCATTCATAATAAATTACCTCAGCACCGGAAGAAAAGGCGTCTTCCACAATGGAATGAAGACCTTCTTCAGTGTCGTTGTTCTTACAATAGACTTTATTGTCGATTACAGTACCGGATGCAAGGATGCACGACCTCAGCTGGTCGTCATCATCGGGTATTGTGATTTGTGAATCAGCAGCGAATTGGCGAAAACGCATGAGCTCAAGGATGGAGCTATATTTGAAGCCATACTGGTAATGCTCGCGCAGTATTTTTGTAAGGCCTTCATTGATTGAAGAGTATCCGCTATCTTTAGACTCAATGCCTGGAGCAGGGTCCTTTTTATCCGGTTCTCTGGCCCCGATTGACTCCAGCAGCTTGTTAATGGCTGCGCTGAATCGCTTGTGCTGTGCATTGTTATATTCTATAAACGCCGGATCATCAAATAGTGCTGCAGCAGTTGCAACGGTTTCCTCATGGTTTTCGCTAAACAAAACATGCGATTGATAACCATGGATCTCCGCAAACCTTTCAGCACTTCTAACTGACGAAACATAGGCGAAGCACGTTTTTTCGGCCAGCTTAGCGGTATCGCGCAGATACACAAAAAAAGCATTTTCCGGGGATTGCTTCGCAGAGCTCAAAGGAGAGCTGTGTGCAGGCAGTTCATCTGGTTCCTTAGTAGCTTGCCTTTCCTGATACTGGACTAAAACGGCATCAGAATCAACTCCGCAGAGATCAAGAAGACCTTTAATTCTCTTAATGATATCTGTCGCACTGAGATTTGTTTCCGCAAACAAATGCTCCGTGATAGCTCTTGGGGATACCAATTGACTTGCTTCTTGCTCGGTGCAAAAATCAAGCCTTGTACTGCCTGGTAACGATCTGATCCCGGTGAGAATCTCTGGATAGTCGTGAAAGAGATCGCCAAGCAGAGCAACGTATGCATCCTTCCAGGTGCGTGAGGGAAGAGACCGGGCCTTATATGTAACACTTACTGGCTTTGTATAGGCCATTGAGGGAATTTGCTGAAAATCGACGGTCCTAACACCATGAGCATCCTGCACTTGTACCAGTTCAGATTCCTCTTTGCCAATAGGCGGTGTTTCTTCTTGCTTCGGTCCTTCGCCAGTTTTATCGTCGGCTTTATCCTCTAATTCGATACAATATTGAATATAGCTAGAAAAATCATCAAGGATATTCTTATAGAGCTTCCGGTGCTTAATACGGAAGATCTTGTTCTTCCTTAGTGCCTGCAATAAGGAAGTAAGCGTTTCTAAGTCTGTGACATCATATATGGAATCGAATATCAGCCTATATGTTTTCCCGAAGCTTTCAACGGTATGAAGGTTTGCTTCCAACCATTTTTGCCTTGTAGCAGGCAACGATGTGGCCGCCCAAGAAAGAAAGCTTTGCTTTTGATTTTCTTTTGGGGCGATCATTTCCTTTGCCTTTTTCAGCAGTGTGTTGTATTCTTCTCGATTTTCACGGTAGAGGTTCACTGTATCAGAAAAAAGCTTCGTTGCAGGAACATAGATTTGGCTGCCCTGGAAAGCTGATTCCATACTTTGAAGCTGATAAGAAATGCCATTCTCATTTCTGAATACAGTATCAATCGTCTCTCCACGGTTGACCGCCATATTCCGAAGGTCAGCAGAAATACGTCTGATTATCCATGAACGAGGTTCTTTCTTTTGCTGTAATACCAAAAAGCCCTCCAGAAGGATTACTGCCTCATAGATATCCCATTTTGGCTGTCGATTTCCATCTGCCATTTCAATCCTTCTTTCTGTGTAGCTGCTCCGTCTGAACATAGGGTGCACTCTGTGCAATACATACTTTTTAGGTGCACACCAAGGGACATTGGTGAGTGCCTCTTGAATGTTAAAAACAGCAAAAAAGGATATAATTCACCAAATTTAATTATACATTGGATCTACTGAAAAAGCAACATTAAAAGATACAGGAAAACCGATACAGCTCCAACGTTGGACATATGCCAATCGTAATGCGTGTGGCTGCTGCTTGAAAGACAATAAAGAAAGACAGACCGGCGGAAAGCTGGTCTGCCCATCTAAATATTTCGTGTTATGCGTTCACTTGCGATCCGTCCGGCCGGTCAGATAGTCCAGGGACACCTGGTACAGGTCGGCAATGCGGACGAGAATATGACGAGGCCTTCCTGGACATCATAACCGGCAGAATGTGATTGCAGGGAACGGATAAACAGATTCGGAAATGAAATTGAGAGAAACAGCAGATATTAAACTACAGAAACAGCAGATATTAAACTACAGAAACAGCAGATATTAAACTACAGGTTACTTTACAAATCCAGAAAACCGTGCTATAGTAGGCGCAGAAAAACAGGGCGTACGCCCGGAAAGGACAAGAGAAATGATCCGTATTCAGAATTCATGGAAAAAAGAATATTTGGAGCTTTCCCTGTGCGCCCATGATTTTGAGCAGCACGGTCCTTTTGCGTGCCCATATAAGACAGAACCAAAGCTTTTGACGCGCCCGGAATAGGAAGATCGGGAGCTTCAGGCCGCTTGTCTTGTATGAGGCAAGCGGCCTTTCCATATTTCTTCGGCCATGTGTCGAATGCGCTTCCCGCCATGGTCGCAGTGGTCAGCGGCCACTACAGAGCAACCCCAAGGAGGAGCCAAAATGTTGGAGATCAAAGGAAAAGTCAATACCGCGATCTGCTTCGCGAAGATCATAGAGGATGAGGCCATCGAGCAGATCCGCAGAATGTGCGACTACGAATTCACCGCGGGAAGTCAGATCC
>ODAI014128544.1_pt1 | contig 15401 bp, 13 predicted proteins | sample 1539321 | NCBI WGS metagenome assembly ODAI01 (sample SAMN02144231, study PRJEB22623) | gut metagenome | biome: sheep rumen | host: Ovis aries | place: New Zealand
CATGACGGCCTGCGCGCTGGCTGCCACACAGCTCTGCCCGGTGGCGAAGGACTACATGGTGTTCACCCACTGCGGCGACGAGAGCGGTCACCGCCGCATGCTCGACCATCTCGGAGCCCGCGCGCTGCTGTCGCTGGGCTTGCGTCTGGGCGAGGGCACCGGTGCGCTGTGTGCCTATCCTCTTCTAGTGAGTGCGGTGAACATGATGAATGAAATGTATAATTTTGACGATGCACACATTACCCGATACTTCTAAATGGCATGACCGGATTTGGGCATCGTTCATTTTTTTTACCCGATTACCTTTTTGGCGCATATACGAGCCTCCGCAGCAAGCCTATCGTGCCGTGGTTGAACATTGGGCGCTTACGGGATGGCTCACTGGTGGCCTGATGGCGCTGACTTATTGGCTGTCCTCACAGTTCTTTCCTGCTACGGTAGCGCTGATTTTGGCGATGGGAATCCGTATGTTGGCAACCGGTGCTCTGCATGAGGACGGTCTTGCTGACTTTTTTGATGGCTTTGGCGGCGGCCGCAGTCGCCCTCGCATATTGGAGATAATGAAAGACTCTCACATCGGCACTTTTGGAGTTTTAGGCCTTGTTTTCTATGTGTTGTTACTCTTTCTCACGCTTCTTTCCTTGCCTCACGAAATGATTGCCATGACGATTCTTGCTGCAGATCCTTTCAGCAAGATGGTTACCACTCAATTGACCCAGATTCTTCCTTATGCTCGCAACGAGTTGCATGCCAAGTCTGGCATGGTTTATCGTCGTATGGGCTTATGGTCGGGCTTGTTGGTCTTGGCGCAAGGCTTGTTGCCGCTGCTGTTGTTTTTTTCCATATTGGAAAATGGTGAATATTGGATGACTTTTGTGTTTGTGCCTTGTCTGGTAATGTATGCCTTGCTATTCTTTATCCGTAGCCGCATTCAGGGTTACACGGGCGACTGTTGCGGCGCAGTGGTTTTGTTGGTGGAACTCTCATTCTATGCGTGTGCGTCATGGATTTATGGCGGTTGAAGTTCTTTTGTTCAAGCTCTTGTAACATAATTGTAACATGAAAAAAATAGATTTGTCTGTTTTTTTTGTATTTTTGTGGTGTAAAGTGCTTAAAATGAACAAAATTATGAAGACTAAAAAAATTTTATTACTAATGTTCATGGGCATGGCATTCATGGCATTGGCCAAGTGTAATGAGTGTAATGACGATGGCAACTTTCCGCAGAAGAGTGTCCCACAAGCAATTCGTAAGGCGTTTGAGAAGAAATTTCCGGAACAGACGGCAAAATGGGAGGCTGATGATGGGCTGATAAAAGCTGAATTTTGGAAAAACAGCCTGGAAATGGATGTATGGTTCACTTGGGAGGGTGAATGGGTGAGAACGGAGAGAGAGGTCAGCGTCTACAATTTACCCGAGCCAGTGAAGACAACGATTAAGAGCAAGTTCCCCGATTATAGGATTGGTGCCCCCCGGTGGGTAGAAACTCCGCAGGACAGTTTTTATGAGATGGAAATCAAGCGCAGAGGGGCACCTGACATTTATGTGAAGATTTCAAAAAATGGGGGAATGCTCCAAGAGTTCTGTGAAGACGTGTATAATAGGTAATCGGTTCAACTTTTCTTGTGGTTAAAAAGAGGATGGGTTCAAAAAACAGCTACATCCTTTTTTATCGTAAAGCTCCGGCCTTCTCAAGCCAGAGCCTTGTCAATGTGTATTTTACAACATCAGTCAATAGGCTATGCAAAAGTTTGCCTTTTCCGCACAATTAGGATGCTTTTTCCAACAAATCTGATGTCCCGACTGAAAAAGAGATTCTATTCAATGTAAGTTTTCCGGTATTCCAGCGACTAATGGGATGAAGAACGTATCAAAAAACGTGAACAGAAATGAACGAACAAGAACGAATGTTTCTCTGCCTCGTGGAACAGCATAGGCAAATGATCTACAAAGTCTGTTTCATTTATGCCTCTGACGACGCGACCATCAGCGACCTCTATCAAGAGGTGGTGCTGAATCTCTGGAAAGCCTTTCCGCTGTTCCGTGGCGAAAGCAAAACCACCACATGGACCTATCGCATAGCAGTGAACACATGCGTATCGTGGTTGCGTTCGTCAAAAAGAAGGCCTCAGACCGTTCCTCTCACGCTCTCGATGGCCGACCACTTTGCTGACGAACAGGAAAGAGAAAGACTGCGGGAACTCTATACGCTAATCAACCGGCTTGGCAAGTTGGAACGCGCGCTGATTCTGCTATGGCTGGAAGAGCGAAGCTATGAGGAAATCGCAGAAATTCTTGATATTTCGGTCTCGAATGTGGGAGTGCGCATCAACCGCATCAAGTCGAAACTAAGAAACATGTCTAACAATTAAAAAACGAAAAATCATGGAACTAGAAGAACTGAGACAAAAATGGGAAAAATTCGACGAACGACTCTCGAGAAGCGAGGTGTATAACCGTCGTATGCTACAGGAGCTGCTGAAAGGCAAGAACCAGACGCACTATGAACAGATGAGGAAGCAAGCCATCTTCAATCTCTTTGCCACACTTTTCATCTTGGCTGTGGTCGTCCCCCTGCTCTATAACAAGGGCATCTTCCGCGACATTTCTTTCTATCTGCTCGAAGCTGTCTGCGTGCTGGGGACGCTGATGGTCGGCTGCCGGTTGTTAATCCTCTCGCATTTCAATGTCATGAGTGGTGTGCAGGAACAGCTGCGCCATTTGGTCAACTACAAGCGCTGTTATGTCTATGAGACCCTCATCGGTATTCCTCTAGCTCTCCTTGGCATCTGCCTGACGCTTTATTTCGAGAATGCCACATCGTCCGCCAGCTTATTCTTCATAGCCCTGGGAATCGTTGCTGGAGCCCTGTGCGGATGGACTGGCTGGAAGAAGCATAAGCAAACGATGCTGGAGATAGAGAGCAATTTGAAAGAACTAAAGGTTTAGGAAACGGCTATGGAGAACTTTCCGCAGGATGATGCCGACCTCAGACATGGACTCATCTGCATCGAGTTGCAGGAAAAATAGAATGACACGTTAATTCCTATGAGCATGTCTCCTTGTTTGCTTGCAACTGCAAGCGGCGGGGAGGCATTTTAATTGTCGGTTTCCGCTAAAAATAAGCCCATCTCAGGAACGGCAGGTTCTTTGGACGGCCGTTGAGGAACACTTCAAATGAGGCTTGTCAAGCGCTAAACATCGGTAAATATGAGGTAAAATAGATTTGGTGGACAGCAATGATATATAAAAGGTATGGATAAAGTGGCAATAATTTGAAAAAGATTTCGTAACTTTGCCCTCACAGAACAATAAGAAATCATTCAACTTTTCTTGTGATTAAAGGCTCCCTTTGTCGGTAGATAAGGGGAGTTCTTGTTTGTCAGGTATGGAACCTAGCGTTTGGGGCGGTTTGTCCTTTCGTCAATAACGATGTCTGGATATTGGACTGCGCTAACAGATAATGCAAAAGAGAAAATTTGGTTGTCGGTCGTGTAGCGGAGTCCAGCACCAATGCGGTCGCCCAATTGGTGCATGTCTTGAAAACGCATCGGCATATAGCCGCTTTGGACTACTGACTTGCGCACAAATGCGAAGGCATCCCAATTCTCGCTCAATTGATAGTTGGCTTGTATGGCAAGACCCGCATCGCGGCTATTGCCGTTTGTCCACCACATATTAGTGAAGTAGCCGCCGGCAGCCACACTCAGCCGATTGTTCAACTGCTTAACATAGAGTGCCGAAAAAGACTGTGAAAAGCCGCCACTGCGATAGGCATGCCTGCCAAATTCAGCAAAAGCGGATAGTGACAACTCCATGTTGAGCCCTTGACGATAGCTCTGACGGGTGGAAAAGGGATGAATAAGGGGCGGTCTGTTGGCCAGGTCGGGCAATTGCAAAGTGTCGGCCATTTTGAGGCCGCCAATTGGGGTTGCAAAAGGGGAGGCAGCCTTCCAATCCTCTTTGGTGGGATGTACAGCATCGTTCAAAAGCAGTTTTTGCGAAGTGTGCAACTCCGATTGCTTTTGATCAAGTGTCTGACTTTCCTTCCAGTCTTGTGCCTGGGCATTCAAGCATGCCATGAGGGAAATACATGCAACAATTCTCCGGTTCATCGCCTGTGGTTATCTTTTCGTCAAAATTATTTTAAGAAACAAATTCAAATGGTTTGATGAAAAAGACATCAACCACTTGCAAAGATAAGGTAAAGAATTGAAATAAGCAACTTTCCATTCTCTTTTTTGGGCTAAATACCATTTGTGAGGTGCAGGTACGACTCCCGATTTATAAGATGTGCTGGTTGTCGTATCATCTACTTCTTGTTTACGCCGGCATGCGATGAGATATATAGAATAAGGCTTCCATAAAGTCATAAACCTATGGAAGCCTTATTTATTTTGAAGGGCTTGAGGCGGTCTATTGACCTTCGTAATCAGCCCAGTCGTCTACGTTGAAATAACGTGGTCGCCAGCCTTTTGCCCTGGCAGCAGCCACCTGTGACTTTGTACAGACATTACCCTCCGGAATGAGTGTCTTGGGGTTAAGGAGCCATAGGATGCCCGTACTTGTTACCGGCAGGTTTGCTATCAGCATGTCCATTGCCACGCCGCGGAGCTGGTTGCGGTTGCAGTCCAGGTGTACCAGTGAAGAACAGCCTGCAATGTTGAGTGAAGACATTTGGTTGCCCGAGCAGTTCAGCGTTTCCAAATTCCTGCATCCTGAAACATCGAGGGCGCTCAGGCGGTTGCCGTTACAGTCGAGGTAGGTCAGCCTGGTGTTGCTTGAAATGTTCAGTGTGCTCAGGAAGTTGCCGTTGCAGTAAAGTGCTTCCAGGAACTCAAAGTGTTCGATTCCTCTGAGGTCGGAGATGCCTTTTGAGCGCAGATTCAATTCGGTTGTCTCTCCGATTTGCTTGCCTGTAATTGTCTCTCCCTCTCTTATCTTGAATATCTCGACGAGTGCGAGCCGGAAGTTTCTGTCGGGGAAGTTCTTGGCATTGAGGACAACGGACTTGCCCTCTGGCGTCTCTTTTGCAGTTGATTTCTCCTCAGCCAACGGTTGTGTTGAGGTTTCATAAGATGCTGTCGCACCTGCTTCTTGAAGTTTTTCTGCAAAATCTTTGGCTTTTTCATATCTCACGCCGTCTAGGACGACACATGGTGCCGCATCAACCAATCCTTTGGCTGCATTGAGGCGAAGTCCGAGCTCTTCTTTCAGCAAGGTGATGATTGCGACTTGCGTAGTGGCATTGGCACCTTTGTCTACTAATTTCACCTTCCAGCTTGTTGAGCTTTTGGCTGGCGCTGAAGAGGTCTTTGCACGGGGATGGTCTGTGCTGGCGATGTCGGTCTTGGGTTCCGAAGCGGACAGGATGGACTTGCTGCGCGCCTTGGCACCTTTTGAGGTCAATCGTCTGACAAATTCATTGGCAAAATCCTGGGTGACGCCGTCCAAAATCGTGGCAGGCGCCAGGTCGGCCCAATCATTTGCCTCTTTCAGCCCAACGCCCAAAACGTCGCGAATCTCTCTTACCACGTCCGACCGGCGGGAGCCGACCGACTCTAAGATGACCTCCCAAGTGGCTTCGGAGGCTAAGACAAATTCATATTCGTCCAAACGCACGGTTGCACCAAATGCTTCCAACTCTTTGGCCAAGGCTTTTGCAAGGTCTTCCTCTACACGGCTCAAAACCACACAAGGTGCAGTGTCGACCATCTGTTTTGCCTGAATCAACGTGATGCCCAGTTCTTCTTTCAGCAGTTTGATGACTGATGCCTCGCGGTTGCCCACAGCTTCAAGTACCAGGTCACACGGCACGTTGATCTTGCTAATGGATTTGGCACCTGCCTTTTCGAGCTTTTCGACCAAAGCGTCGGCAACACTCATCTTGACTCCGTCCAGAACGGTGCAAGGTGCCGAGTCAACAAGTCCTTTTGCAGCATTCAGCCGTAGACCAAGCTCTTCTCTCAACAGTTGGATCACTTTCACAGGGTCGTCGCCAACCTCTTCCAACACAACTTTCCAGTTCCCTTTCTGTGTCTGCTGGGCAGATGTCTGCATCGCTCCAAGCATCAACATGCATGCGACTAGGGAAACACATAAAAAATGAATACGTTTCATCATTCTTTTGATTTTTGTTTTGTTTATACTTTATATTCTAAATTATCTGAAAAATTTTATACTTAATCAAACTCAATTTCAATCATATCTATTAATTTTATCAATGCTCCCATGACACATTGGTGAGTCTATGATACCGCTCTATCATGGTGGGCACACGTCTACACGACGTCATCTTGAAAAACATGGAAGCATTTCTTTATACTTCTTTTTTATACTTGAACGTTTTTTAAACGAATTTAGTATATAAGACTCCAAAAAAAATGCAAAAACATGCACATTTTTGTTGCTTAATTATGCAAATTTAGTTTTTCTTCGTGAAATTACAAATTTTTTCATCAAAAATTTTACTTCTTCACTTATTTTTACCTTGTTTTTTGTAATTTTGTCCCCAATCAATTTGAAAACAAACAGCAATCAACATGAAAATGAAAAAAATCTTGATGGCAATGACACTTCATCTGTTCTTGCCTGTGACGAGCAATGCGCAAATCGACGAAACCACGCGGGAGGGAATGGCTCGGATGTCGTGTACGAGTATTATGGTCGGAAAAAAAGCCTCGGTCGACGGCTCTGTCATCACTTCGCACACCTGCGATTCGTGGTATCGCACATGGATGCAAATCGTGCCGGCGAAAGACCACAAGTCGGGCGTGAAAACTGCCATTTACGACGGTAGAATGCACACGCAGTCGCCGCTGGATAGCACGAAGATGTACAAGAAAGGCGTGATTCCCCAGGTGGCTCACACTTTCCGCTACCTCGACACCGCTTATCCGTGCTTGAACGAGAAGCAGCTGGGCATTGGCGAGACGACGATTTCTGGTCGCGACACGTTGCGAAACAAGAAGGGGATGTTTATGATTGAGGAGTTGCAGCGCATCGCACTGGAGCGCTGTTCGACGGCACGCGAGGCGATACAGCTCATTGGCGAACTTGTCAAGCAGCACGGCTATGGCGACAGTGGAGAATGCCTGACTATTGCCGACAAAAACGAGGTGTGGATTTTTGAGATCTACGGCGAGGGACCCAAGAAAATCGGCGGCGTGTGGGCTGCCGTGAGAATTCCCGACGACCACATCGCCGTTTCTGCCAATATCTCGCGCATCAATACTATCGATGTCAACGACAAGGCGAACTACATGTACTCCGAAAATGTCTTTGAGGTGGCGAGAAAGCTGAAATTGTGGGACGGCAAAGAGACATTCTCGTTCTGGAAAGCCTACAGCGGAGGCAATTATTTCAAGGAGAAGAAGAATTACAGCGTGCGTGAGCATTTCATCATGAATGCGCTGGCACCGTCCCAACATTTCTCCGACACCATCGAAAACCTGCCGTTGAGCGTGAAGCCCGACGAAAAAGTCAGTGTGGAGAAAGTGATGCAGCTTTTGGGAAGCTATTACGAGGCAACGGACAAGAATTTGAGCGGACGACACAAAATTCCGAATCCGAAGCGCAAGGATAAAGGCGGGAAGCTAGTTGAAAACGAGCCCGACAGCATCGTCTCTCCCGTCTCAAATCCATGGATGCGCCCTGATGAAATCAATATGTACTATGCCATGGGCGACTCGGTGATGAAAAACATCAGAACCGTCAGCGTGCCGTGGTGCGCTTACAGCACGGTGATTCAACTGCGCTCGTGGCTGCCCGATGAAGTAGGCGGCGTAGCGTGGGTGGCACTCGACAATCCTGGACAAAGCCCACGGTTCCCCATCTTCTCCGGTACGACGGAGCTGCCGAAGATGTTGCAGATCTGCGGGCAACATACCGACCGTGACGACGCTGCCCTTTGGCACTACCGGAAAGCCAACCGGCTCGCCACCGTGCGTTGGGGAACGTATCGCAAGACGATGGAGCCCGTACGCGACTATTTCATCGAAAAAGGATTGCGTGAGCTGCCATTCGTGGAACAAAGCTGGCAGAAATTGAAAAATGAGGACGCCAAGAAGGCAGAACAGATGCTCAATGGCTATACTGCGGACTTCTTCGGGGCAACGATTGGGCGCTGGGACGAAATGGCGCGCCATTTCTGGCGACAGACCTGGGGTGGCTTCTAACGTAAAAGCCCAATACCATAAAAATAGCGTTGAATTTTTGTAAAAACTCACGATGGAGACAGGCGATGTGCACGGTGCGCACATCGCCTGTCTTTTGCCGTCTTGTCCATGGCTCCTCAAAATAAGTCGTCAATATCGTGAAAATGTAATTGCCATTAATGATTGTCTGTTCATAAAGTGAAGAAATTCTTCATACAAATAAAAAGACCTCAATTATAGGCTAATTGTTTAAATCAGTGAAATTCAGGAACTTAAATTACGAAGAGTTGCTCATACTCTCAAGTGAAATGCATATTTAATCAAAAGAAAGACAAGATATACATTTTTCATGTAACATCCGGAATACAAAGTAAAAAAACATTTTTCAAACTATAAGAAATGCTGAACAACATAAAATTGGAATAAAAATTCAGAGAATATAAAAATCTCTGTCATAAATTTGCAGATTTAAAATAAAAATTATAATTTTGCAACCGTTATCCTGAATACAATCTTTTTTTACCTTAACAGTAAAGACCTATGAGGGAAAATGTCTGACCCTGTGAAGAGTCAGGCATTTGTTTGTCTAATAGGCTTATTTTTGGTATTTGGACATTTGTTGAGTAGCCGCCCTCGGAATGAGAGTACATCCAAGATGGAAGTGCATTTTTTTTGATGTAAGATGGAGGCTCCCTGTGCTTAGCAATCATGGATTAAATTTTGTATTGTCTCGCCGATTTCTGCAAGTTTTTTTGACGCTATGATGGAAAACATACCATGAAAATAACAAAGGAGACTGAAAAGCGCCATGATTACTGTGGTTTGGCGCTGTCCAAGGCACAAGTGATGCCCATTTTGCACTCTTCTACGATTCTGGCTACCACTGCCTGAACCCCTTCTACTTAGCCGTCTGTAAGCACATGTGCCACCTTTTCCCTCGCGTGGTTTCATAGAGCCGGTTCGTGGAGTTCACCTACGGAAAGTTCGTCGCGGACAAGGAACCTGTGGGCAAGAACCTCTTTGAAAGGCTTTTCGTCGACGGTACACGGCTCTCGTCACGAAGCTAAGGAACAACGCATGCAAGGCGCGTCGATGAGCGTCTCTGACAAACTGCCGCTCAGGAAGAGGATTGCCATAGGGACTGTCGATGACGAGTTGGAGGACATCTTGCTCCGATGTGTACGTCTTGGCTTGTAGCAGTCTACACTCCGTCTGTTGCAATCAGGTCTCGCGCGGCGTTGCCGAATTGTCATCTGGCAAGGAAACGTCTTTCCTGGTATTTTGAATATCAATGGAATATGTGACACGTCGTCATGGGCCTTGGGATTGACAGCTTCTATATTGATATCCTGTTGGTGGGCATAAGACTTTCACTTGTTAAAGCTGGCTTTCCGGTATTCCGAAAGTGGTGGTGTTCATGTCACCTGTCTGGATGCCCAGACTAAGCCATTTCATGCGCTGTTTGGAGGTGCCGTGGGTGAAACTCTCGGGCTGTGAGTAGCCTTGCGCCTTTTCTTGCAGATAGTTGTCTCCGATGACTTGCGCGCACCGGATGGCTTCTTCGATGTCTCCCGGTTCGAGCGAGTTGAATTTCTTGTTGTCATAATGTGCCCAGATTCCAGCATAGTAGTCGGCGAGCAGCTCAAGGCGCACGCTGACTTTGTTGGCTTCCGCTTTGCTCATCCTGTTCATCTGTGAGTGTGCTTGCCCGAGGGTTCCCAAGAGGTTTTCCACATGATGTCCGACTTCATGGGCGATGACATAGGCGTATGCAAAATCGCCGTCGGCGCCCAGTTGACTTTTCATCTGGCTGAAAAACGAGAGGTCTATGTAGAGCTTCTGGTCGCCTGAACAGTAGAACGGCCCGACGGCTGCCGATGCCGATCCGCAGGCACTTTGCACCGCACTGGTGAAGAGCACCAGCGTGGGTGGGGTATAGGTGCGCCCCATGCGTTGGAATACCTCTGTCCAAACGTCTTCCGTGCCTGCGAGCACTTGTCTGGAGAATTTGGCCAGTTCTTGTTCTTCTGCGGTGAATTCCCGCTGTTGTCCCGGGGCGGCTTGTTCCTGCACTTGTGTCATGTTTCCCACGTTTTGTAGTACGTCGCCTACGTTTCCTCCCATGAGCAGCGTAATGATTCCGATAACGATGATGCCGCCGATGCCCATTCCTGCCATTTTGCCACCGCCCATTGCGCGGCGGTCTTCTACGTTGTTGCTTTCACGTCTTCCGTCAAGTCTCATTTTTTTCTTGGTTTGGTGAATATGTTTGAAAATTTAGTAATTTTTTTAGCTTGTTGCATCTTTTATATGGAAATTATTTGGGGTTTCCCTTGAAGACAATTTTCCGGGGATTTTGTTGTTCTAATATAATATAAGAGGTATATTTTTTGCTTTTTTTTTGTTTGCCTGCCAAAAAATGTGTAATTTTGCAAGGTTTTTCGTAGAACAATAAAGAATTCCGAATTATGAATATATCGTATAAATGGTTAAGGGAATATGTTGATTTTGAACTGAGCCCTTCCCAAGTGGCCGAGGCGCTGACTTCATGTGGTCTTGAGGTGGGCTCATTGGAAGAAGTCCAGAGTGTAAAAGGTGGGCTTGCAGGCCTTTACGTCGGCCAGGTCCTGACTTGTGAAGAACACCCCAATTCTGATCATCTCCATGTGACGACGGTGGACTTGGGGCGCGAAACGCCATCACAGATTGTTTGCGGTGCACCGAATGTGGCTGCAGGACAGAAAGTCATTGTGGCAGACATTGGCTGTGTGCTGTATGCGGGCGACGAGCCGTTTACGATAAAGAAGTCGAAGCTGCGCGGTGTGGAATCGTGCGGCATGATTTGTGCGGAAGATGAGATTGGCGTGGGCACAGACCATGACGGTATCATCGTTTTGCCAGAGGATGCGCCGGTGGGACAGCCCGCCGCTGAATATTATCGTTTGGAGAGCGATTGGATCATTGAAGTTGATATTACCGCCAACCGCTCGGACGCCTTGTCACATTGGGGCGTGGCGCGTGATTTATATGCCTGGCTGCTGCAAAATGGTTATCCGACAGCCCTTCACCGTCCTTCTTGTGATGGTTTTAAAGTCGACAATGAGGAGTTGCCTATTGAGGTGGTCATTGACAACCCAAAAGCTTGTAGACGCTACGCTTGTGTCAGCCTGACAAACTGCCAGGTGAAAGAGAGCCCGGAATGGCTGCAAAACAAGCTGAGGCTGCTGGGGTTACGTCCCATCAACAATATTGTCGATGTGACCAACTACATCATGATGGCTTACGGACAGCCGATGCATTGTTTTGACGCTGAAATGGTGACAGGCCGCCGCATCGTGGTGCGGACGCAGCCCGAGGGCACCAAGTTCGTGACATTGGACGGCGACGAGCATCTGTTGGGCGAGCACGACCTGAGCATTTGCAATGCCGAGGAACCGATGTGCATCGCCGGAATTTTTGGCGGGAAAGGCAGCGGTACATATGAAACCACGCGGCACGTCGTGCTCGAGAGTGCCTATTTCCATCCCACTTGGATTCGCAAGAGTGCACGGCGACACGGCCTGAGCACCGACGCTTCGTACCGTTTTGAGCGTGGCATCGACCCCAATGGTGTGGTTTATGCGCTAAAACAAGCGGCCATGCTTTGCAAAGAGCTTTCCGGCGGTCAAATTTCAATGCAAGTCCGCGATGTCTATCCCGACCCCGTCGAAAATGCGAAGGTGTCGCTTGCTTATGAGTATGTCAACCGGCTGATAGGCAAGGAGATAGGGCAGGAGAGCATCAAAAACATTGTAAAAAGCCTGGAAATGAACATCTTTGCCGAAAGTGCAGAAGACCTGGAACTGGAAATCCCGGCTTATCGTGTCGACGTGCAGCGTCCGTGCGATGTCGTGGAGGACATCCTGCGCATTTACGGTTACAATAACGTCGAAATTCCGACGCAATTGAAGAGTTCGCTTACGGTGCAAGGTGATGAAAATCGAAAATACCGCTTGGAAAATCTCATTGGCGAGCAACTCTCAGGCAGTGGATTCAATGAAATCTTGAACAATTCGTTGACAAAACTGGCATATTACGAGGAACTGAATGCTTACGAAGCTAGCCGGTGCGTGAAAATCATGAATCCGCTGTCCTCAGACCTCAATGCCATGCGACAGACACTCTTGTTCGGAGGGTTGGAAAGTATCCAGCGCAATGTGAACCGAAAAAATGCAAACATCCGTTTTTTCGAGTTCGGGAACTGCTATGCTTTTGAGGCAACAAGGCAAAATGCCGACGAACCGATGAAAGCATACAGCGAAGAACGGCACCTGGGACTTTGGCTGACGGGAAAAAGGGTAGAGGGGAGCTGGGCGCATGCCGACGAGCCGACCTCCTTCTATGAGTTGAAAGCCTATGTCCACAATGTCTTTGCCAAACTAGGCGTCGCAACAGACATGCTGGTGGCGGAAAAAACAGGAAACAACGTATTTTCCAATGCAATGGCCTATAAGAACAAAGGAGGGAAAATGCTGGCAGAGCTGGGCATCGTAAACAAGAACTTGTTGAAAGGAATGGGGATACATGTAGAGGTCTACTACGCCGACATACATTGGAGTACGCTTACAAAGGCTGTACGCAAAAACCATGTCTCTTATGTGGAATTGAGCAAATTCCCGGCCGTCAGCAGAGACCTAGCATTACTGATAGACAAAAGCGTAGAATTTGCACAAATTGAGCAAATCGCGCGGCAGGCAGAACGGAAATTGCTCAAGCGAGTAGAGCTTTTCGACGTTTATGAAGGGAAAAACCTGCCGGAAGGAAAGAAAAGCTATGCCGTCAATTTTATCCTGCAAGATGAGCAGAAAACCATGGGCGACAAGCAAATCGAAGCAATCATGAATAAAATTATAAACAATATTAAAGAACAACTGGGAGCTGAATTGCGATAAAAGCAATTTCTAATCCTCTAAAAAGAAACATTATGGGAAGAGCATTTGAATACCGTAAAGCTGCAAAATTGAAACGATGGGGCCACATGGCTAAAACCTTTACACGCATTGGAAAGCAAATCGCCATCGCTGTAAAAGCCGGCGGGCCAGACCCCGACACAAACCCCTCGCTGCGCGCCATTATAGCCAATGCAAAGCGTGAGAACATGCCGAAAGACAACATCGAGCGCGCCATCAAAAATGCAATGGGAAAAGATCAGAGCGACTACAAGGAAGTGACTTACGAGGGCTACGGGCCCCACGGGGTCGCCGTTTTCGTGGAAACACTGACTGACAATACCACAAGGACGGTGGGCGACGTACGCTCGGTCTTCAACAAATTCAATGGAAACCTCGGCACACAAGGCTCGCTGTCGTTCCTCTTCGACCACAAGTCCGTGTTTACTTTCAAGAAAAAAGACGGCTTGGACATGGACGAAATGATCCTCGACCTGATCGACTACGGTGTGGAAGACGAGTTCGACGAAGACGAAGAGACTGGGGAAATCACAATTTATGGCGCACCGACAAGCTTCTCGGAAATCCAGCGCCATCTTGAGGAAAATGGATTTGAGGTGACCGGAGCAGAGTTTACACGCATCCCGAATGACCAGAAAGAGGTGTCGCCCGAGGAGCGGGAAGTGCTGGACAAGATGACTGAGAAACTGGAGGAGTTTGACGACGTGCAAACGGTTTACACCAACATGAAGCCCGAGTAAGAACAACTTTGAAGGAAAATTCTCACCCAAGAGAATGCAAAATGCCTGATCGAACAACATTTGACCAGGCATTTTCGTCTCTGGAAAACAAGTTCAGGCAGAACCCGAAAAAATGCCGCCTAATAGTCGTCTTTGGTAAAAGTGACATCCAGCAGAACTTGCTCAGGCCGTCTTTGAGAGTGATAGACATAGCGGATATTGAACCCGGCCTTTTTTTGCTGGCTGAGATAGCCGTAATTCCGAACTCCTTGCCTTAAAGTCTCTATCAGTTCCTCCTCTTGTCTGCCGACCGCATCGGCATCGTCGGCCGTGCCGCAAAGCGTGTACCAATAAGTCATGGTCTTTGTCGATTGGTCAAATGTCAGGCTGTCAGTGCGCTGGTTGTTTTGAACAGGGGTCGGACAATGCCGTCGGGTAAACTCTTGAGCCTCCCTTTCCGTCCTTTTCTCAAGGCTTTCTTGGCAGGCAGCCAAAATAAGCAGGATGCTTAATGTTAGTGAAATCTTTTTCATGTGGAATGAGTGAATCATCTGTTGTATGACTTTTTGTGTGAATCTTGGGCAAAATTATACAAAAAAACTCAAATAGGCAACATCTCAGGATGCTTCGGCGCATTTTTAATCCTCCTTCAATGTCTGTCTTCAAAAATAAAAGCAGAATCCTGCCCAATAAAAAAAATTGCACATTTCGTGTCTGTTTTCAATATTTTTTACGTAATTTTGCATATTGAAGTCTTTAATTTACGAATCTATAAATGTTGTAAAAATGTTGTGCCTGGCATTGTTAATGCGTTCTTGGTTGGCGTTTTTCGCCACCTTGTCTTCACCGCCAGTGAGTTTTTGACGTTCCGTTATGCTTATGCGCAGTAGCTCTTTTAAAAATTTTCCACTCTAATCATTAAGAAAAAACACATGAAGATTTCCGCACAGTCACTATTCCTCTTGCTGTTCCTTTCCTGCCTTATGCTGTTTCCCTGCTGCTCCGACGATGCTCCTGGTTCTTCCGACTGTCTCTGGCCAATGAGGGAAAACATCCTTTCCGTCGATACTTTTTCTCCCGACTCCATTTTTGAGCCTGCCGCGCCTTTCTCTACAGCAAATGCTTCTGGAGTATCTTCCTGCGGTGCTTCCGACTCTCTTGCTTTTCGCACTGTTAGCAAATACTTTTGCAACAGTTTTAGTGACACTCTTCGTGTCGGCCTGACCGAGCTGATAGTTGCCAGCGGCGCGATGGAAGGTGCCAAGGTGTTGAGCATCACTCCGCTCATGAAAGGTGATCTTCCTCCGCTTCCGGTCGGCCTGGTCAACGTCACAGGCCTCGGCTCCTCCTCTCCTTTGGGTTCGGACCGCGTTTCCGGCTACCGTTTTTTGCCCCACGGTGAGCATTTTGTGCACCATCCTGCCCTTGTCAGCGTTCCCTACGACAGCACGCTGATACCCCAAGGTTATACCGTCGATGACATTCATACCTATTACTACGATGAAGCTCACCACCAATGGACAATACTAAAAAAACAAGGCATTGATACCTTGCGTGCCGTGGCCATGGCTGAGACC
>ODAI010808586.1_pt1 | contig 15398 bp, 29 predicted proteins | sample 1539321 | NCBI WGS metagenome assembly ODAI01 (sample SAMN02144231, study PRJEB22623) | gut metagenome | biome: sheep rumen | host: Ovis aries | place: New Zealand
CCATTTCAGCTTATATCCTCCAAAAACTCCTCGACGCTGATCGGACAATCCGCAAAATCCTCGCCCTCTGCACCGACTGCAATTATGGTCCCAACGAATCCGGATCCATAGCAGGCACAGTTATACGGGAGATGCAAGAGTACGCCCTCTTCGTTGCAGATGATTCCAAAGTCGCTCCGGACCGGATAGTACTGGATTTTCCCGTCAACCAGTGTCTGTAATGTCTTCAGGTCGTTCCGGATCGTGACTTCCCGTGGAGCCTTACCAGACTCTTTTATGATTACTCTGATCATTCTCTCACCCTCTCCATGATTACAGTGCGATTTAATCGATATACCTTGACCGGCAGCTCCTTGCGCCGCGCACACATTTTGATACCGTATACATACTGGTTACAGTCCCGTTCTGTATCTGTTTTTATCTGCGCTGCAAGCTTGCCGGATTCCAGAAAGTCCCGGATTACCTTTTCCCAAAAGCCAAATGGACGGTTTTTTCTTGGCGGTACCTCATCCATGTACTCTATGACTATTTTGTTTCCCATTTGTACCTCACCTCATCTAACAGAACTGCTACTACCATGCCTGTTACCAGCAGACCAATGATCTCGAAAAACTTTTTCATACATCCCCCTCTGCCCTGTGCAGGCTTCTCTCATCCTCAAAGCCGTTCGGATACCGTTTCAGCAATTTGATTATGTTCCCGTCCGCTACCTCATCCAGTTCCACCTCAATCGCCGTACACAGCTCAGCCACAAACCAGAGGACGTCCCCGATCTCCTTTGCAAGGTGGGCCCGGTCGATGCTGTGCCCCTGGTACACTTTCTGATACAGTCCATGTATCTCTCCCACCTCCGCACTCAGACCATGAAGCGCATGGTTTTTCATGTCCTCTTTGCTCATGGTCTCCGGGATCGTGCGGGAGGCGAGGCGCTGGTACTCATTCAAAGTCATCTTTCTTAATCACACTCCTTTGTTTTTAAGGCCATTTAAGCCTTTTAAGGTCTTAGGGTATATAAGTCTACCCTCACGCCATCAGAAACGAAATTTGACCCGTTTCGTTATTGGTGTACTGCGGTTTTATTTCTTTCTGGAGTTCGCCAACCTCTCCGCAAGCTCAGCTTTTTGATCATCGGTCATGTTCACTGTTCGCGGCACTCCGATCTTGATCCACTTCACCGGGATCTTCGCCACGAGAAAACCATTCTCATCTGACAGGATCGTCACCTCATCCGGTTTATCTTCCGCCAGCTTCCTGATCCTGTTCTTGTACCGTCCCTGATGGAATGTCACTGTTGCGGTATCCGCGTTGGTAAAAAACTCAATCACGTTTTCGTTTTCCATGTTCTCATCCTCATAGGCGATGTCCGATACTTTCAAGCCGACAGCTTTTGCAAGTGCTTCAAGCAGATCGACACTGGCCTGCTTTCCCGCCAATGCCCATTCCACCTCATTCTCGTTCAGTACGGTATTGGCTACCAGTACAGCATTCGTCAGCCCATTATCAATCATCAGCTTTCTGTAAACATCCTTTTTCAGCCTCACACCAATTCCTCCTTTCTCCTTTTCCTGCTCCTCCTCTCATACACTCCCATCTCCCTGCACCGATCCGGCTTGCATGGACGCCGCCTTCCGGTATCCAGTAGATAATTACAACAGGAGTAGTAAGTGCTGCCGAGGTTTGCCAAGTGGATGCATCATTTGCAATTCTGTCCCATCATCCCCTCCTATAGTGCAGACAGCTGTTGCAGTCCATCTCACTGTCCGTCACAAGCCAGCCTCTGATCATCGCCGCATGCGGACAGGTGGGATATACATAGACCAGGTTCCCCATGCCCCGCCCAATTGCATGTACACAACTAGCGCTTTTTTCTGCGCCGCTTCTTGGTCTGTGGCTGTTTGGGTTGAGGGGACTGCTGCGGCTGCTTTGGCTGTTCTTCTTTCTTTTTCTGCTCAAGCTCTGCCTCCCTCTCCTGCACCCAGATGACGCCGAGCAAAAAGTCATACAACTGTATCTGCTGATAGCTTCCGGTGTAGGTAAAGCACACCTCATCCGTTTTCGAGTCGCACAGCTCCATGGCATCTGTCCCGTCTTCACAGGGCTTTTCATAAAACTTTGCTACCCTCAGCGCGGCTTTCCATGCTGCCGGATCCAGCCACGGCGGCTCCCCTGTGTACTCCATGACATCCTGCGTGGTCGGATGCGCGTACCGGATACCCAAATTCTCCTGATTCACTTCAGTGACTTCCGGCTCCAGCCCCAACCTGTCTTTGATCTCGTTTATCAGATCCAACCAACACAGCCACCCGTTTGACAGGTACGCCGTCAGCTTGTCAAAGCCGTCCATTGCTCTCAGTATTCTGACCTTGCCGAAACCAAACTCATCATGGAGGATAGCGATAAAAGCAATGCGAAGTGTCTGTATCGTCAGCTCCTTCATTTCCTCCGCGACCTGATCCAGCTCCTTGTGCGTCAGTCCGGATTGTACGCCGGTGATATTCCGGAACTTGATTTCATCCTCCAGCGCCTGAGGGCCTCCTTCCCTCACGAGCTTGACGGCTAACTTCATGCCATCGTCACGGCCTCGCTGGTAATCTCGTAGGTTACTCACATTCCTCCCTCTCCTTTTGTGTATATGTATTTCTTTTTCAGTCTGCTGTATAGGTTATCGAGCTGGCGGCCTGGCTTCAGGATCGTGCCTTCACCGACTGATCGGTTATAGCGCTGTTCTATGTCGTAAACGCACAGCAGCAGTAATTCGTCCAGATACTCACTCTTGTACTTGTCTGACAGTGCGTTTGCTTCCGCAAATAACTCATCCCAAAACTCATCGTAAGGTTCCCCGATGTAAAACTTTTTCCGAAGCATGAAACATTCCGCTTGAAAGTCACATTCTTCTCTGATGTCCTTGTTTTTCACAGATGCCATTTGTTAATCCTCCGGGCCCCCGAATGGTAATTCATCATCATCAGATACCGGGCTCCATTCTTCTTTTTGCTCTTCCCATCCCAGGGCAAAATCAAAAGTCTCAGGATTCTCAGAAATCCGCTTTGACGATTCCTGAAAGTACAATGGGATTCCATCAGTATCCAGCTTACCGGTCATCCTGTTTTTGGTTATTTGCAGGAGTCTATCCGGACCCTTGACGGGAGCTGGCAACGCTTCCTTTTCGGTTTCGTTTTCCCCATCATCGTCCTGATCCTTTTTCGGTAATGGCGCATGCTTTACCGGGGGCCTCGTGTACCTCATGATGATGTCGCACAGGTTCGTGATGTTCGAGCTCCCAGCTATACTGTCATTTGAAAACGCTATTCCGTCTCTCTTCTTTGGATGCGCAATCAGAATTATCAGCACATTGAATTTTTTCGCCATCGCAGCCAGGGATTTTACAAAGTTGGACTGCTGCCGATAAATGTCCGATGAGATATCATCCTCCATTGCGGTCATCAGATTATCAATGATCATTACCTTGCAGCCATACTGTGTGATAGCCGACTCCATGGTTTTCAAGATCGACTCTTCTTCAGTATCTCCGTCCTGGACAATATCGTTGTTGTACAGATACGCCTTGTTTTCGTACCAGTTCGTTATTTTTCCAAGAACATTGGCGTCTACAGAGTAGAGCCTTCCAAACTCATCATCAATTTTGTTGATGTGCTTTGCTCCCGCCATCTGGCGCTCAAGCCACTCCTTGAAGTACCAGCCCATCAATTCGCCGGAATAGAAGAAAACCGGATACCCTTCTTTTATCGCCATGATTCCAAGCTGTGATGCGAAAGTAGATTTACCATCGCCTCGATCACCGGTAAGGAGAGCAAGCTGTCCGAGGTACATGCCGCCCGTGATCTTATTAAGCTGCTGCATGCCGGTATTGATCTTCGGCAGTTTACTAAGATCCATCCTTTCGACTTCCGAGACTTTCAGGATCCGCCGGTTCTTGACAGGGACCGCATTGGCAATCGCTTTCCGGATCGCGTCCTTCCCGTACTTCTTAAGAATTTCATTTGCGTCCTTGCAGTCCATATAATCCTCTTCACGGACGTGCATGATGGCTCCATGAAATCTCGACTTCATTTCTTCCAGCAAGGTGATATGACCTTTTTCATGATCACCGAAGACAATCAGCTTTTTGAACTGATTCAGGAAATCCCAGCAGTATGGAATCCATGTAAAGCCTTTTGCGCCTGTCGGAACTGACACAGCGTTTTCTATACCGGCTTCCGATACAGACAGGCTGTCTATCTGCCCTTCTGTAAGAATCAGCGTGTCATTCTCCATGTTGCACTGATCCATTCCGAACAGTATCGGCTTACAGTCCCGTTCACACCACTCCTTGTTCTTGTCCTTTGTTTTATCGAAATCCGTTTTTCGATACTTCACAAAGGTCAGTATGCTGTTCTCATCCTTGAATGGGAAAACGAGGATATTATCAGCCTTGTCCTGCGTCGTAATCCCATACCGCTTTGTGATCGCTGCTGATATCCCCCTGGATTCCAAATAGGCGATTGCTGCAGGTTTAATCTCATAATGCCTTCCGGTGTGTATGTTCCTGTATTGGCGCTGACTGTTGTAGTATTCGTCAACCTCGGTTCCAAGCGAAAACCTGAAGTCCTTCGAGATCGTGATCATGTTCCCATGAGCGCCGCATGATGCCCGGAGGCACTTGAATTGTCCGGTCTGCAGGTTAAACGAGAATGTATATGCATTTCCCCTGCCGCGCCCATGGCAATACGGACATTCCTGAAATTGTAATTCGTTGCCTCTCGTTTTCACCTTATTGTTTGGCAGTGTATTGGCGAATGCATAAGCATCTTCCGGATTGAATTTATACAGTCCCATTTTGCTTCCTCCATTGCGCGAGCGCTTCCTCCGGAGTCATGCCACCGTCATCCTCATCCGGTTCAGTCTCAGCTTCTTCTCTAAAGGGGGTAAGGGGGTTTTCTTTCTTATCCTTCTTTACATTCTTTATATTCTTATTCTTCTTATTACATAGGAAGGTTTCGGTTTTGTGTCTTACCTCTGTCTGCGCTGTGTCTGTGCTCTGTCTTGCCTCTGTCTGCTGTCTGTCTGTTGTCTGTCTGCGCTCTGTCTTTCCTCTGTCTGCGCCACCCTGGAAAAAGCTATATTTTTCAATGGTTAGAGCTGTCTTGCCTTTGAGGTTTTCGCGGGTGATTTTGCCGTCTTTCACCAGCAAATCAAAGTACTTTTCTACCTTGTCTTTCGACCATCCCCAGCGGTCCGCAAACCACCTGAGGGACTGTCTGACCTGGCCTCTTTTCACCATCACCAGATCGAAGCCGTCTACCTCGTTTGCATCGGCAAAATTCGCAAGCAGAATAAGGTCTATCCACGCATGACCAAAAGAAAAAGGCTTCTGCAGATATATGGCGTCATACATTACGCTTCTCCAGAGCTTGACCCAACCATCATCCAAATTCACCTTTTTCCAACCTCTCTTTCATATCCCGATACAGAAATTCTTTTATGATCATTCCGGATGATTCCGATTTGCAGAAAATCAGGTTCAGGTTGTACCGGATCGACCAGGCAACCAGGGACGCACTGAATGCAGCGGGAGAAAACCGGCTTCTGTATCTGTGCATGTGGATTCCCTCCCATGTGGCATTCTCTACCAAGAGCATGATCCGCGCTCCGTTATCATTGGCTCGCTCAAATTCCCTTCGGAATCTTGCCCGCTCCCTGGTAAAACATGCAGCCAATTCGTCAAGGGACTGCTTCCGCTCAATCGCAAATCTTGGTATAACTTTGCTGGAAATGTCATAGAGTGGGGCACTGCCCGGGATCTGGATGTTTCCACAGTAATCACCATATCCGAGCGTGGCCCTTTGGAATGGGACCCCGAAGGCCTTATATCTCGCTCTGGCCTTCGGCGTATCCTGTTCCCTGGTATCACAAAGAATTTCAAATGTGTCGAGGATGCTTTTTATTTCAATCGGCTCCATGGTTATCAGTTGAACGGAAACGGAATTTCCGAACCGGCATCATCAGGGATATTCATGAAGCCATCATTGCCAGAGGATCCGCTGTTCTGGCTGCCGGATTTACGGTCTATGAGTTTATCATTCGGCATGCGTCCAGCATTACCGCTCCTGACGTCTTCCGCCACGCAGGTCCAGTACAGTTCCGTATGATCGTAGATCGGAAAGTTACCGGACTCATCCGGAGTCTTGCCCTCGGTCTGTTTGATACGGAACTTGCCACCGATCACCTTGTTGGTGAGCTTCCTGAGGTCTCCGTCAAATACAAAACCATTATTGGAGTCTTCCAGATCTGCAAAGAAGGAATCCCAGTTTGTCTGGACATAGTCCTGCGTGGTATCGCTCGGGACATTGAGAGTGAACACAGCATCGTAGGGCCATACGGCATCCTCGGAACTCTGACGCATGTGTTCATACTGCTTGCGGTAAAAGTCTTTGTACTGGCCTTCTGCGATGTCAAAACCGAACTTCACGCAGCCGTCACCGGAGGGCCACTTGTCTTCTTTCGCTGACAGGATCTTGACGACATACGCGCCCTTCGGCAGCGCCTCAAAGGATTTTCTTCTGTTGGATTTGTTGTATGTTGGTAATGCCATTTATCATTCTCCTTTCGTGTTGAAAATTGGTATTTCCCCATGCTCAAAACGTGCTTGTCTGGCTTTTGATCCGGCGTCGTGAAATTTCTTCCAGGCGCTTGATTCCTTGGACCGAATAGATTCTCCATCATTTTCGAGGATGAAAGGAAAAGGCATGATGTGCTCATTGAAAATGCATTCACGATCAGCAACAACGAATTCATCATTGATGATAAATACCGGAAACGAATGCATTGAAATCTGTTTATGATGATCACATTCCGAACAATCCTTTTTGTTTCCATCTTCATCTTCACACGTGAAGTTCCCGCCGTTTTTGTTTGCCTCTTTAAAAATGTAATAAATTCCACATTCGCCATAATAGAATAAATGACTTTTGCAATCTGTTTTCCCGTTGTCTAATCTCGGAAATGCTTCATACGGATCGCCAAATGCAATTAGGAACATTTTCCCGCCGTTTACAATTGCATCTGTTGCGAATGCATATTTGTTAGCTTCTTTAGGGAACTCGGCGCCATCATCATTCAGCTTTATTTTAAATGCGTTACTTGGCTTAATTTCAACAAATGTCTCGAGCTTAGGCAGGTAAAAATCAGGGAGATAATATTCGCCGTTTTGAAGTACTATTCCTTCTGGTTCATATGTATACTCCACGTTCAACGTATCAAAAAATACTGCCCATCTGGCCTCTAATCTACTGCGAAAACGATAACCATTGTAGAGCGTTTCTATTGGCTTTATATCCATGTCAATAATCCTCCAACGCCTTAATCACAATTGTGATATCATTCTCGCATTCATCCGTATCGAAGCTACCAAGCGGGACCTTGCAGGTGCTCCCGTCAGCAGACAGGATGAATTTATATTTGTTGTCCTGCCTGACTGCCCACACAACCGTAGTCATCTTGGATTCAAGCACCAGCTTCTCAAGCTTCCGCCCATTGGTCTTAATCCTCGTGCGGATAATCCCGTTGTCATCCGATATTGTTTCGGAGTGGCACAGGATGATCACTGTCAGGTCTTCCCGGAGCGTCAGCGCCTTATTGATCAGCGCCCACCCATTCTGCGCCAGATCGGACCATGCAGAGCGCTTGTCCCCTGACTGCATGGCGAGGATCCGCATCTCTTCCGCGACCATCAGGCCATTTATGGTATCAATCACGATGTATTTGAAATCCTTGTATTTTTCATCGGAATTGATGTGGTCCAGGCAGCTCGAAGCCATTGAAAAGCTGTCACTGCTCAGGTAGTTTGCATTTTCGGAATTGTACTGCTTACGCCAGCCTTTCCAGTTCAGGCCCTTCTTATCACAGTCGAGATAAAAAGTAATTGCTGACGGAAGATTCCGCATCGCTGTTGTCTTACCGGCTCCTGACTCACCCATTACGCCGATTACCTTTGCCAATCTTGTAAACCTCCTTCCTGATTTCTCTTTATCCTTCCCGCCGATTCCAGACTTGCCAGCAGATTCCGGATGATATTGGTCTGATGATCCTCATACACCGGATTATCCGTATCAGTCTCCAGCGCAATCATGATCCGGGCCTGCAGCATCTTTTCAACGATTGCAATATCGAAGTCACTCATATCACTCACCCCACAAACGGCAGCTCCTGACAGAGCTTCTTAGCGTCCTCGATAGCCTCAAACAGAATCTTCATTGCGATCTTATCCACCTCGATGCAGTGGCCTGTTGTGTTTGCCATCTGCCTGCCAACAACGAGCAGGTCATGAATTACGGTGATTTTGTCCAGAAGGTCGTTTCTTTCGGAAACCTTCATTGGGAGCATGTTGTCAACCGTGTATTTGATTTCGGCATCCGACATGGTTTCCGTGCGCGGCGCATCGTCAACGAGGTCGAATACCCGACAGTCAAGGGCATCTGCGATTCTCTCAAGTGTTTCATATTTCAGGCTTCTCTTTCCTGCTTCAATCAGGTTGATTGCCTGCTGCGTTGTTCCGATTTTGTCAGCAAGATCGCATTGTCTCATCCCGGCGGCTTTTCGCACTTCCCTGATCCTGTTTTTCACGCTCCCACCTCCTCCAAATAGTTATCCCTCATGTAATATGCAATGCAGTCCTCGCAGATCCATGCATCGTCGACGTGGTATGCCTCATCCCCGTGCAGATCCTGATTGGCGATGTACAGGGGCTTTCCGCAATACCAGCATTCGACATAGCGCTGGTTTCGGTCCTGATCGATGTCAATCCTTATTGTTTTCATACAGCCCCTCCACGTATTCCTTCGCATCCCTAAGCGAGTGAAACTCCTTCAGTTCCTCCTTGCCCCTCATTGCAAAGTAACTCGTGTACCACCAGCCGCCCGGCCTCCCGTTCATGTGAGGTATCAGCTTCTTCCGGCTTTCCACTGAGTAGTCGGTATCGGCAAGATCGTAAAAAACTGTCGTTGCCTCACCGACTGCGGCGCGGCCCGTGCGAATCCATTTCTTATCCATGCAGACCACCTCCGCCCTCTTCCAGGATGCTGTTAAGCTTCATGGCTTCTGCAATCTTTCCGGATCCGCCGATGCTCATCCTCGCGTTTTCCGCTACCAGCCTGCCGAACTTCTCATGCTCTTTGTTTTCCTTCCACTCTAACAGTGTTTCCACTGTCAGAAGCTTGGCATCGAGAATGTTACAAACGATCTTGATTTTTTCGATGCTCTCATCCTGTTTTAGCATCGCACCAACTGCACAGTTTAGCGCCATGGCTTCCCGTACATGGATCAAAACATCATTGCTTTTTATTTCCATTCGTCCTCCTTTGTGATATAATCAACCTATGAGTTATTTGGACAGCCCGTTTGATACCTCCTGCATGATGTTGTTCGGTTGCGCATTTTCATCTTTCTGTGCTGTCCTGTCCAACTCTCCAAAACTTTCCCAGGAAGCTCCCGGTCAGATACGCCGGGGGCTTTTTAATGTTGTGATCAGGATGTATGCCACCCATGCGATCAGGAGCGCCATGAACATCCTCTGGACGCCGTTCAGGTAAAAGACTGGTTCCCGCAGCCAGCCAGCTACTCCAAAGCCAATTACAATGCTTTCAAGCGCCTTCGTCTTCATTTTCGTCTTCCCTCCGTCCGATCACAGGTGCCAACCAATTTTTAAACGGCTTCTGTGATGCCTGAACCACAATTTCCTCTTGCAGCAGATGCGCGGTCAGCTCCTGTTCTTTTTTAAGCCTCTCCCGAAGTGCCACCGTTTCGCCCTTCATGTCGGTCAGCCGCTTCCGGATCCGCTCAATCTTTTCCTGCTGGCGGCAGATTACATATGTCTCGTACAGGATGATCACCGCCAAAATAAAGTAAATCATTCCGATTCCTTAACCCCTCTGATTTTCTTCAGCTCTTCTCCGTTCAGCTTCAACAGTGCATCCATGTACTTTTCCAAAAGCAGTTTGAACCGGTACGCATCGGAGTGTGGGGACATGCCGGACAATGACCGATCCGCATTATCTATCAGCACTTTGCCAACATCTTTTGACACTTCGATTTCCCATACATCTTTCCGGACCACCGGACTGTTTGCGTCAGTTGCTGCGACTGTTACATCAATTGTTACTTTTTCCATATTCCTCCCCTAGTAATCGCGCGGCTTGCGCCGGATCATAATCAGGCACAAACTTTGAAAGGTTCTTGTCTATGAGTTTCGCTCTGTAATACAGATAATCGAAAAAACAAAGTGTGCTATACCGCACTGTTTCCAGATTCAAATACAATGCCGCATGCTTATATCGCGGGCTGGCCTCCATCTCCTTAAGATATCGTCTCGTGGTATTTGGTGACATTCCCGCGATTGTTTTGCCTAACTCAGTAATTGTTAAGTACCTGGGAATGTTCATGCCGACATCTCCGACAGGATGCCCTTAACCAATTTGGAAACGTCAATCAGGTCTTTGTATTTTCGGAGGTATGCCTTAAATTCCGATGCGGCATTTTTTAAAACCTGATATTTCATTTCATCATCAGATAGTGCTATTTCAAGGGGCTGATAGCTTGCTTTTTCATTTCTTGCTGTGATGTTGACAAATCCCCTTGTTGGATTAATTGGCTGGTTGTCAGAAAGTGAAATGATCATAAGGTTGCTCATGACTTGTTTTGACTGATGCAGGCGGTATTTGTTTGCGGCCTTTGCATCATCCCATTCGTAACAGGGATGCAACACCGCATCCTCAGGCCTTGCATCATCAACAAGCATCTGCGCGGTTACTTCTCCGTGCTGGTTGCGAAGATCCTCAATGTGTTCACCGGCATCCTGTGCGGATACTTTTGGATAGATTGGTTGTCGCCATTGATAAACCATAGGCTTTCCTCCTTGTGGAAATATTTGGTATTTGCCATCCCTGCCACGCCGCGCCCCAACGCGCCTCACCAGAGCTGGCCTCACCATGCCTCACACCACCTAGCCTGCCATACCATGTCTCACCCCAGCTCACCGAACCATGCCTTACCGGGACTCACCATAACGAAACTCGCCTGCCCTGCCACAACTAAGCTTGCCGAACACAGCCGTACCTGAACCGAACGAACCATTCCCCGCCAAGCCTGCCATGCCAAGCCTGGCCGCACCAAAACACACCTTCCTCACCCTGCCCCGCCATACCTGCCACGCCGCGCCGCACCATGCCATAACTAGCCATAACTAGCCATTACTAGCCATACCCTGCCTGCCGCACCTTGCCGCACCAGGCCTTGGCACACCAAGCCTCGCCCCACCCCACCTATCCTTGCCTTGCCTCGCCTGCCGTACCACACCGCTACTGACCTAAACAAGCAATACCTCGCCTTGCCTGCCTTACCTCGACTCACCCCGCCAGAACATACCGGACATAACCAATCCCAACCTTGCCAGCCGTACCTTGCCAAACACCACCGTGCTGTGCCCTGCCTCGCGATACCTAGCCTGCCAGAATTATCTGTTATTAACCTTCACGTGATATCTTCCGAAGTCTCCGTCTTTTTCCGGTCTCCATTCGCCAATACCACAAACAAAGCCGCCGGCATCTATGCAGTTCAGGATCTGCTCAAGTGTCATGTTGCCGTTTTCGTTGTATTCCATAATGAAGTCCATTCTCCAGTTCCTGAACTCTCCGCGATAACGGAGATCTGCGGAGCCGTTACCGATCCGGACCATATCCTCGCGCATGATCGGCGGGTCGCTGATAATCTCAGCCATGTCACCATAGGCGGATTTCAGGAAATAAGACCCTCTAAGCTCCATCTGATTCTTGACCCATCCCTGACGATATGCTGCACTATTGGAAGCCTGCTTGATGCCTGTTAACGGAAAGCCAAATTTCGCACCATTCTCGATTGCGGCATTGAAAGCATCCATTGTTGACTCCGGCTTCTCAGTCAGCCAATACATGGACTGAATGAAATCGTCGAATGGGTCTCTCTTTGTTTTCGCTTTTGTTTTTGTCTCCTTTGTCTGAGCATCAAGCATCATTTTCTTTGCCTTCTCGCTCCATGCATGGACGATCAGAGGGGAATCTCCAATGATGCTAACCGGAACTGTTCTTATGCTTCTTGCTTTGATCTCAACTACGGACTGCATATCTTTCTTTGTTGCCATTGCTTTTCTCTCTTTCCGGTGCTACAATGCACCTATACATACTTTTCTCTTTTTCCATGCCTCGACCTGTTGCAGCAGGACGGGGCTTTTTGTTTGTCTTATGCATTCCCTGCCGCAACTTCGCTTTCGGGGTAGTTGATGGGTAAAAAAATATCATCCGGTGTGCAGTGGTAAATTCCACAAAGCGCAAGCAGGGTTTCATACGTAATCCTCGCACTGCCTTCTTTTGTTTCCAGGTATTTGATCCGATCAACCGGAACGCCCATGATATCAGCAACTTCCGCTTGTCTCAGCTCAGCATTGACTCGTGCTGCTTTCAAACTTACTTTCATTCAGTCACCTCCTTTCAAATTCGTTTACCTCAAAGCTCCTTTACTATACTTCACATTTAGCGAAGTGTCAACCCCCAAAGTGAATTATCTTCTCTAAAAGTTGATTTTAATTCGCTTTTGTGGTACATTATAAATAAGAGGGGATAGATAGGAGGACATCATGTCAGAGGACACGATCAGACAAACTTTTTCAAGGAATCTGAAAATGTATCTGGATAAAAACGAGAAACAGCCGGTTGACCTGGTAAATGATTTGAATATACCCTTTTCTACAGTATCGAACTGGATAAACGGACTGAAGATGCCGCGCATGGGCAAGGTTGAATTATTAGCTCAGTACCTGCATGTTGAAAAGACAGATCTGCTGGAAGACAAAACAGTAACGCAGATAATACCGCGAGTAAAGTATGATAGCCTGATAGAGATCATAGACGCGCTGTCAAAAGATAACCAAGATAAGGTTACGCGATACGCTCAGATGTTACTTGATACGCAGTCTATAGAGGAATCCATTCAGGCGGCTGAGAAAAAAGAGGATTTGGCGTAGAGAGCAAAATCATATACCATTCATTTACGAAAGGAGATATAGAAAGTGATTCCACCGTGCGCAGCCGGTCAACCCATCACCACCCAAACGCAGAAAGGAGAATATGAAAAATGAAAAAATTTGTATCTATCATACTCGCAGCCATGCTGGTTCTTTATCCGGTTTCCGTGTCAGCAGTCCCTCAGGACTACGACTCACTGCTGGAGGAATACAAAGAACTGAAGAACAAGTATAAGAAACTGAAGAAAAAAAATACCGCACTGAAAGAACAGGTTGAAGGAGGTGCACCTGCAGCCGAGGCCGAAGCACCGGCGGCGCCCGTCAGTGACGGAGGCGGTTTTGATTATAGTGTACTGGATACCCTTACACTCGAGGAACTGCAGACTCTCCGCGATAAAACAGAAAAGAAAATAGCTCAGGTGAGATATGATACCGGCGCATATCCGTATGAAGAATACGGAAAGTACAAAGACGAAAAAGTCTACCAGATAGGTGAAAAATGGGACATGCCTGGATTCTGTTCTCTTACAGTCAACTCCGTGACGGAAACGCTGGAGCGAAATGACAAGGGAGAAGAAAACCCCGCTGCTGTGTATCTCGTTGAATACACTTATGAGAATTATGGCTGTGAAGAATTTGATGTTAATCTGTATTATCAGGCGGATATCATAGACTCAGCTGGTGAAGCTGGTTATGCGTATGATGTGCCCAGTCAAACAGATGCAAGATATATTGCTGCTGGCGCATGGTATACGGCAGTGGAAGGTGTAGGGGTAAATCATCCAGGGAGCTTCCAGATCAGATTCAATTTACACAACCAAGAAATCAAAGATACCCATTATGCCACATTTGAGATAAATCTACAGTAAAATAAAAAAACCTCCCCCTCCGGGCCCTACTCCGGAGAGGGAAGTCTTTTTACACAGTCTGAAAAACAGGTAAGGATTGGATTGTTTTTCATTACGGGGGTATTATACCATGTGGATAGAGGAATTACAATCAGGTAAGTACAGAGCTGTCGAAAGATATGTGGATCCGATGACGGGGAAGACCAAAAAGATTTCCGTCACCATAGACCGCGACACCAGGTCAGCACGGAAAGAGGCGCAGAAGATCCTCGACCAAAAGATTGAGGACAGGATAGGCAAACAGGATGCGCAGAAGTTGACCATGCAGGAGCTAGTAGATTTGTACCTTGCCAATCTGAAGGAAACGGTCAAGGCCAGTTCGTACATGAACGTCAAATCAGTAATAAACAAGCTTTGCGGGGTTATTGGTAAAGACGTGCTCGTAGAACGTCTAAACGCTGCCTATGTCATGCAACAGATCCGCAAGGAAACCACAACGCCAAAAACGATCAATGCCTATGTTGCTCGATTGAAGGCCCTGTTTACATGGGCGTATAATGAAGACCTGATGTCGGCCAAACTCGACAAGCTCCAGAAAGTCAAGGACGATCGTAAGTCGAGAATTGAGGACAAATATCTGGAACCGGATGAACTGGAAAGACTTTTGGAAAAACTGAGAAATGAAAAGTACAAAGCTCTCACTCGCTTTTTGGTGCTTACCGGCCTCCGGATCGGTGAGGCGCTGGCGCTGACAATGGCGGACATTGACGGGGATTACATCCACGTCACAAAGACCTTGAACGTGATAAACCGGGAGGTCACAGACACGCCAAAAACGGCGTCCTCTGTCAGGGACGTTTACATACAGCCTGAGCTTGCTGAGTTCCTGCACCAGTACAAGCTTGACCGCCTGCAGTGGCAGCTGACCGAAGGCGTAAAAACAGATCTCCTGTTTTTTAACTACGATGGAAGGACGATCACATATAATGCGTATCGCAGCTGTCTCAAACGGATGTCAAAGGCCATAGGTCATGAGATCACGCCTCACGCGCTCAGGCACACTCATGCCTCTATCCTCGCGGCTCAGGGCATGAGTTACGACGCCATAGCCCGCCGCCTGGGTCACGCTGGTGACGGAATCACCAAAGAGGTCTACCTGCACGTTACGCAGAAGCTCCGCGAGCTGGACAATGAAGCCATGAAGGATGTGCGCATCCTTTAAATTTTGCCCCTTTTTTGCCCCATTTTTATACGCAAAAAGAGCCGGGAGCCCTGTTTCCAGTGGTTCCCGGCTTTTGTTCATAAACTATGTAAATTTTAATCGTATTGCTCAATCCTGCGCAATCCTGCGCAAAATGCAGGCATATCAGGGGCTGCGCGCTCCGCCCCTGTTCAAACCTGCTCAATCTGGTGCAAATTTTTGCCCCATTTTTGCCCCATCAGATTCTGTCTTCGGCGCTGATGGATGCCGCTGTGTTCCGCATCGTGTTCCCGTCTTCCAG
>ODAI011665230.1_pt1 | contig 15398 bp, 7 predicted proteins | sample 1539321 | NCBI WGS metagenome assembly ODAI01 (sample SAMN02144231, study PRJEB22623) | gut metagenome | biome: sheep rumen | host: Ovis aries | place: New Zealand
GCATTCTTCGGTGAGGATGTTGACGCAGAGTCATTGAAGCAGATCGTGTATGACACATTGCAGTTCGATTGTCCTATCGTACCTGTTACCGAGAACATCTACACCCTCGAACTCTTCCATGGTCCTACACTCGCATTCAAGGATGTAGGCGCACGTTTCATGGCGCGTCTGCTTCAGTATTTCCTCAAGAAGTGCGGTGAATACGTAAGTTCTGCCTCTGCTTCAGCAAAGGCTGGCGTGAACGTACTCGTGGCAACTTCTGGTGATACAGGTAGTGCCGTAGCCAACGGATTCCTCGGTGTTGACGGCATCCATGTATATGTGCTCTATCCAAAGGGCAAGGTAAGTTCTATCCAGGAATGTCAGTTCACTACTCTCGGCAAGAACATAACAGCCGTTGAGGTTGACGGTGTATTCGACGATTGTCAGGCTCTCGTTAAGTCTGCATTCATGGATGCAGAGCTCAACACACACATGAAGCTGACATCGGCAAACTCTATCAACGTAGCCCGTTTCCTCCCACAGGCATTCTATTACTTCAACGCATACGCTCGCCTAAAGGCTCTCGGCAAGGCCGACCAGATGGTGGTATGTGTGCCTTCCGGCAACTTCGGAAACATCTGCGCAGCTCTCTTCGGTCATAAGATGGGACTCCCAGTAAAGCGTTTCATTGCAGCCAATAATGCCAACGATATCTTCTTCAAGTATCTCCAGACAGGCAAGTATGAGCCAAAGCCTTCACTCGCAACATTGGCTAACGCTATGGACGTGGGTGATCCTTCAAACTTCGCTCGTATCTATGACCTTTACGAAGGCAAGCACGAGACCATTACCAGTCTTATCAGCGGTGCTACATATAAGGATGAGCAGATTGCAGCCACTATGAAGCAATGCTTTAACGAAACAGGATATATCCTTGATCCTCATGGTGCTTGCGGTTACCAGGCTCTTAAGGAGCAACTCAAGGATGGTGAGGTTGGAGTATTCTGCGAGACAGCCCACCCTGCCAAGTTCAAGGAGAAGGTTGATGCAATCCTTGGCAGCGACATTGAGATACCTGCACGCCTTCAGGAATTCATGAAGGGAACGAAGCAGAGCGTCAGCATGACAAAAGACTTTGAATCGTTCAAGGCATTCTTGATGAACGAATAGACGATTTTCAAAAGTCAAGAACTAAAAGTGAAGAGTGAAGAATTTAAGTTACATTGTTCTGGCGATAGAATGCTTGAAGTGGCAATACTAATTTAAATTCTTCACTTTTCATTCTTCATTATTCACTCCCTAAACACAGTTTATGCAACCCTTAACAGTCTATAAGGCCAGTGCAGGCAGCGGTAAGACATTCACTCTTGCCGTAGAATTTATCAAACTGCTCATACTCAACCCTCGAAAATATGAGAATATCCTTGCCGTAACCTTTACCAACAAGGCCACGGAAGAGATGAAGCATCGTATAGTAAGCCAGCTATACGGACTTTCCCATGGTCTAAAAAGCAGCGATTCCTATCTTAACAAGATAACGAAGGAACTCGATGTTTCCGAGGATTTTGTGCGCAAGAACGCAGATATCGCCCTTCATAACCTCCTGCACAACTACAACCAGTTCCGTGTTCAGACCATTGACGCCTTCTTCCAGAGCATACTCCGCAATATGGTCAAGGAACTTGGTCTTGGCAACAACCTCCGCATATCGCTCAACGACAGTCAGGTTATTTCCGAAGCTGTCGACTCCATTATGGAGACTCTCGACAAGGATAAGGCTCTTATGTCATGGATTATAGAGTACGTAAACGAGAGGATGGACGACCAAAAGTCATGGGATATCACTGGTGAGGTGAAGTCATTCGGAATGAATCTCAGTAAGGAGTTCTTCAAGAGCAACGAGCATCTGCTAAAATCAATCGCGAATGACAAGGACTTCTTCTCACGCTATAAAAAGGCGATGACTGCCATAATAAGGGGCGCAGAGGCTCATTTCAAGGAGTGTGGCGAATATTTCCTCACAATGCTCTCAGATGCAGGCTACGACGTCACAGACCTTGCCTTTGGCCGAACAGGCGTTGCAGGCTACTTCCTAAAGCTCAAGGACGGCGATTTCATCAAGGACAACATCGTGGGGGCACGTGTTCAGGCAGCAATGAATGACCCGATGAAATGGGGCACGAAGAAGAATGCAAGCGAAATAGCCCCTTTGGCTGAAAGCCAACTAATCCCCTACCTCATAGGAATTGAGAAGGAACGTCAGGCAGAAGTACCGAAGGTGCGCTCTGCCCTCATCACCCTGAAGAACATCAATAAGATGCGCCTGTTGTTCAGCATCCGTGAGGAAATGGACAGACTTAACAAGGAGAACGCGCGTTTCATGCTCTCCAACACCCAGTTGGTGCTTAGTCAGATGATACAGGAGGACACAAATATCGCTCCGTTCATCTATGAAAAGATCGGGGCATACCTCCAGCATATCATGATTGATGAGTTCCAAGACACAAGTACCGTGCAGTGGAATAACTTCAAGGTACTACTCGAAAACTGCATGGCTGGAAACGAAGACAATTCCCAGAACGAAGGTGCGATAAACAATCTTATCGTGGGTGATGTGAAGCAGAGCATATACCGTTTCCGTTCTGGAGACTGGCGATTACTCAATGGTATCGAGCAGGAGTTCGGAAGCGGAATGATAAAGATTAAGCCACTTACAACGAACTGGCGTTCAGAACGTAACATCATCTCGTTCAACAATCACTTTTTTAGACAGGTATGCAGTATTGAGGCTGACAGCATTATGCCACAGGGGGCAATGGAACAGCAGGAATTCATTGAAGCCAACAACCTTTCTGTCGAGGCTGCACAGCAGATGAATACCTACGCAGAGGCCTTACGCCATGCATACGACGATGTGGCACAGGATATTCCTGCATTCAAGCCAAGCCGTGGTCTTGTACGTGTGGAACTACTCCCTGAGGAACGCGCCGATTTCATCGAGGCGGCAAAGACACGCACACTCGACTACATCCAAAGCCTTATTATGCAGGGTGTCAAGCCAAGCGAGATTGCCATACTCGTCCGCTTCAACTCCGAAGCATCGGATATTGCCCAATATTTCGCAGAAAACGCCCCTGAACTGAGTATAGTCTCAGAACAGGCATTCACCCTTGAGGCTTCCCCTCTGGTCACAATGATTATATCCATGCTGCGTCTTCTTCGTAATGCCAACGACAAACAGGCGAAAATAACGCTCGAGAAGCTCTATATCGCCTATATTCTCCGCGAAGACCTTACCGACGGCAGCATACTCACCTCCGACAAAAACTTCCAGACCTACCTACCACAGGAAATATCAAGCGAGGAGGCAATGGAACAGATGCGTTCAATGTCGCTCTATGAGCTTTCCGAGTACATCTACCGCAAGCTCCGCCTCTCCCAACTCGAAGGTCAGGCTCCATATGCCACGGCTTTCTTCGACGGTCTGAAGAAATACATGGAGGAAAACATCGCAACAATCGAGGAATTCCTCGATTATTGGGATAGCGAGCTCCATAGCAAGGCAATATCCATAGGAAGCGGTGACAGCATACGCGTCATAACCATACACAAGAGTAAGGGACTTGAGTTCAGACACCTCGTAATGCCTTTCTGCAACTGGAATATGGCAGCCCGACATACAGAGACGCTTTGGTGTACCATCAACGAACAGCCGTTCTCTGAACTTCCATTCATCCCTGTTGACTATACAGGCCGTACGAGCCTACAGAACTCCATCTATGAGCCTTACGGCATAGAGGAATGGATGCAGGGCATAGTTGACAACCTCAACCTTCTCTATGTGGCATTCACACGCGCAGGACGCTCTCTATTCGTCATTGCCAACCAGAGTGCAAAGGAGGACAACCGTTCCTTCGCCATTGCCGAGGCTTTGCGCAGAATTGCCGAATCCAACGAACTTGAAGGCTGTTCTTTCGAGGACAACGCTTCCGAGGAAGACACAGAAAACGCATCTCCGTCCATCTTCACCTTCGGAGAGCACTATTTCGAGAACAAGGAGGAAAAGGGCAAGGAATCCGACAATGTATTTGAGCGCACTCCTACGGCTATCCCTGTAAGCATAGAAAGCTATGCCTCTGAGAATATCTCCTTCCGTCAGAGTAACAAGAGCCGTGAGTTTGCTGCCGATACACTCGATGATAACGACAGCAAGCGATACACCACGATGGGCTCTGTCATGCACATGCTCTTCTCTCGCATCCACACCACAGCCGACATAGACAAGGAACTGCGCCAGTTTGAGTTTGACGGTGTGATCTACGATGAAACCATAAGTGCAGAGGAGCTACGCAACGAGTTAAAGCATAAGTTCAGCAATGCGACTGTATCTTCTTGGTTTTCCGACAAATGGACTATATTCAACGAATGCAATATCATGCAGCTCAAGAACGGCAAGATTGTGGAAGACCGTCCAGACCGCGTAATAACCGACGGTAACGAGACAATAGTCATCGACTATAAGTTCGGTCACAAGAATGCCGCCTATGCCAAGCAGGTACAACGCTATATGAACCTCATGAAGCAAATGGGCTACCCTAACGTAAAAGGCTATCTCTGGTACGTCAACCTCGATGAAATCGAGAGTGTTGTGTAGATGGTTAGAGGTTAGAGTCTAAAGTCAAAACCCTTTCGCGCCAGCCATGTTAATTATTCGCGAAGCACATCATACTGCGCAAGTGTTAATTATTAATTGTTAATTTCCCACAATGAAGTCATTCCTGAACATAGTAGCACAAGATATACTCGCAAAGTACGGCACCAACCTATCCGAAGTGGTTGTCGTATTCCCAAACAAGCGAGCATCCTTATTTCTAAACGAAGAACTAATCAAGCTCTCCGACAGCAAGCCAGTATGGAGTCCTAAGTACATGACCATTAGCGAGCTCTTCCGTTCCCAGAGCCAACTTATCGTTGCCGATCAGATAAAACTAGTCTGCGAACTATACAAGCATTACGCAGAAAAGACCGGAACCACCGAATCCCTCGATGATTTCTACGGTTGGGGCGAACTCATGCTATCCGACTTCGACGACCTCGACAAAAACATGGGCGATGCGGAGCATATCTTCGAAAACACCGATGAGATACACTCGTATGACAGTGCCGACTATCTATCTGAAGACCAGAAGGAAGCCCTCAAGCGTTTCTTCTCCAATTTCAGCGATGATGACTCCAAAGTAAAGCAGAACTTCGCCCAGCTATGGAACAACCTCGGAGCTATCTATACCTCCTTCCGCGATAGTCTTCGTAAGCAAGGCATCGCCTACGAGGGTATGCTATACCGCGATGTAGCCGAGGAATTAAAGACCGCAACCACCAACACCAAACACCTTACGCCCAACGCCCACTACCTGTTCGTCGGCTTCAACCTCATCCAACCCGTTGAACAGGAACTTATGGCATACCTGAAGCGTGAGGGCAAGGCGGCTTTCTACTGGGATTACGACAACTACTACATGGCTGACGGCAACGAGGCCGGGCGCTACATCAAGTCATATCTCTCGGCCTTCCCTAATGAGATTACGATTCCAGAGGCATTTAATAACTTCACAAACAAGCCATGCATCACCTATATCTCCGCTTCCACCGAGGATGTTCAGGCACGCTACGTAAGCCAATGGCTAACGGAAGAGCGCATTAAGGCAGGGAAGCGCACAGCTATCGTACTTTGCGACGAAAAGCTTCTACCCACCGTACTCCATGCCCTTCCCGACAGCGTCAAGGACATCAACATCACTTCGGGCTACCCTCTTCAGCAAACCCTCATCGCAACGCTCGTAAAGCAGATTTTCATCCTGAAGCAGCGCGGCTCTTCCCGCATCAAGGGTGCCTTGCGACTGCATCAGGTAAACACTATACTGCATCATCCGTATATGAAATACATTTCAGATAATGCAGAAAGACTGATCATCGAACTTAATGACGAGAAAAAGAAGGTGTTCTACCCTACTATCGAGGAACTGTCACTTGACGAGCACCTTGCAAACCTCTTTACTCCTATAAGCCACCACGACGAGGCTGCCACACCGATAGAAGCACAGCGCCTGCGTTGCCTCGACATCATATCGTGCATCTCAAAGGCAATACATCGCATAGCAACCAACTGCGCCGAGCCTGACCCTCTGATGCTGGAATCGCTATACCGTATGTACCAGATAATGAACCGCGTCAATACGCTCATCACATCCAACGAACTCATCGTAAGCGATTCATCTCTGCAAGGCATCCTTAACCAGATTATACGCTCCACATCCGTACCTTTCCACGGAGAGCCAATCATCGGTATTCAGGTCATGGGCGTACTCGAGACACGTAACCTCGATTTCGACCATATGCTCATTCTATCTGCCAACGAGGGCAACATACCGAAGAGCGTAAACGACTCCTCATTCATTCCTCACGTAATACGCCGCGCATACGGACTCACTACCATAGAGAACAAGATTGCCATCTACGCCTATTACTTCCACCGAATGATGCAGAGGGCTACTGATGTATCAATCACATACAACAACTCCACAAACGACACCAAGACCAACGAGATGTCGCGCTTCATGATGCAGCTCATAGCTGAGTCCGACATCAAGATAGACATTGCCGAGATGACCTCATCGCTGCTCGTAGGCAAGACGGAGCGATGCGATGTACAGAAAAACAAAGAAGTCATCGAGAAAATGAAACAGGAAAGCTCCATTTCACCGACAGCCATAAACACGTACCTGCGCTGCCAGTTGCAGTATTTCTACAGGTTCGTATGCGGCATCAGCGACAATGCCGAAAGCGACGAGGAGGAAATGGACAACCGTACCTTCGGTCTCGTATTCCACAAGGCTGCCGAACTCATCTATGCACCTTTCAAGGGCAAGAGCGTAACAGAATCAGTCATTGACGGTATGCTCAAGGACCCATCGTTCATTGAGCGTGCTATTGACGAGGGATTCAAGGAAGAACTTTTCGCAATGAAGGACAAAGAGGCAAAGAAACGCCCTATGCCTACGCTCGACGGCACACAGCTCATTCATCGCGAGATAATAAGGAAGATGCTGCGACAGCTTCTTGAATACGACAAGAAGAACTGTCCGATAACGATTGTAGATGTAGAAAAGTATATCGAAGACTATATCACCTTCGATACAGACCGTGGTCCTCGCACGCTGAAAATCAAAGGAATCATCGACCGTCTCGACATTGTGAAGAACGGCGACGGACATCTTGAGATGCGTGTTGTTGACTATAAGACTGGCTCTCGCACGCCTGGCAACGTAAAGTCCGTAAGCGATATCTTCACCCCAGAGGGTGCCAATTCAAACGCACACACCGACTATTACCTCCAGACTCTTCTCTACTCACGCATCCTTGCCCATCCAATGCAGGGCACGCCACAGAACGGCACATACCCTGTCGTTCCGGCCCTTCTCTACCCTCATCGCTCACAGGCGGAAAACTACGACCCCGTCTTGAAGATTGACAAGGAGAGAATCGCGGACATCAATGCCTTTACTGCCGAATACAACGACGGTTTCATCCGCGTTCTAAAGGAAATATACGACTATTCCCGTCCTTTCGCCGCTACGCAAAATGCCGACCAATGCGAAAGATGCTTCTACAAGAATATATGTGGAAGACATAAATAAGTGAATAGTGAAAAGTGAATAGTGAATAATACCTAGTTAAAAATACTGCTGTCGCGATTGGAAATCATCGTAAAAAACATATCGGTGTCCACCAGAATTAAGTATTATTCACTTTTCACTATTTACTTAAAGTATAGCATCCTCCACTCTCCCTCTTCTTTCTTCTCCTTTAGGCTGAGTCCGAGGCTTTTGGCCTCCTCCACGAGCAGAGGGACATCCTCCTCGTAGAAACCGCTGAGAATAAGCGTACCGCCATGTGCCATGACCTCCTTGAAGGCTGACATGTCATTCAGGAGAATGTTACGATTTATATTGGCAAGTACCACGTCGAACACACCGCTTATATGCGAGAGCACATGGGCATTACCCTCAAACACCTCAATCCTGTCTGCCACGCCGTTGATTTCGGCATTATGGCGCGTATTCTCCGCACTCCATTCGTCAATGTCATACGCCACGGCATCCACAGCACCGCATTTCAAGGCAGTAATGGCAAGAATACCAGTACCACAGCCGCAATCCAGCACTCTCTTACCCTTCAGATCCATGTCGAGCAGCATCCCCACAATCATCTGGGTAGTCTCATGCGTACCCGTTCCGAAGGCATTACGTGCATGGATCCCTATCTTAATAGGCGACTGTGCATTAACATCCTCAGTTCCGCTATCATGCCCTTCCGGATGCAGGACATCATAAATCACGAGCCTGTCATCTATATTAATAGGTGCAAAGCCCTCTTCCTGCTCCCATGTCTCATTCCAGTCCTTATCCTCCACCTCCTCAGTATCAAAGGTCACGGTAACATCATCCATGGGAAACTCCGCCAATGCCTCCCTTATAGCAGGCTCATCGTAGAAATCCACCTGAACATAGCCGTCAACACCACTATCCGTATCAAGGAAAGTCTCATAACCGCATTCGCCCGCAATGGCGGCGGTTATCTCACGTGCAGGCTGCATAAATCCACTATCAGCACATTGAATTGTGAAATGCGATACTAAATATTTCATAATAAAGTTAATTTTCTCTGCAAAATTAATAAAATTAGGGAAAAACTCCTCATTTGATAGGGATTTTCCGTATCTTTGTAGCAAAAGTTAAAGTAAATTTGCACCATAAACCAAAAGAAAAATGAAAATTCACCTTTAATTAGGAGGATACGACAATGAAAAGAATATTAACTCTTCTCGCAATAGCAACATTTGCTTCCTGCTCTATTTTTGCACAGGATGACATGTACTTCACACCGAAGTCAAAGGCTGTCAAGGACAAGGAAAAGGCTGAGGCCAAGGCTGCCGAGGAAAAAAGGGCTGCCGAGGAAGAAGCAAGGGTTCTTCAACTCAAGAAGGAATGGCTGCGCAAGAACAGGCAGCATCTTTCCGAGACTGAGGACGGCAAACTGGTCTATCACGTTGGTCGTAATATCAGCGACGACGAATACAACCGCCGTGGCAAATTCGCGTCAACCTACGCCATCGTATCCGACTCCGTGGGTAACGACATCATAGAGTTCACAGCCGGAGATGGGAAGTACCCTGACAGCCTCGTTGCATATATCGACACAATATCAGGCACCCTAAACATAAAGAAGAAGTCAACCGACAGATACGACGATGATGAAGACTACTACTATTCACGTCGTATGAACCGTTTTGACGGCTTCTACGGTTCCCGCCGTATGTGGTTGCTCTACAATGATCCATGGTACTCACACTGGGCTTACGATCCATTCTTCTGGAACGACCCTTGGTACTGGAACTCTTCATGGGTTTATGACCCTTGGTACTGGAATGACCCTTGGTACTACGGAGGCTACTATGGATACTATGGCAGATACTATTACGGTGGATACTATGGCTGGACTTCATATCACCCATACCATCACTATACACGCTACCACTACACACCTGTAGCGCATTCCGGTTCTGGAGGCACACGTAACATCTACCGTGGCTCTCATGGCAGACAAGCTGCACGTCAGGACTATCGCAGCGTGTCTTCAAATATCAAAACCCGCGACCGCCAGTATGGCAGTACCTCAAGAAACGGCGATTTCACGGGATACAGAGGCAACAGATCATATACATCTAACAACAGCTCTGCAAGAAGCAGTAACTCTGCAAGAAGCAACAGCTCATATAGCAATTCAAGCAGCTATTCTTCAAGTCCTTCACGCTCCTACTCAAGCAGTTCAAGCAGCTCAAGCTCAAGATCATCAAGTGGCGGTGGCGGCGGTTCACGCGGCGGTGGCGGCATCGGTCACGGAGGCGGAAGAAGATAAGTTTGAAATCAAGAAATCAAGAAATTCATTTTATCCGCAAAGCTCATCAAGCGGCACAATTGTACATTGTAAATTGTAAAAAGTAAATAATTATGAAGCACTATATCATCTATACAATAGCACTCACAGCTCTCGCTATGCCTGCAATGGCACAGGAGACCTACGAGAGCGCAAACATTGCAACAGAAGACGTTAACGGTACAGCACGCTACGTTGGTATGGGCGGAGCTATGGAAGCACTCGGTGCCGACATCTCCACCATCTCATCCAACCCTGCCAGCATCGGTCTCTTCCGTAAGTCAGGCATCAACTTCACCGTTGGAGCTACATCCGTATCCGGTAAGGACGGTGATGTTGCCAAGGAGTTCAATTTCGACAACAAGAAGGCACCGATGAGCTTCGACCAAATCGGTTTCGTCTATGCCCACGAGTATAGTAACGGCAACTTCCTCAACGTTGCATTCAACTATCACAAATCACGCAATTTCAACCAGATACTCTCCCACTCCGGTGCGCTCAACGGTGCTTCGCTCAACAAGATTCCATATCAGAAAGATCTATTGGGCAGTGCAAATGCTGGAGGTTACTTCCTCGACTACGATGCACAAGACAATATCATCGGCTATGCAAACGAGACATCGAACAGCACCTCCGGATGCTTCTCACAGGTTGACTATCTGTTCTGTAACGCCTTCACCGTTGACCCTGATGATGGCAACACATATTACTACAACGGCAAAGACTACCTCTTTGCACGCGATCAGCATGGCTATATCAGCAATTACGCCATCAATATCAGCGGTAATCAGAACGACCGCATCTATTGGGGCTTCACATTGGGTATCAAGGATGTAAACTACACACACGATCAAGCATATAGCGAAAACATCATCGACAGCCACGATAACCCTGCCGGATATTACGACCTGTACGACACCAGAGACATCACAGGTCACGGCTGCGACATCAGCGCCGGTATCATCTTCCGCCCTATCGATGCAAGTCCGCTGCGTATCGGTTTAAGCATCTCTACACCAACATGGTACGAGCTGAAGTCAAGCAACTACACCCGCTTGGAGAATCATGGCTATGACAACAACATTGACAAGCCAATCGGCATGTACAATGATGGCAAGAGCGAAGAGAAAAACGAATACAAGGTATTCACACCTTGGAAGTTCGGTGCAAGTTTAGGCTACACAATCGGCAATAACATAGCACTCGGTGCATCCTACAACTACAGCGACTATTCATCAATCGATAATCGCTACATAACAGGCTACACCTACGACAGCTACTATGATACGGAGAGCGCAGACACAAAGTCTGACAAGATTATGAACCGTCACACAGAGAACACACTTCAGGGCGTATCTACCTTGAAGCTCGGTGCAGAGTACAAGCCAATGCCAGAACTTGCTATCCGTGCAGGCTACAACTACGTATCACCAATCTACAAGACCAATGGTTATCGTACTACAAGCCTCGACACCGATGGCTGCTACTATAGCTCTACTACCGACTACGTAAACTGGGATGCAATCAACCGCCTCTCTCTCGGTGTAGGTTTCATCATCGACGACTTCAACATCGACGTAGCCTACCAGCGCTCAATGCAAAAGGGTGACTTCCACCCATTCGAGACAATCACAGTCGATGGCATTCCAAACAAGGCTCCTGCCGTAGAGGTAAACAACGACCGCGATCAGTTCCTCATCACATTAGGATATAAATTCTAATTACGAATTACTTAGGGTGTGTGTATTTTTAGTTAAATATTAACTTTACCATTCCATAAAAGCGAAGTTGCCGGATATGCCGACAGCTTCGCATTTTTTTTCATCCATGACGATTACTACTTCTGGGGAATCTTACGGTATATTCCCCTAGCCAATCGCATTATCTTTCCTTTCTTAATGTAGGATGTCAGAAGCGGGCGCACATTGGCATGTAAACCGTTCCTTTCCCTCAAGTCCTTAATCTGTTTTAGCGTAAAGGTGTCGTTCAGAAGATTCATAAGCGGTTCGTTCGTCTTTCTCTTGTCCTGACAGCCATTGAGCATCTGCACCGCTTCGTCAATATTCATCTGCGTGCTCTTTCCGTAGAGGCGGCACATGGTGTAGTGCGCATACCTGCCTACCCACACGCAGAAATCCACTATCTCGCGCGTTTCCCTACCCTCAAGAGCAACAAGCGGAATGGCAGCCCTCATTATAAACTCGCCACATCTATGTGACAAATCAGCTTCTGCTTCGGTCAGCATACCTTCGTTGTAGCGATATTCAAGTTCATCAAACCATTGTCCAATGGCTTTTGTAGTCTTCGGCAATCCAAGCACCTTCACGTCATCGCCAAGCTCCACATCCTTTTGGTAAAGAGACATCAGCATCCTATCACGCTCTGCCATCTCCTCCACTTTTAGGAAATTCTGTCGTGGCGGACGGAAAGTACGCTTCTGCAATGGCACGAGCACCGGGATACACCTTTGCATCAAACCGCCTTCTCGGTTTTCATCGGTAAACATACGCTCAAGCATAGCCCTCACCGTGCCAGACATCAGCAATGATATTGACATCTGCACAAACGTGTTGCAAGTTGATTCGCTCATATAGTACTGGCGGTGCATATCCATGTCCCACCCCTTGCGCAACAGCACCGAAATATCGCTATAAGCAGTACGCGTGGCTTTGCTAAGTCCATCCACCTCCGAGAACTGTCCAAGCAGCATTCCGTTTTTCCCAAGGTTTGTCTGCAACTCAAGTATGGATGACTTGGAGGTAGTCTCGAAAAGCCTCAACTTAGGGTGATACTTCTGTGGCCTATCCTTCGCATTGGCTTTCATGTCGCGCTCTTCCTGATTCTTCTTCACCTTTTCCCATTCCTCCGCATCATGTGCAGCAAGGGTGTTCTCAATCATGTCCTTATACAAGGCCGTGCAACAACCTTTTCCCGAACCCGACCCGCCGATCACGCTTACGTATGTCTGTGGACCGATTATTTGCCCATTCAGATACCTCGCACGGAAATGGCTTGCATGAGCCGAAAGAACAGGCAATGCGGAGAGGAGCAACATCTCGCGGAAACGCTTGTCGTAGTTGCTCACGAGCAAGTCCATAAGCCTCGGAATCCTCTCAGGCAGTACAGGCGGATCCCACCCTTGCATAAGTACAGCCATTTCATCGTCCTCGCGCTCCTGTTCGCTGCGTGCAAGCCTCTGAGCCTTCGCGTTGATCTCACGCATGGCAGGCGACAGGAACATCGTAGAGTTGTAATTGTCATAGAAATGATTGACAAGTGCCTTGCAGTCGTCATCTTGCGCATAGTCAGGCAACTTCTCTGTCACCACCGCAAACGCCTGTTCCCTTGACATCAGTTTAGGAAAGCCGATGGAGAGCACCGCCATAAGATTGTTATGCCAGTTGTTCTCGCCCCAAACATCCATTTGCTTAGGGTTAAGCCCTGCCTCCTCTACGCATAGGTCAAAGGCAATCAAATTCTCTTTCTGTGCTTTTTCTGAGACTGGAACGCTGAGGTTTCTTTCTTCCTCTTCATTACCATTAAAATTTGCAATGTTGTTATTAATCATATTTTTTAATTTTAGTTTTAAACACTGAGACGCTAAGTCGCTGAGTTTTCATTATCTCTGTGTCTTCGCGTCTTTGCGTTTGGTTAATAATTTTGGCGCTCTCGTATGGGCCCAAAACGAAAAGCACCCAGAAAACCAACTTTTGGTTTCTGAGTGCGAAATTATATATAAAATTCTACTTACTAAAGCTTTTGGAAACAGAGGTAAGAAAAGGTAACGATTTGGTAAGTAAAGAGGAATGCGTGGTAAGTCTCAGGTAACAACACCTATCATTTCATGGAATTTCTCAGTTCCTCGAACTCATCACCGATGCCGATAAACACCGGGCGCAAGGTATTGGTTTCAGAGATCTCCCTATAATGGCATCCCCTATCTTTGGCAGTAAAAGAGATTGGATTGTTCTTCACACTCTGCCTTACATGCTCTTCCTTAATATCAGGGAGAATACCATTAATCAATCGTCCAAACTGAGTCTGAGTTACTTTCGTGATAAATTTGTCATCCTCAAGCACCTTCTTCACATGGCTCCATTTCCAGGTCTTTCCAGCTCCAACATTCTTCGCTACCCTACCGAGAGCTTCCCTAAACAATCTGTTCAGCGCGGCATCATCACGGATTTCCGCCACAACCCCAGAAGGCAGAGGCTCGACCTTTTCTTCCGTCTTCGGACTTCTGATAATCTTAATATCACTTCTCACCTTCGACTGGAGTATTGCAACTTCAAGGAAATAATTGAAGAAGTCATCAATCTCGCTCATGTCCTCACACATCCTAGATAGATAATGACTGATTCTCGGATCTGAAATATCAATAGCATGAGTATAACTGAAGCATTCCTTGATTATCTTCTTCATCAAACCACCAGTCTCTATTGTCAGGTAATCCTTCAGCATAGCCGCCCAATGACGTGTTTCCAACTGTTCATTAAGACTGTCAACATATTTTTCGTAAAGACGTGCTACAAGTCTTTCCTCTATATCTGCTTCTTTTGCTTCCAGAAAACTGTAGTATCTATCCGTAAGATATTCTGTAATCTCACTATCAACAGCGCTTATGCTATCATAAAACCTACTAAGGTCTTTATAGGCACGTTCAGCAATGGTAGAAAGTTTCGCCAGCATAATGCGATATTCTGCAAGAATTTTATTGGCAGTATCTTTGGCTTCATTTACTATCGTCTTGTCATTATCACTAATGAATTCCATTTCATTGAAACCATGAACTACGAAATTTAAACCCATCTCCCTTGTATCAAAGCCACTACCATCATCATTGTAGTCCTCATAATATCCACTATCGTCATAATCGTCATCATCCTCGTCCCCATAATGCCATTTCACTTCTCTTATGGGAAGCGTGCCATTCTTCATTCCTGGTATGACACCCGATAATTCGGACAACATGTCATTCAATTTATCGGACAGACTACGTAGTTTGAACATGTCATATAATGACATCCGCATTGATTGCCTGTCAACATCATTTATTTGATTGCTTTCCACAGCCAAGTTACAAAGATAAAATGTCTGTCCCACCCAATCTGCCAGGTCAAGACTCTTTTTTGTTTTGGAAATATCTAGCATCGAACAATAACGATGCATAAGATCAATTACCTCAAAATATTCTTCTTGCGTCATTTCGTTTTATGTTTTAGGTTTATCAGAAGACAAAAGTAGTGATAATTTCTCAATTATTCCCAAATCTGCCAAACATTTAACTTATTTTGCGAGATGTACCTGACCTCATCTCATTATCTTATGCGACAAAGTTTGTCTTGTACTGAAATAGGTTGACTCCCATAAAGGCTTAAATGTTAAAATTTTAATATCATTTAAGAATTATGAGTAGACAAAAA
>ODAI012538447.1_pt1 | contig 15398 bp, 12 predicted proteins | sample 1539321 | NCBI WGS metagenome assembly ODAI01 (sample SAMN02144231, study PRJEB22623) | gut metagenome | biome: sheep rumen | host: Ovis aries | place: New Zealand
ACTTTATTATTTGTACTATCATATGTCCATTTTGCCTTTTCTGTATTTACTGGATAAAAATCTTTTGGTATTATTGGGTTATTTGCTGTTCCTGTTGTTTTTCCATTTATTGTTTTGTTTGATGTCATTTTAGTTGGTGTAGCTAATGTTGCTGTTGATTTTACTTTAAAATACCTTGTTGTTTCTCCTTGCTTTGCTGATATTATTGCTTCTTTCTCTGCTACTTTATTACATTTTACTATTCCTTCTGTCGTAACTGTTGCTACATTTGGATCACTTGTTGTCATTACTACATCTTTTATATCTTGATTTTTTCCATTTTGGTTTGAAGTATCTGTTGCTGCTAATAATTCTAATGCTCCATCTAAGTTTGCTGGTGCTTGTTCTATTGTACCTACAACTGTTAAATTTGCTGTATAAGTTTTTCCATTTGCATTTATTGTTATTTTTGAACTACCTTCATCTAATGCTGTTACTTTTATAGTGTCTCCTGCTGTAACATCAGATTTAGCAATGTCTTTTCCATCTACCTTTGTTATTGTTACATCACTACTTGTTATATTTATTGTATCTCCTTGACTATTTGGATCTACATTTGATGGCTCTTTTGCTATTCTTATAGCTCCATCATTTTCTTCTATTTTAAAATACTTTCCATTTATTACTGCATACCATGTTCCACCTGAACTTGTACTTGTATCTTTTTCTAATTTTATAGTTTGTGTTTTATCTGATTCTTCTCCTGTTGTTGAGAGTATTATATTTTCACTACTTAACTTATATGCTCCTCCAGGCATTCCTTTTATTTTGTCTTTATATCCTTGATTTTGTACTATTGCAACTGCATCATCTAAACTTGCTTTATTACTATAGTTTAATACATCTTTTCCTATTAAATCTATGTATGCAAGTCTTAACGCTTCTTCTATTTGTGTTCTTTCTGTTTCTTCTTTTGCCCTTCCCGCTTGTTTTAAAATAGAGTTATCTCCTGATAACATTGAAATACTTATCCCTGCTAATATCAATAGCACGCATTTAATTTTTTATGACATATTATTCAATGGACTAAATTTAAAATGAATTGTTACTTGTTTATTATTATCAATTTCTATTTTTTCAATTAAAGTTGTAAGCATATAGCTTGTAATATTTTCTTTCTTCAAAAAGTCAGACATTACTTTTTCATAATCTATTGTAGTTCTTTCAAATGTAACATTTTCTAGTTCTTGTAAATACTTTTGTTTTAGTTCTCTTTCATTTACTTTTTTGTCATATAGTCTTTTAAAATCCTCGTTATTTAATAAGCCATTTAGCTTGTCCTCGTATAGTTTGTCAATTTGAGATGTTAAAACATCTATTGCTTTTGATGTTACACTTTTTTCTTTTTTTATTTTATTTTCTTTGTCTAACTCTTGATTTTCTGTATCTACTATTTGTTTTAATTTATTTTTATCTAAATATTGTTTGCATATTTCTGTAATTTCTTGTAAAACGGCATCTTCTAGTTTTTGGTAGTTTATTATATGTGGTGTGCATATTCTTTGTTTTGGTGCTGTTGCATAAGATGAGCATCTTAAATATCTAGTATGATTGTTATTGTTATCTACTGTTGTACTCATTTTCTTACCACAATCTTTGCATACTACCAAGCCTCTTAATAATAAGTCTAGTGTTTTAGCTCTTGTTTTTTCTTTGCTTTTCATTATTTGCTGTACTGCATAAAACTTTTCTTTTTCTATTATTGGCTCGTGTGTATTTTCAACTACTATCCAATCTGATTTTGGCATATTTACCACCTGTTTTAGTTTGTAGTTTATTTTTCTCTTTTTGCATTGCACCATATTTCCAATATACATTTCATTCTGTAATATTCTCCTTATTACTTCTGGATACCATTTTGAAGTTTGTTTTTGCATATTCATTATTTGTGATGGTGTAGGTATTTTCTCATTTATTAGTATATATGATATTTGCAAAGGCGAATTGCCTTCTAAATATAAATCAAAGATTTTTCTAACTACTTTTACTTGTTCTTCATTTATAACAAGTTTGTGTTTATCTTCTTTTGATTTATCATAGCCAAATGGTGCATATCTTCCCATAAATAAGCCTTGTTTTGCATTTTTTAGTTTTGTACTTCTTACTTTTTTAGAAGTATCTTTTGCATAAAAATCATTCATTACTGCTCTAAATGGTAAAGTATCTGCTACTCCATTGTCTATTTCTGAATCATAATTATCTAATATTGATATTACCCTTACTTTGTTTTGTGGAAAGTATTTTTCTATATACTGACCAAATTGTATATAATCTCTTCCAAGTCTTGAACTATCTTTTACAATTACCATATTTACTTTTTTATTTTCAATATCTCTTATCATTCTTTGAAAATCTGGTCTATCAAATGTTGTTCCTGACACACCATCATCAACGTATATATCGTAAATATTTAGATTGTTTTCTTTTGCATATCTTTTTAATAATTCTTTTTGATTTGTTATACTTCTGCTTTCATCTTGTAAATCATCTTCGTTTGATAACCTACAATAAAGCCCGACAGCTATATTTATTCGAGTTACTTACTGTCAAATTTACCTCCTTCTTTTAGTAAGTCCTCGCCTATAATTTATGCCTCTATCTTATACTGCTATTCAAAAAATGTCAAGAGCTAAAAAGACATAAAAAATAGGCTTGAACTTATATTCTTACCTATTTTCCTTGTTTTTTATTTATTTGTATTTTATAAAATAATTTAAAAGCATTTTCAATTTGTCTTTTTATATCAATGTTACTTGTTTCGTTGAATTTGTTTGTTATTACTATTTTGTTGTTTGATTTTTTAGTTTTAATATTATCGCCTCCAATCTGTAATTATTATTTTTAGACAAAGAAAAAGAGCTTTAAATAATCTATTACTTAAAACTCTTCAAGTCTCGTGGAATGTTCAAAATTTTCAATAAATTGCAACACGAAAACCGTGTGATATTATCCTTCGTATTTGTGTAGGCACGATAGCGATTTGAAGCTGGATTAACTGAACCAGCCTCATACATACTGCCACCACGATAGGCATGAGGACGGTTAGTAGTAGAGCTTTTTTCAAGCGTCCATTCACGTACATTTCCTGCTAAATCATATATATTAATCTTACTATTTACATCTGCCGCTCCTGTTGTTATTAATATACGGTTTGAAACTGTTGTTCCTACCTTTGTACTAACATTATTATTCACTGTTACTTTATCTAATGTTTCTGTTGTATAATCTATATATACACTATATGGATCAGCCCAACTATACTTTCCCCTATTAATCTCAAATTGTTGGTTGTAATAATTACCCCATGTACTACTATTTCCGGTTAAAAGATTAGTGGTCACTCCTTTATTACTTAAGTGTCTTAACACTAAATCCCATTGTATACCAAACATTAAACTACTATTATAGCTTCCTTTACATGGCACACTTCCTGCAATTGTTTGTGCTTCACTACATGTTATCCAATTTATTGGATATAGGTCTATTTTTGATAATGGAGTTATTCCACTTGCTGAATCTCCTTCCTTTCTTGCTGTTGTTGTTCCTGCCTCATATCTTCCTATCCAAAATCCTCCATTTTCATATATACTTTTTAACATTTTATTATATAATGTTGTATAGCTCCCAGAATCTGTTATTCCACATCCTGAATACCATGTATCTGTATATCCATAAGTTGATGTACTACCATATGTTCCACTTGTTGCTATTTTTATTAAATTTGCATTACTTGCATCTTTTGTGCAGTAATTTCTTAACGCTGTTGCTATATTTGTATAATCTGTTGGTCCAGATACTCCAGAATAATCTGGTCCTCCTGTTGCTGTACTGTCAACTGCTGTACTTGGCACTTCTATCCATACATATTCATTTCCATCACTTACTCCATCTGTTTTATGGTCTGTAATTACAAGTCCATTAGTTAGATTTGTTCCTTCTAATTGGCTAAATTTGTCACTTGGAAAATATGGTTTTGTTCCAAGTGCTGTTGGTAATGCTATCGTCTCTATAATCTGTGATGTTGTTTTTATTCCTGCTTCCAATTCTACTGTTGCACTATCTATCGTTACTGTCCATCTCTTTCCATCTGCACTTTCTACTATGTTGTTTTCTTTTACATTTTCTGCTCCAAATTCTTTTTTTAACTCTTGTAAAAAAGAGTCTTTGTCTATGTTTCCTTTTCCTCCTGTTAATCCTGCTAAATATGCTAATTGTATTCTTTCTTCTGTCTGTGTTATTCCTGTTCTTTCTTTTGCATCTGCAGCCCTTTGAAGAATCCCGATTATCACCCGAAAGCATTGAAATACTAATGCCGAGCGAGTATTAAAAGAACAATGACTGTGACCACTAGAGAAATTAATGTTATTCCTGAAAAATTGCTTGTTTTTCCTTTATCCATCTGTGTTTCACACCTCCTTTCTCTTCTTCGTGAAGACTGTAACTTCACGATGTACATTCTACCAATAGTATAGCAATAAAATCTTCTTTTATCAATAGATTTTGACAAAAAAACAGGGAAATTTCATGGAATATTACAAAATTGTAATATTTCCAATAACTTCCAATAAATAATTATCATTAAGCAAGCAATTAAACATATTTGATTTAATTGTTTGCTTCTTATTTTTTAAATATTTTTTATGAATACTTGTTCCCATTTTTCTAAATATATTCAAATTTTCTTGTGCCCTTTTTGTCATTAATCTACAATTATCTTCATTATAACTAACGTCTAAGATATGATGCATACTTTCAATTTGCCAATGTGTTCTTGTATATGACAATAATCTTTCTGCTGTAGTATTTTTACTACTCAAATAACAACTTATCTCCATCGTTTTCTTTCCATCTCTTTCAATTTCTCTTTTTACCGCAAATATTTTCTTTAAACCTTTCCAGTCTGCTAAATAGTTTGTAAAAAATTCTACTTCATTTAAAACATAGCATGTTATTTTTTCTATTCTTCCATGACTTTTTTCTATTGTACTATATGTTTCATATTCACAGTCTTTATCTGACTCATTCATATATTTTTCGTCAAACATGGCATATACGTCTTCGTAAAATCTCCCTTGATTCGCTTTTAATTGAACTACATAATCTCCCAAATTTTCTACTATTTTCTCCATAGTCTCTTTTTAACAATGCATGGCATCAATTGTTAATACTATTCCTTGTATATCCAACATATCTATTAATTCTTTGACTGCTGGTATTTCATTACTTTTACTATCCACTGTTACTTGACCTAATGAAATTCCTGTATCAGTATATGCTGTTACTATATTCATCATTTTCTCAATATTATTTATTGCATCCTTTGATTTTATTGCTTTTCCGTCTAACATTATTTGAGTTGGTTTCTCTTTTATTAATGTTTGTAATATTCCAACAATACTTAAACTTAACTATTTTGGACTTATTATTGCAAATACTCGTGTTAATGTAGACTTTGATGGTATTTTTTCTATATTAAATTCTTTCCTTAAAAAGTCTATTTTATTTTTTCCATAATCTATTATTTTTTCTAATTCATCCATTCCACATAGAACTGCTATCATTACTAATTTTAAAATGTCTATCAATGGATGTTTTACATCTGCTTGGCTTCTTTCGTCATCAATTATTCCAAAATACATATTAAATATTTCATTCATACTCATTTCTATCACCACTTGTATTTTATCATAATTATCAAAATATTACAATTTTGTAATATTCCATGAAATTTCCCTGTCAAAAAAATTATAAAAAATTTTTAAAAAAAATTGGCATATTGTTATTGTGAAAAAACGTAGGATAAATCATTGATAATAAAGGATTGTAGCAATCTTAATTCTCTTCGTGAAGTTACAGTCTTCACGATAAGATTTATAATTTTTCAAGATATTTTCTCTGTATCTTAAAATTAGAATGGACGTATTTGTCGAGTGTAATTTGGACTGTGGAATGACCTAAAATTTCACTTAAAGATTTTATATCCATTCCAACTTCAATACAGTTATTTGAAAAATAGTGGCGTAATGTGTGGAATTTGTAACTTTTAATTCTGCACTTTTTTAATATTTTCTTAAACTCATATTGATATGCTCTAGGTTCTACAAATTTCTCACTACTTCCAGTTAAGAAAAATTCATTTTCTTTATATCTTCTTTTTAGTGGCAATAGTATTTCATATAATTTATTTGAAATAGGTATTGCTCTAATTGAATTTTGTGTTTTAGGCTTGTCTATTATTATTTTAGTTTTGTTAGTTTCTTTATCTTTTATTCTTTGTAATGTATTTTTTACAAAAATTAGTCTTTTTTCTAAATCAATATCTTTCCATTTTAAACTACATATTTCTCCAATTCTAAGTCCTGTATTTAAACAAACTATAATTCCAATACTTTTAAGAGTATTTGCTTTTCTACAATAATTTTCTAATCTTCCTTTTTCTCTGTTACTCATAATTGTTACATTTTCATTTTGTACTTTTGGGCTTATTATTCTTTTAACCTTAATATTGCTGTTATATTCATCATTAGCGAAATTTAAAATTGATTTTAATATACATACTATATCTTTTACTGTTTTTGCTGATAAATCTTCCATAAGGCTTGTTACAAAATCATTGTAATTGTATTGTTCTAAATCTTTTATTGTGAAATTTTCAAAATAGGGGAATAAGTGTCTATTTATTGTAAATTCATATTTTGCATAAGTTGATTCTTTTATTGTAATTTGTTTTTGTTCTAACCAGTTTCTTGCTACTTCTTTAAAGTACAATTTCTCATCTTCTTTCTTTGCTATTTTTCTTAATCTATCTAATATTTTCATATATTTCATCGCCTTTCTATTTTTGTTTATTATCATAGCAAACTAAAAGACAATAAACCTTATGAATATCGTTGTTTTATTGATTTTGCCAGATTTTATATTACATCTCTATTTCGTTTTTTATTCTTCTTTTTATTTTTCTTCATTTCTTGCTGTTCTTTTTCATATTGTTTTTGAATTCTTATTTTTTCAAACTTTTTTTCTGTATCTTCTATTATTAGATTTGCAGCTTTTATATCTTTTCTGTAATCTTGTAGTATTTTAGTATACGCAGATATTGTTTCTTTGTATTCAGCTATAAGTTTTTCATCTTTACAATTTCTTAATTTATTTCTGTATTTTTGTCTTATCTCTGTAGTTTCTTCTATTTTAATTTCTGTATTTGCAATTAATGCTTCCACATCATTTATTGAATCAAGTTTGTGTTTTGCAATAAGATCCATTTCTCTTATATACATATTAAGTCTTCTTATTTCTCTTTTCATTTCAGGAGATAAAGGTTTTCGTACTTTTGTATTATATTGATTTTGTTGTTTATAAACTCCAAATAAATAACAATAATACAAATAAATGCTTTTGAGTGATGAATATTTGCTAATACTTCTAAAACTGCCTCTATATCTTCCTCTTTTTTGTCTATATTGGTGATTTGGATTTATAAAATTATAAAATCTTTCTTGGTAATAATATGGATTTTTACTTATTTTATCAGCAATTATGTGTGGCAAATATTCTTCTCCTAAATGATACATTCTTGTTGCTTTTTTATCATTTATAGATTTTATTGTTGGATATTTTTCATTGTAATCATTTTGTATAATATATCCTTTTTGGTACATTACTTTTTTAAATTGTGCATAACTTACACACATTTCCATTGCTTCATCTATTGCTTGTCTCATAAGATTATATTTTGTTGGTTCTCCTCGTTTTTCTGCAAAATATATATTTCTTGGTGTTATTCCTTTTGGATTTTTTATAACTGTTAAATTATATTTTTCACATAATTCATCAGATAGTCCTCTAAAACGAAAATATGCTCCTTTATTACAATTAAATTTCTTACCTGTAAACATATTTACAGAACACACTACAAAATGATTATGATATGTTCCAGTATTAAAATGTGTTGCAACTAATACTTGATGTTCACTCCACATTTTCTCTGCAAGTTCAACACCAATTTTATGTGCAAGTTCTGGCGAAACTTCTCCAGTTTTAAAACTTTGGTATGCATGATAAGCAACATTTCCTGTTGTCTTATTAAATCTATTTTGCACAGCAATCATTTCTTCTAATGCTGTTTCTCTATTACAATTTACACCTGTTACATACATAGTTCTTTCTTCTTTATCTGCTATTGTTTTTTAATCATTTTCTGCATATTCTAATACTTGTTTTAAATTATCAAATATTGTTTTATTTGGATTTTTTGCATAATTTACAACTCTTGATAAACTATCTTTTATAGCCCATATTTTAGTTGTTGCCATCTTCATTTTCTCCACTTGGTTTTGAATAATATATTTCTAAAAATATTCTTTTTATTTGTTCCAATCTTGTTTTTATTTTTTCAATATCTGTTGCAGAACTTATTTCATTTTTTAATTTTGATATTTCTAAATATATTTTATAAAATTCTTTATCTGGAGCAGAATATATTTCTTGTTTTAATCCAACTTTTCTTAAATATGCTGATAAACTTAATTTACATTTTTTTGCATTTCTTTGTATCTTTTTCTTTTCAATTTCTGTTAGTCTTATATTTATTTCAACTTTCTTTTCTTTCAAATTTTTCTTCTCCTTTTTTATAAATTTTTTCATTTTATTTTCAATTTATCTTTTAGAATTTTATATATTTTAGAGTGGGGTTATAGGGGATGAAAAATCCCCTTTCAAACGAAGTTTGTCGGTTTTGTGCTTTACAAAACCTATGCTCGCTACACTTATAGATATATAAAATCCCCCTCAAATTTATCTTGCTTTTTCTAGGCTTTTTTCTCTTGTGTATTCTGGGTATCTTATCTTAATTCCCTCGTAGAAAAATGGAGCATAGGTACAACAAAATATTTCGCTCACATTATAGCTAGTGGAAACATTACCATTATTAAAATCTTCTCTGCTATCATAGTTGCATCTATTCCATAAACTGAATGCCATTCTTGTAACTTTTGCACTTGTTCCAGTTTGGTATGCTCCTTGTAGTGAATCAACATTTATTTCTCCAGCTTTTAAATCAAATATTTTGTCAAAGTTATCTCGTGTTGTTTCACATATTCCAAGAACATATACAATGGATTTATAATACACATCTGTCTTACCAAGTCTTTGCATCTCTGCATACTTTTTTTCCCAGAATTTTCTGTGTTCCATATCTGCAAATTTCAATACTGCGTCACCTCCAATTCTTTTTATATTTTTATATTCATTAAACGGTTAATAGCTAATTAACTCCACTGGAATCCCACCAACCTAACACGTTAGGCTTGTCCTCATTGCTTGCGACGGCTCATTAGAACATTCTAACTTCAACGCTCGAACTGTGACTAGACAAGAGTATCATTATACCTACAGATTATCATCGCCTTATATGTTGCCAACATATATTTAAGTTATATAAACTGAATTTATATATTAACTAGCTCAAAATGTAGGAATGTATTTAATGAATTCATATTCAATTTTCAATGTACTTAATGGATTTATTTCGCTCCTATTATTAACAGCAAAATAAATCTTGAAAAGCGGGACATTAATTTTTAAAAATTTTTACCTCTCTATATGTTTCCTCACTCGAAGAACTATTTTTTGCATAAGAGTTAAAATTTTCGTTTTAAATTTTTATCCCCCCTATTCTTTGAAAGGAATTTTTTGGCACTTTGTTCGAAAATTTTTTTAAATTTTTTAAAAAAATTTAAATCTCTTTACTCTTTGAAAGGAATTTTTAAACATTTTGTAGGGCAATCTCGAAAAATTTTTATGTTCTCTCACTTGTTTCCTCAAAAAATCAAGTTTTGTCCCCCCCTAAATAGAAAAATTATTTTTATATCCTCTATTATTATTTGCTCACTAATAAGCAATTTTTAAGGTCTAAAATTTGAAAAAATTTTTTCCCCTTCATTTGTTTGCTCACTAAATTGAAATTTTGCCCCCTAATTTGTAAAAAAAATTTATCCCCTTATTCCATAAAGGAATTTTTAGGTGGTTTTGTAGGGTGCTTTTTGAAATTTATTTAAAAATTTTAAAGCCCTCCATTCTTTGAAAGGAATTTTTTGACACTTTGGTAACTTATTTTTAAAAATTTATATTCTTCTACTTAATTGCTCACTTAAACTCCATATGTATAACCTACTTATAAATTTTTTTCATATTCCTTCACTTGTTTCCTCACTAAATCGGTATTTGTCCAACCTGTATTAGAAAAAAATTTATCTTCCCTCACTTGTTTGCTCACTTAAAAGCAATTATTTGAGTCTAATTTTAAAATTTCTTGATTTTTTACTAAAAACAAAAAAGCACCTACTTTAAAGTAAGTGCTACAACAAAAACTGTCTGTATTCTCATTATTTTCAATTATAAGCCATTTTTTATTGGAAATAGGGTAGTTTTATGTATAAATGCTGTAGAATGAAAATTCCTAGCAAAAAATCGCTCCAAATTTAATTTTTAAATTTAAAGCGATATATCTGTAATTTATTTATTTATAGTAATATATTTTTGATTTTTATTTCTTGGCTGTTCTGGTATTGTCATTTCCAGTTTTCGATTATCTATTAAATTATTCAAGTAATTTTTCTTAAATGTTCTTGTATCTTTAAAACCAAACTCATCACATATTTCTTTTAGACTTCTAGGTTTTTTACAATAATTTAATATGTCTTTTTCTTGTGGTTTCTTTTTTGATTTGATGTTGGTTTTCTTGTTGGTTTTGATGTTGGTTTTCTTGTCGGTTTCTTCATCATATTCAAATGGATTTTCTTTAAATTTAAAGGAAACTCGTAAATAATTTTCCATAAATTCAAAACAGTCTTTATCATAAGATTGTAAAATTCTTAAAACACCAGAACCAACATTTTCTATTAAATCAACATCACTAAATATTTTTATTAGTTCCTTATTTCTTCTATAAACAACACCTTTCAAAAAATCTTCTTTCTTTAATTCCGGTGGTAAACCTCCAGCAGATGTTATTTCTAATCTATCTGAATATATCTCAACTATTGGTGTTCCATTATAAGAATAATCATTGTGGCATATAGCATTGATTAAAGCCTCTTTCACAGCCTTTTCATCAAACATCTTTACTTCATCTCTACCACGATAATTCAACTTTGTATAAGTTCTATTTTCAACTGCTAACTTATCTATTATTTTATAAGCAACCGTTATTAAACATCTATTTCCATATTCCTCATTCTCAACAATTTCATTTTTTGTAGTGTCAGCATATTTTACAACGTGTATTGGTATTCTGTTCTCATCTGCTAACAAATAAGCTGTATAATTATATTTTCCTGTATCTGTCAGTAAATTTTCATTCCTAAAAAAGTTATCATTAAAAGCTAATCCACTTTCTTCATAGTAAATTTTCAATTGCTTAAATGTTAAGTCTTGTCTTGGTGATTCAATATTTGCTAATGAATTTCTAACTCTTTTTGAATAACAATTATTTATCATATCTTGTGTCATCTGCTCTTTGCTACTACCAACTCTTATGTAGCAACCATTCGGACACATTCCATATTTTCTCAAATAATATGGTTTTTCAAGTCCACTAGATATAACAATTTTTATAACATTTTTTCCTTCAATTTCTTCTACCACTACATCAAAAAGTCCTAATGTAGAAGGTAAAATATTGTTTTTAATTTTATCCTTGATTTTTAATTGTATTTCATCTAAATTATTTACTCCTACAACATTTCCATTGTTATCTATTCCTACATAAATAACTCCACCCTCGCTATAATTTAGAAAAGCAATAACTTCAAGTTCAAAATCATATTTGTCTTTTTTTGTATCATCTTCAAATAATGTTGTTTTGTATTCAATGCGATTTGTTTCTTCTATTTTAATCATATTTTCAACTCCTTTGCTGTAAGTGTTTTTAGTATATCACATTTTTTTACATTTTTCTATTATATTTTGTAATTTAATTAATTTTTATTCAATAAGAGCATTGTTGTAGGCTTTTAATTTACAAAAGCCTACATTTATGCAAAAGTTATACATATATCAATTCTTTAAAAATAATCTCCTCAGCTTGTTGCTTAATTGCATTCATAGTCCCCACCCAATAAAGCATATCAGTATTTTTCATTTCTTCTGTAAGCCCACTTTTTGCTTTTAGTTCTTCAATTATTAAATCAACTCTATTTTGTGCTGTTTCTTGTATTTCTTTTAAATGCTTATTTAAAACTCCATCTATAAACATTATAATATATTCCGCCTTTTTGTGTTCTTTTAAGTATTTAAGTCTTAATCTTCCATATTTATTTAATGTTATTTTTTCCTCTTGTTTCATAGTTAAGTTAGGAATGTAATAATCTCCAACTCGCCTATATTCAATGTTTGTCCTTTCATCCATATAACTTTCTTTTAATTTTTCATTTTCCATTTTTTAAAATTCTCCTTTCTTATTTTGAACGAAAAAAATAGAATTATTATCTTTTAAATAACAATTCCATTATAAATCTATATAAATCATAGGCTCAAACCCACTAAATTACAATATTTTTTATTCTTGTCATAAAACACCAAATCCACAATTATCGTAATAACTAAGGCTATAAGCGTGATTCCAGCTATATTTTTATTTCTTTTCATTTTTAAATCTTTTTTTATCTTCAATTTATGTTCCTCCTTTAAGATTTTTCATAAGTTTTATTTTTATAATGTTTAAAAATTTAGTTTTTTTCAATTATATATTCTCTTTAGCTTCTAATTTATACACATCTATATTATGTGTTTTATAGCCTTTTCTTATCCGAAATCACTCTTATTTAATTTTCAATGTGCATAAATTTTAAGCTTTTAGAAACATATTCGTATGTTTTATGAATTTATTACTTTAATTTTATATTTTTATGTGTTTTTTGTCAATTTTTTTTACCATTTTATTTCATATTTTTCAAATTCTATTTCGTTTCGTTTATTTTAGTAAAATGTTCAAAACATCAAAAAATACCATTCAATTAATTCCACTTAATTTGAATGGTATTTTTCTTATACATACTTATCTATTTTAATAACAAATCTTCCTTTTCTTGTGTTTCCTGCTATTTCTTTAAATTCAAATCTACCTTTGCCTCTAATTGTAATTATATCTCCTACTTTTACTTCTTTTGAAGCTTTTGTTTCTACTTGGTGATTTAAAAATACTCTTTCTTGTTTTAAAATTTCCTGTGCTTTGCTTCTTGAAGTTTTTGCAAGTGTACTTACTATATTGTCTAACCTTATAGATGCAACAATTGAAGATATTTCTATTTTGGTAACTTCTACATTTTTTAGTTCTGAAATACTTTGCAAAGTAATCTCTGCACTTTTAAATCTTGTAAGGCTTGCTAAGTTTTGAAGAAGAAATTCTGTAACTTCGCATTTTGCAATTATATCTGCTCCAGCTTTTTCTACTAATATATCTCCTATTTTTTCTCTTTCTATTCCTATTTTAATACATGAACCTAAATATGTTCTGTGGTCATATTGCCCTTCTAATTCACTTGGAAGTTTTATTCTAATTATTGATATGATTTTGTCATCATTTTTTCTAGACATCTCTTCTGTTAGCTTTTCAGGATAAATCACAAGAACTTTTCTTTCTAAATTGTCTCTTCCACCGAAAAAATAGTAGTTTTCACAATCTACTTTTTTTAATAGTTTCATTGCCATTTCTTGTTCATTTAAATTTAAGAAATCTGAATATTGTATTTTGTTTTTAGTTTTTGTAAATTCTAGCTTGTCTAATATTTTTGCTGCTAGTAGTCTTTGTTCTTGATTTTTATATTCTTCTAAAACTTCAGTTTTATTCATTTTACTACCTTTCCGTCGATTTATGTCGAACGATTTTTCTTGATTTTTGTCATTTTACATTATATAATTATTAATGCCTCTTTTTAAGAGAGTATCTTTTTAAGGAGGTGATGTGAATGCATACTTTAATACATTTAATTGCAATTGTATTAATTTATTTAATTGCAAAATTAGATAATTAATACATAAAATAACCTCGCTTCTTGACAGCGAGGTTATTTTTGATGCAAATGCTCATTTAATACATTTTTATTGTCTATAATTATAATACTACAAAATTTGAAAAAAGTCAATGTTTTAAAAATCTTTTCATCGCAATATTTGACATTATTTGACAAATTATATTATGCTGTTTCTTGTTTTATTCTTGGTTTTGCTTTTCTAATATCTGTAGAATTATTTATTTTTTCTTGTCTTGATTCATCAATTACAACCTCTGGTTCCTTGCCATTTAACACTGTATCTCTTGTAATTGTACATTTTGCAATTTTTGGATTAGATGGTATTTCAAACATAATATCTGTCATTATTTCTTCTATTATCGATCTTAATCCTCTTGCTCCTGTTTTTCTTTCTATTGCTTTATCTACTATTGCAGATATTGCATCATCTTCAAATACAAGTTCTACATTGTCTATTTCAAATAGTTTTTTATATTGTTTTACTAAAGAATTTTTAGGCTCTACTAAAATCTTTCCTAATGCTTCTTTATCAAGCTCTTTTAAGGTTGCAACAACAGGAAGACGTCCTATAAATTCAGGAATTAATCCGAATTTTAATAAATCTTGTGGTAATAGCTCTTCAAATACTTTGTATTTGCTGACTTCTTTTTCACTTTCTATTTTCGAGCCAAATCCAATTGATTTTTTTCCCGTTCTATCTTTAATGATATTTTCTAGTCCTTCAAAAGCTCCTCCACAAATAAATAGAATATTTGCTGTATTAATTTGTAACATTTCTTGATGTGGATGCTTTCTTCCACCTTGTGGTGGTACTGATGCAACTGTTCCTTCTATTATCTTAAGAAGTGCTTGTTGAACTCCTTCTCCACTAACATCTCTTGTAATTGATGGATTTTCTGACTTTCTTGTAATCTTGTCAATCTCATCTATATATACAATTCCACGTTCAGCTTTTGCTATATCTCCATCTGCAGCTTGGATTAATTTTAGAAGTATGTTTTCAACATCTTCTCCAACATATCCTGCTTCTGTTAATGTTGTAGCATCTGCTATTGCAAATGGAACTTGTAATATTTTAGCTAGAGTACTTGCTAATAATGTTTTTCCACATCCTGTTGGTCCTAAAAGTAGTATATTACTTTTTTGAATTTCTACATCATCTTTGTTTTTCATTACATCTTCATTATATATTCTTTTATAATGATTATATACTGCAACTGCAAGTATTTTCTTTGCTTCTTCTTGACCTATAACATAATCATCTAATATAGCTTTTATTTCTTTTGGACTTATTATTTTTTCGTTTTCTTCTTCTATATATTCTTCATC
>ODAI013853191.1_pt1 | contig 15398 bp, 9 predicted proteins | sample 1539321 | NCBI WGS metagenome assembly ODAI01 (sample SAMN02144231, study PRJEB22623) | gut metagenome | biome: sheep rumen | host: Ovis aries | place: New Zealand
AAAGGCAATCGAAAATCTTGAAAAGGTCGTGGATACTGTCCATGAATACGCAGGTCTGCAGCACACAGCCGACGAAAGTGATGCCGCCGCTCAGGACAGGGAAGGCCGGGCTATGATGGCCGCTTCCAATGCTGACAGCGAAACTTCTTTCTTTTCACCTGAACTTATGGCGATTCCTGACGAAAAAATCAATGAATGGAAGAATCTTCCTGAATTCGCCGACTATAAAATCTTTTTGGAAAAGGAACTCCATCACAAGCCCTATATTTTGAGCGAAAAGGAAGAGCGGATTCTCTCTCTTCAGAGCGAAAGTTCGGAGACGGCTTACAAGGCATTCTCTATGCTCACCAATGTTGACTTGCAATTTGAAAGTGTCAGAGTGAACGGCGAAGAAAAGCCCCTCACCCAGAGCACCTATTCCGTCTATCTTCACAATCCTGACCGGGAAGTGCGAAAACAGGCCTACAAGAATTTCTACAAGGGCTTTGTTCAGCACGAAAACACAATCGCATCCCTTTATGCCGGAAGCGTAAATCAGGATGTGTTCACGGCTCGCGCAAGGGGCTACAAATCTTCTCTGGAAGCGGCTCTTTACGGAAACAAAGTTCCTGAGTCAGTTTACCGAAATTTAATCGACACGGTTTACAAAAATCTTCCCACCTTGCACAAGTATTACTCTCTCCGCAAAAAAATCCTTGGAGTGGAAGAGCTCCGTCACTATGATGTCTATGTTCCTCTGGTCAAAAATGTTGAATGTAAGACCAGCTACGATGAGGCCGTGGAAATCTGCCGGGCAGCTCTTTCTCCTCTCGGAAAGGAATACACAGATATTCTCTGCAACGGACTCAAAAACGGCTGGGTTGACCGCTACGAAAACAAAGGAAAGCGAAGCGGGGCATTTTCGAGCGGTGCATACACAGGCTATCCATACATTCTTTTGAATTACAAGACTGACTCAATCCGCGACCTTTTCACAATGGCTCACGAGGGCGGTCACTCAATGCATTCCTATTTCTCAAAGACCAACAATCCTTTCATGTGCTACAACTACACGATTTTTGAGGCCGAGGTTGCTTCCACTTTCAATGAGGAGCTGGTTTTTGAATATCTCTTGCGCGAGGCAAAAACACCGGAGATGAAGGCCTATCTTATTTCGATGCGGGCAGACGATATCCTTGCCACTCTTCATCGCCAGACCATGTTTGCCGAATTCGAGCTTAAGGCCCACGATCTTGTGGAATCCGGAACTCCGCTTTCAGCACAGGTTTTGCGTAAGACTTATCGTGGTCTTCTGGAGCAGTATTTTGGCAGTGAAATGGTTTTCGAGGAAGAAAGCGATATGGAAGGTTTGCGAATTCCTCACTTTTACAGCGCATTCTATGTTTACAAATATGCCACTGGAATTTCGGCGGCCCTTGCCCTTGCAAAGCGGGTCACTGGTGGCGGCGAAAAGGAGCGGGAAGATTACTTTAAGTTCCTCAAGAGCGGAGGAAGCCGTTACCCGATTGAAAGCCTGAAAGTTGCCGGCGTTGATATGAGTTCAAACGAGCCTGTTCAAGCCGCGCTGGACACTTTCGCAGACTTAGTAAGCGAACTTGAAAAGAATCTTTAACTTTTTTCTGAATTTTGCCGAAATTTAAGTTAGAATAGTATAAGAATCGAAAGAGGAGAGGCATGAATAAGTCTGAGTTTTACGAATTTTTTAAGAAAATTCCCAAAGCGGAACTTCATATTCATATTGAAGCCGTGATGAGTCGCGACACAATTAAGAAACTCTATCTTAAAAAGAATGGTGCAGAATTCTCTGACAGTGAAATTAAGGAACTTTTTTCTTATTCTGATTTAAATGGATTTATTGCAGCTTTTCTCAAAGTTCAGGATTTGTTTACAGAAGTCTCTGATTTTGATTTGGTTTTTGATGATTTGAAGAATTATCTGGTTAGAAACGGAGTCGCTCACTGTGAGGCTTTCTTTGCTCCGTCTGCCTTTATCAAAAAAGGTTTCAGTTATGCGGAAATGACCAAAAATTTCGAGAAAAATCTCAAAAAAATCAAAAAGGAAACTGGAATCACAGTATGGCTTTTGGGTGATGTTTCTCGCACATTTGGCCTGGAGAATGCCGAAAGCAATTACAAAATGTTTAAAGAAAATCCCTTTGAAGGGTTTATCGGAATTGGTTTAGGGGGAGCTGAGGCAAAAGGTCCTTCAAAAGATTTCGGTCCTGTCTTTAAAAAGGCACTTGCCGACAAATATCATGCGGTTGCTCATGCCGGTGAGGATGTCGGACCGGAATCAATTTGGGATGCGCTTAGAATATGTAATGCAGAGCGAATTGGTCACGGAATCACTTCCGTGCAGGACGCAGATTTGCTCAAATATCTTGCTGAAAAACAAATTCCAATTGAAGTTGCACCGACCAGCAATGTGTTTACAAAAAAATATGTCAAAAAGATGGAAGAGCATCCCGTCCGCGAAATGTTTGACAAAGGTCTTTCAGTTACAATTGCAACGGATGATCCGATTTTCTTTGGCGTAGAATTGCTCGATGAATATTGGAATTTATACACCAAGCTTAAATTCTCTAAAAATGAGCTAAAACAAATTATTCTTAATGGTTTTGAAGATTCTTTCCTTCCTGTCAAAGAAAAAACTGTCTTCAAAAATCTCGTTGAAGCAAACTGGAAGTAAATTGTGGTAAATATTTCTGATTTTATTAAGCTTCCAAAGCATGACTCTTGCAATCATCTCTCTTCGGGAATGCGCTATCCTTCATTTACGCATTGGGCGGGTTTTGTCATTCCGAATTTCAGCGAATCCTCTTCTGTAATTAAGGCTGGAAGTCCAAATGATATTAACATGAGAAGAGAAATTTCCCTTTACACCCAGACTCGAATCGGTATCTCTCATGATATTTTTCTTTTGTTCTGTCATTCACTCGCCGAGAGTCTTAGCGAAAATGTAATCTCTCTTAATGGAACGATGAATGTCGATTTTTGTTCAAAATGCAAGAACGCTACTGAATTTCTTGATGTCGTTAAAGAAGTTTGTGAAAAATACAGTGATAAAGTAACAATTCGACCTTTCCTCGGTTTGGACAGTGACAACGAAAATAACATACACATGGCAGATATGCTACTTGAAAGTGGATTATTTGCAGGAATTGAACTTTATGGTAGTGGCTTCGCAGAAAAACTAGAGCGTTTCCTTTCTGTTTTTAACACTGCCCGGCGAATGAATATTGATTCAAGAATTGTTTGTTTGGGATTGAGAAATTTTGAAAACCGAGAAGGAATTCTTGAAATCTTGCAGAATTTGCAGCCGACTATCATCTTAAACCCGAATATTGCGATTTCTAAAGAAAAACTTGCTGTGTTTAAAAACGGTAAGATTCTTCCTGAAGTATTGGCCTTTTTAAGAGATACCGGCATAAAAACAGAATTCAGTCCTGCACCTTTCCTTTCTGGCGTCTGTGCCGAAGAAAAAAATCAGGCGATTCGCGAATTTGCCGAAAACGATTTGCCATTCTCGCTTTGCACCGAAGACCTGCTCTTTTTGAATAAGTCTCTTTCTGAATTTGCCACTGACTTGTGCAATGCAGGCGTGTTCAGCAAAGAGGAAGTTATTAAAATAATGCAAAATTCCTAATGCTGAATGCATGATTTTGTGGCTTTTCGTTTATTTCAAGTACACCATCAGTAACATTATATCGCTGTTGCGGATTCCAGAGATTCGACTGGCCTGACCAAGTGTGAGCGGTCGAACAGCTTCGAGTTTCTGGCGGCTTTCTCCCGACAGGGCTGGAATTTTTGAGTAGTCAAAATCTGCCGGAATGTGAAAATGCTCCATTTTGTGCATTTTTGCCACGCGAGCGTCCTGCTTTTCGATGTAATACTTGTATTTTGCGTCTTCCTGTGCTATTTCCCAAACGATTGGGCTGAATCCCGGATTTTCGGCATTCGCGTCTTTAAGCAAAAGTTCCGTGGCTTCATCAACCTGCTGGTATTTGAGTTTCGTCGCATTGAACTGACTTTCGCTCTTGATTCCGACTTTAAAAGCCTTTTCTGCCAGGCGGCGGTCTGCTGTGTCGTGGCGGAGCTTTAAACGGTACTCGGCTCGTGCCGTGAACATTCGGTAAGGCTCTTTTGTTCCCAGTGTGACCAAATCGTCAATCAGAACTCCGATGTAGGCTTCGTCCCGCCCCAGAATAAGAGGCTCGTATTCCGGGATTTTGTGGAAATTTTCCTTTCCGCAAGATTTTTGGAAATCTTCAAGGAGAGAGTTGACCGCGTGGGTTTCTTTTTCAGAAATTTCTGCGAAATGCTTGATTTCTTCTGTTGTAAAGTGCGGTTTGAATGCAAATGCAGTTGGTTCTGCGCTGGCCGGAACTTGCCCCATTCCCGCGTGTGACTGGCACAAAGGCCCGCAAAGTTCTTTGTGGGCGCGTGCATAAAGTGCGGCGTTGATTCCTGCGACCAGCCCCTGACCGGCGGCTTCCTCATACCCCGAAGTTCCGTTAATCTGGCCTGCGTTAAAAAGCCCTGCCACCCGCTTTGTCTCCAAAGAAGGATAAAGCTGGGTCGGCTCAACATAGTCATATTCGACGGCGTAACCCGGTCGGGCAACATGGCAGTTCTCAAAACCGGGCAAAGTGCGTAAAAATGCGTCCTGCACTTCTTCGGGAAGGCTTGAAGAAAGACCGTTCAGGTAAATTTCATCGGTGGCAAGACTTTCTGGCTCCACAAAAAGCTGGTGCCGTTCGCGTTCGGCAAAGCGCATTACCTTGTCTTCGATGGAAGGACAGTAGCGGGGGCCGATTCCGTGGATTTTGCCAGAATAGAGTGGCGAGCGGCCAATGTTCGAGCGGATAATCTCGTGAGTTTTTTCGTTGGTGTAGACTAAGTAGCAGGGAACTTGCGGTCTGGTGACTTCCTCGTCTTCAAATGAGAAGGGAACAATCACTTCATCTCCTGCCTGAATCTCAAGATTGGTAAAATCAACAGTGTGCTTTAAGATTCGCGGGGGAGTGCCTGTCTTTAAGCGGCCTGTGGTAAAGCCCAGACGGTTGAGGCTCTGGGTAAGCCCGAAAGCTGCCTGCTCGCCGATACGACCACAAGGAGCATCGTACTCACCGATAAAAATGCGGCCACCCAAAAATGTTCCCGTCGTAAGGACAACAGAGCGCACGGGAATCAGCCTGCCCCGCTCAGTGACGACTGCCGTGATTTTCTGCCGCTTCCCTGATTTTGCGGCTTGTGTAAGGATTTTAGTCTCCGTGAATTCCCCTGGAATCTGACCTGACTGAGAGCTTGATGAAGGGGGGAGGGGAGTTTCGCTTTCCGTGGTGAGCAAATCCACCACCGTGTCCATGAGAGTGTAAAGGTTGGGCGTGGTCTCAACGGTCTGGCGGGCAATGCTTGAATAAAGGATTTTGTCTGCCTGGCTTCGCGGAGCCTGAACTGCCGGCCCCCGGCTTTTATTGAGCATACGGAACTGAATCATTGATTTGTCGATGAGTTTTCCCATTTCGCCGCCCAGAGCGTCAATTTCCCGGACAATGTTGCCCTTTGCGATTCCGCCGATGGAAGGGTTACAGCTCATGCGGGAAATAGAATCGATGGTTTGGGTAATCAAAAGCGTTTTAAGACCCATGCGGGCAGAAGCCAAAGCCGCCTCAATGCCAGCGTGACCGCCGCCAACGACAGCTACATCATAAAAATCATAAAATCCAGACATAATGAGAATGATTATAGTGAAAAATTAGTCTTGTTGAAAGTGCGGTGACAGATAGAATGGTCATTGCTGCTCTCTTGCGGGATTGAGGTAAGTATTTTCTTCGATATATTCCACAAAGTCTTCTCCCCAATAATCGCAGAGCATTTGCCGAGCCTCTGTTTTGATTTTTTCGTCTACCGCTTCGTTCAGCTGCTTCAGATTATTTGCAAGATAGGATTTGCTGAAAGAGCGCAGGGCTTCCATTTGATTTTGACTAAAGGTGCCCGGTGAAAATTCTTTTATGACTGAAAAAAGGATTGTAAACACATTTGCCGTAGAAGAAATTTTCTGCCATTTTTGTAAATCTTCTATTTTTGCAAGTGAAGAAATTCCGGAATCTATGTAGTAGCGGTAAACATTGTTTTCTATACCGGTATATTTTTTTGCAAAAAGTGAAATAAAAAAATACTGAAGAAAGTCTTCCGCAAAAACGCAGTTAGAAAAAGGAATGTAAGAAAGAGCCTTTAGGTAAAGTTCCCTGCGAAAAAGTTTTCCCCACAAAAAGCCTGAATGATTTGATTTTACAAGAAAGCCGTCAAAAATTCCCTGGTTTAACAACTCGCCTTCGTAAATATTATTCGCTTTTTTTTCAATGGAACTTGCCCGCATTAAAATTTCTTCGCTACAGTTTTTTTTATCATAAAGGATTTCTGACGCACCATGAACAATATCCGCATCGCTTTTTTGGGCTGCTTTATATAAAAATTCAAGAGACTCCGGCAAAAGCTCATCGTCGCTGTCTAAGATGCAGATGTATTGAGCAGAAGCTGCAAAAACCGCACTCCTTCTGGCTTCAAGCAGACCAAGATTTTTTCTGTGCTCAATGTATAAGATTTTATTTTTGGGAAACTTATACTTTTTTCTGAATCGGGTTACAATTTTTTTGCAATCATTTTGATAAAGGTCTTTTCCATTGCTTCCGTCATTTACGATTATACATTCCCATTCTGTAAAAGTTTGCGGAGGCAGGGATTCAAGAGTGCGAAAAAGTGTCGCTTCCGAATTAAAAACTGGAATGCATACAGAAATTTTTGGAAGCGATTTTAACTTTATCATTATTCAATTCCATAGAAAGTACCAGTACCTAAGGTTGAACTAAAACTGGCATTTACATCTACAGCAGAAATAGACTCATTTTTTAAGTTTACAGTAACAACGCGGTTTTTGTTTACGCATTTTTTTATTGCATCAGGATCCGTCCGATCGCCTTTAATCTCTACATAGGCACCGTCGTCTGCAATTACAATCTCATCTTGTTTTTTTGCGATAATTCGCTTTGCACCGTAAAAATAACTTGAGGCTTTGTCTTCGGGTGGAGTCATTATTACTGCATTTGATGATTTTATATAAGATTCGTCGTTTTCATTTTTTAAGTAATAATAATTCTTATAAAGCCCCAAAAGTTTTTCGCCATTGCTCCACGTACCAAACTCATAGCTTGTAGAAGACAAATCTATTTTTCCAAGTCCTCCTGCACTCATAACAGGAAAAATAGAATCTGTATTGGGATTAAGGAAATAAGCTTGAACATCATTGCTGGTGGCCCTGTAAAAATAACAGGTTACATAGAGAGTGTTTCCTAAAATCTGTAAGCCGCCAAAGTATTGGCCATAGCTGCCATAAAAATCAGAGCCAGTAACAGGAAAAGCGATATTAGATGGTGTTTCATCTAGAGTCAGAATGCTTACATCGTTCTCATTTTTTGTGATTGTAAATTCCTGAATATAAAGTGCGATGGTGGAAGCATTTATTGAACAGAGAATGTAATTTTCTCCGATTTTTGTTACGGCAAGGCTGTCGCATGGTGTGGTATTAAAATTATAACTAACAAAAATAAGATTTTGGTCTTCAAGGTTATAGGCTGCAAAATAGTACTGAGAGTTGTAATTAATAAAAAAGTAGAGGTTTCCGTCGTAATAAGCCAGCCCTTTTATTGTTAAGGTAGCGCTCGCTAAGTCTGTATTTATTTCCTTAAATTTTGATATAAGGTCAAGTTCATCGGTTTGGTTATAGTCTGGTGCTGTGTAAACATATACTTTATTTTGATAAAGCCAGTAAAGACAGTTGTCTCCAAAACTGTATGTTGGCGTATAATAGGTTGTTATAGTAGTGCCATATGATGTATATTGTGTATATGGAATATCTAAATCACCATCGGCAGGAGATTCGCCTCCATTAATAAAAGTAAATAACTTTGCTTTGGGAGTAAATGGAACACTGTTGTCGTTGTCTATCTCTACTTTATAATCGCCAGCAGAATCTGGGTTAGACGACAATGAAAAGACTTTTTCAGAATTGATTTGATTATAAAGAATGATCGGTAAAATGGCATTTTTCCCAATCTTTATGATAAGAAAATTAGAGCCTGCTTTAACTGTTATTTCATCACTCTCTCCGCGGGCGTATTCATAATTTCCAATAAGGATGTGTACAATAATCTTTGCCCTTGAGCCTGCCCGAACGGCCGGGAATGTTATGGTGACAGAAGATGAAGAAGATTTTTGAATAAAAGCTTCCTCTACATATTCACTTCCGTCTGCCGTAAGCACGGCTTTTATTTTGTATTGGCTTACACCCTCAAGGCCGCTAATAGAACGTGCACTTGAAGGGGGGGGGGGTAGAAGATTCTGCAAGCTTTTCTATAAGTTTACCTGTAATTTCAAGATTAATACTTGCGCTTTCGTTTGAATCTATAAAAGATGAACATGAAGGGAAAAAAAGACAAAAAAGGATTGCAATTGGAAATAATTTTTTAAACATATAAACTCCCTAGTTTTATGAACTTCTTCCTAAGAATAGCTTACAAATATTTGCTTGTCAACTTTTACACCGGACTTAAGTGCATAAATGGATAAAGGGGGAGACTTGCCATTCTTTTTTCACTATAATATTTCCCACTATGTCGAAGAAAATTTCTATCTTGATTTTAACTTCCCTTTTTCTTTCGGGGATTTTTTGTTCTTGCTCAAAGACTTTAGGTTACAGCGTGCTTTTGTGGTCAAATCCAGAGCATGAAATTGCTGACGGCACGCTTTTAAAAGTTCACATCAAATCAAATATCTCTCAGGTTTATGTTGTTTCAATTCCTGGCTCCAAAGAGAATTTCGAAATCCCTCTTTGGCAGGCCACCGAGCCAGAAAGCAAATCCCGCGCACTCAAACAGCAGAAGCGTTTTTCTGAATTCGAGCACACTTACGCCAGGGTCAAACTTGACGGCCTTCCAATCCGCTCTGATGCGGTAAACACTTCAAAACAAGTCTACCGCTTGCGGGAAGACGAAATTATCCGCTGTCTTTATCGCGGAACAGGTGCGGCCGTAACCAACGGAAAGGGCAATATGGAAGGCGAGTGGCTTAGAGTCCTCACCGAAACTGGCACTTACGGCTGGTGTTTTTCTCACAATCTCGCTCTTTTTCAGGCTGAATCTTTCGATGTTTCGGCACAAATGCAAGATTCTTCTATTAAGATGGATGATTTGAAAGGCGACTCAAAGAGCGGCGACAAGGCGATTATCCAGAATCTCATCGCAAAGGAATGGTATCCCGAATCCTTCCAGAATATGATAAAAGTCGGTCGAATTGATGTGAATCGCATGAACCCAAGCTACGGCTTCTCATTCGGAATCAACATTGAAGAAAATGCCGAGTCAGTTTTTGCAGGAACGGCCGTCCTTAACACAGAAAATGCTGGCGGCTCATGGACTTACACAGACATCACAAAAAAGGCCGAAAAAGAATATGAATTCACCGGCAGCAACCTTAAAATGTCCATCCGCGGGGCTGCTTCTGACATCATGATTTTGCAGTACATGGAAAAAGGCAAGCAAAGGCAGGAAACTTTGGTGGCCCTGAGCGAAGATATCGAAAAAGTCATTGAAAACGAACTGACTCGCCGGCAGAACGAACTCAAGCGAATCGCAAGCGCAGGTCCTGTCTTCAAAAGCTCAAACTACGGAACGATTAAATTTAACAATGAAAATTCTGTAACCTGGAGCAATTACAAGCTCTTGCAGCCTGCTATCATCTCAAACAAGGCTCTTGGCTCGGTCACAGTCTCGCTGGATTACTTCATCGCGAATTCCCTCAAATCTTCTTACGACGGCGTAATCACAATGCACTTCACCGGCATGGAAAATGGCGTGAATTTCCTCTACAAACTCACTGATACAGGCTTGCGCCTGGAAGACGCGTCAAAAGCCCCGGTCAAAGACGGAGTAGTCACCGCCCGCAGCTCAAGCCCCATGATTTTATTTTTTGAGAAAAAGTAGGGAAATATGGCATTTGTACAATTCAGCAAGGTGTCGCTGGCTTTTGGCGACCGTGATATTCTCAAAAGTGTTTCTGTCAATCTACAGGCGGGCAGTAAGGCGGCTCTCACCGGAGCAAACGGAACAGGAAAATCGACTCTCATCAAGGTAATGGCAGGTCTTGTCCAGCCCGATGACGGAAGCCGCTCAGTCTCAAAAGATGCCAGAATCGCCTACCTTCCTCAGAGCGGACTTACCCACCACGGCTGTACTTTACGGGAAGAGGCGGACAAAGCCTTTGAATTCGGCTACAAATTGCAGGAAGAGCTGGACAAAATCGGTGACGACTTAAAGGAAGGAAAAGGCAACCAGAAGGCACTTTTAGAGCGGCACGATGAGATTCTCACAGAACTTGAAAATTCCGGCTTCAACCGCCGAAGTGCCACGGCCGAGCAGATTCTCACCGGTCTGGGCTTTTCCCACGAAGACTTAGAAAAAAAATGCGAGGAATTTTCAGGCGGCTGGCAGATGAGAATCGCCCTTGGAAAGGCCCTCATGGTAAATCCCGATATCCTTCTTTTGGACGAACCTACCAACTACCTCGACATTGAGGCCAGGGAATGGCTTGAAAAATTCCTCAATAATTATTCCGGCGGTTTCCTTCTCGTAAGCCACGACCGCTACTTCCTCGACCACACGATTAACGAAGTCTACGAGCTTTTCAACGGCGACCTTCACCGATACGCCGGGAATTTCTCTCACTACGAAAAGGTGCGCGAAACAGAGCTTGAAACCCTCATAAAAGAATACGAAAAACAGCAGGAAGAAATCCGCCACTTGCAGGAATTCATAGACCGCTTTGGGGCAAAGGCCACGAAGGCGGCTCAGGCTCAGGAGCGGCAGAAAATGCTGGACAAAATCCTTGAGCACGAAATAGTAATTCCTGAAAACCTCAAGAAGATTCACTTCAAGTTTCCGCCCGCTCCCCACTCAGGCAGGCTTGTGGCAACCCTCGAAAAAATCACCAAGTCTTACGACGGTGTGCACAAAGTCCTCGACAACCTTGACCTTCTCCTTGAAAACGGCGACCGTCTGGTGGTGGCAGGCCACAACGGAGCGGGAAAATCAACCCTGCTCAGAATCCTTGCCGGCGTTGACAGCGATTTTGAAGGCAGCGTAAAGCTGGGCGCGGGAGTTTCAATCGGCTACTTTTCTCAGGATAATGCCGAAACTCTCAAGGGAAGCCAGACAATCCTTGAGGCCGTGGAGGAAGACGCCCCTTTGGAGCTGATTCCCCGCCTTCGGGACATGCTGGGAGCCTTCCTTTTCCGGGGCGACGACGTTTTCAAGAGCCTTGATGTCCTTTCCGGCGGCGAAAAGTCGCGCGTGGCCTTGCTCAAACTCCTTTTGCGCCCGGTCAATCTCCTTATCCTCGACGAACCCACCAACCACCTGGACATGCACTCAAAGGATGTCCTTCTTGAAGCCCTCAAAGACTTCGGCGGCACGGTGATTTTCGTCAGCCACGACCGAGGTTTTATCGAAGAGCTTTCAACCCGTGTTCTGGAGCTGAAGCCCGGCCATTTCCGCACTTTCCCCGGCGACTACCGCTACTATATGGAGCGGCTGGAGCGTGAGGCGAATGGGGAAATTGAAGATGCTCTACAGGATGTAGAGAAAAAGAAAAGAGAGAATTTGACGACTGCACAGCGGTCGCCAAATTCTCGTGCGAATCTAGAAATCCACGGAGGGATTTCTAGTTCGAGGCTCTCCTACGAAGAGAAAAAGAAACTTGAGGCAGAGCGGCGCAAGGCTGAAAAGAAGGTTTCTCAAATCGAAGAGGAAATCGCCAGAGTCGAAGAAGAAAAATCCGCTGAGGAAAACAAAATGGCAAATCCCGAAGTTTACTCAAACGGCGAGAAGGCAAAGGCAGTTCAAGCTAAAATCGCCCAGCTTTCTCAAAAACTGGACGAACTCAACGCCCAGTGGGAAGAGGCGGCCCTGGCACTGGAAGAATTTTAGCGCCGTAATTTCTTCTATTAAATAATTCCGATTCATGTTATACTTTCCGTAAGGAGAATTTCGGATTTATGGAAAAAAAGCGAATCGGTATTATGGGAGTGACATTAACTGGCAGCGTGCTCGCCCTTCTTTTTCTTGTGTTCGGAACCCTATGGACAGGAAAAAGTGCCAGCGTTGATACTGAAAAAGCCGTCCGAAATGTCAGTCTCCTTTACCTTGACGAGCTTGCAACCCGCCGTGAGCAAGTCGTTTCGGGAAAACTTGCCGACTATATAAGCGATTTGGATGTGGCAATCGGGCTTCTTGAAAAATCCGACCTTTCTTCCGTGCCAAAATTACAGGCATACCAAGCCCGAATGAAGCAACTTTACGGTCTTGAAAAATTCGCTTTTGTAGATTCAAATGGTCTTATTTATACATCCCGTGGCACGCGGAGCGACATTGACCTTTACAATTTTGACTACAAGAACCTTGCCGAGCCGGAAATTTCCCTTAAAAATTCCCACAGCAAAAACCGCACGGTAATTATCGCAAGTCCTGTTGATCACCTTCCATTCAACGGACAGACGCTGGTGGTTTGCTTTATGGAAATCAACATAAACCGTCTTCTGGAGGGCTTTTCTCTGCAAATCGGGCAAGGGGGCAGGGTCACGACTTTCTGTAATATCTACACTCAGGAAGGTTTCCCCCTTACGAATGAGGTTCTTGGGGGCAGTGCCACAGAAAGCAACCTCTTTCCGGCTTTGAGCAATGCAATCTTTGAGGGGGATTTTTCCGCTGAAAAACTTCACGAGAATTTTGTTCAGCGAAAGGAAGGTTTCGTTTCATTTACCTACAAAGGCATCCTTGACACCATGTATTATGTTCCGATTCCGAACACGGACTGGATGCTTACCTACCTTATCCGCGAAAGCGTCATCAGCGAGCAGATTTCTTCTATATCAACAGGAATAATCAGCCGAAGTCTTTTTATGTCCCTTTTGGTGGCGGCTTTCTTAATAGCGCTTTTCGTGATGATGTTCAGGCAGATGAAAAAAACGGCCAGCATTACCCTTCAAAAAGAAATCGCCGACGCAGAAAACCGTGTCCAGCAGCAGGAACTGGAAGAGCAGCTTGCCCTGCAGCAGCAGATTGCGCGGCAGGAGAAAAAACGCAACGAGCAGGCAGGCATGATTACGGCCCTTGCCAGCGACTACCGCAGCGTTTACTATCTTGACCTTGAAACTGGAATCGCCACCTGTTACCGAAAAGGAAACGCTGTTCCCCTGCCTTTTAATGTCGGGGAGAAAATTCCTTTCTTTGAGACATTTGCGGATTATGCCGAAAAATATGTCACCGCTGACTACAAGGAAAAATTCCTTTCATTCATTACGCCTGAACATATCCGTGCAAATCTTGACAAATCCATGGCCTTCTCAATCCGTTACTTAGTGAACCGAGACGATAAAGAAAGTTATGAGATGCTCAAAATGGCCGGTGTTAAAAATGACGGCGAAGAAGGCGACAAGAAAATTCACATCGTAGGTCTGGGCTTTACAGACATCGACGAGGAAATGCGGGATTCCCTTGCAAGAAATGCTGCCCTTTCCGATGCCCTAAAAACCGCAGAAGAGGCAAACAAGGCAAAAACCATCTTCCTTTCAAGCATGAGCCACGAAATCCGCACTCCTATGAACGCAATCATCGGGCTTGACAGTCTTGCCCTTAACGAAAAAGACCTTTCTCCCAAAACCAGGGATTATCTGGAAAAAATCGGCTCATCGGCAGAGCATCTGCTTGGCCTAATAAATGACATCCTTGACATGAGCCGCATTGAAAGCGGCCGACTTGCCATTCGTAACGAGGAATTTTCTTTCTCAAAGATGCTGGAGCAGGTGAATACCATTGCGAGCGGTCAGTGTAATGAAAAAGGCCTTGAATACAACTGTCACATTAAGGGTCATATCGATGATTACTATATCGGCGATGACATGAAAATCCGTCAGGTTCTCATTAATATTCTTGGAAATGCCGTTAAATTCACTCCCAAAGGCGGAAAAGTTGAGCTTACCGCTGAAAAAACGGCCAGCTTCGACAAAAAATCAACCTTGCGCTTTACGATTTCTGACACTGGAATCGGCATGAGCAAGGAATACCTCCCAAAACTCTTCGAGGCTTTCAGTCAGGAAAACACAAGCTCTACGAACAAGTATGGCTCTTCCGGGCTTGGCATGGCAATCACCAAGAGTATCGTGGAGATGATGAACGGAAAGATTGAGGTTGAGAGCGAAAAAGACAAGGGCACGACCTTTACAGTCACCCTTACCCTGCAGGATTCCGAAAGAAAACCTGAAAATGACGGTGAAATCGAGATTCATCCTAGCGAAATGACAGTCCTTGTGATTGATGACGATGAAGTGGCGGCCGAACACGCAAAACTAGTCCTTGAAAACGCAGGAATTGCAACGGAAATCGCTCTTTCAGGAAGTCAGGCCGTGGAAATGGTAAAAGTCCGCCATGCCCGCCGGGAAGCCTATAATCTTATCATCGTAGACTGGAAAATGCCAGAGATGGACGGTCTTGAAACTACCAGACAAATCCGCAAGGTGACAGGGGATGAAAGCGCAATCATTATTCTTACAGCTTATAATTGGGACGATATTCTGGAAGAGGCTACTTCCGCAGGAGTGGACAGTTTTATCGCTAAGCCGATTTTCAGCGCCACTCTCCTTGATGAGTTCAATAATGCCCTCAAAAAGAAAAGGACAAAAAATTCTAAGGCAAAGCCCAAGGCAGATTTAAGCGGGAAACGCGTTCTCCTTGCCGAGGATATGGACGTGAACGCCCAGATTATGATGGAAGTGCTGAAAATGCGGGACATCGAAGCTGACCATGCTGAAAACGGAAAAATCGCCCTGGAAATGTTCAAAAATCATGAAGAAGGATATTACAGCGCAATCCTCATGGACATGCGTATGCCGGAAATGGACGGTCTTGAAGCCACAGCCGAAATCAGAAAGCTTGACCGTTCAGACGCAAAGCAGATTCCGATTATCGCTCTTACGGCCAATGCTTTTGACGAGGATGTACAGCGGAGCTTACAGGCGGGTCTGAACGCCCATTTGACAAAGCCTGTTCAGCCGGACGTGCTTTTTGAAACTCTGGAGGAGCTTATCAGCGACTAGGCGACACTAGATTATAAAGGCTGATTTACCCTTGCTTATATTCAAATCATGGCTCATAATTAAAAAGTCAAATGTCGAGTTTTGAAATTTACAGGCTGTATCAAAAAACGGCTTCCAGTCGTGGAAACGGCTTAGCGAAACCGCAGGCTCGCCTGCTGCACGCAGTTTGTGCTTGTAATTATATACATTTGCCG
>ODAI010183881.1_pt1 | contig 15397 bp, 13 predicted proteins | sample 1539321 | NCBI WGS metagenome assembly ODAI01 (sample SAMN02144231, study PRJEB22623) | gut metagenome | biome: sheep rumen | host: Ovis aries | place: New Zealand
CGTCTTCGGCTTCAGAAAACCGGGGGTTATCTGGTCCGCGGGTCTTGTGTATGTGTTATAGCCGCCATAGGTGTTCTGGTGCGTCTGCCCGTATCCCTGCTGGTTATAGTCCTGCTGGCCGGAGCTCTGCTGGGACTGGCTGACCTCCTGCTGTCCGGCGGCAATTTCCGCCTCGAGCTGGGCCTGATGCTCCGCAAAATCCGCCTGCGCCTGCTCGTACTGCTGGGAAAGATCCACCGCTTCCTGTTCCTGCGGCCGGTCCACGGGAGCCCCGCAGTTCTGGCAGAATTTGTCGTCCGGCTGCAATTCGCCGCCGCAATATGCACATTTAGCCATCTGTTTACCCTCCTTTAGCACTAAGCGCAGCATTTCACTCTGATGTCACTTCGGCGACACACGTGATTTACTCCCGCTGCACTTTTCTATTTTACCACAGGAAAGCGTCACTCTGCCGTCTTTTTTACCGTTTCAAAGAGGAAAGTCCTGAGGAAATTCTGTGCCCTTTCGGTCTTCGGATTTGTAAAGAACTCCTCCGGGGACGACTCCTCCACGATGTGCCCGCCGTCGATAAAGACAATGCGGTCGGCAATCGCCCTCGCGAACTGCATCTCATGCGTTACGATGATCATCGTCCTTCCCTGGGCGGCAAGTCCCATGATGACATCCAGGACCTCCCTTACCATCTCGGGGTCGAGCGCCGCCGTCACCTCGTCAAAAAGCATGATCTCGGGGTGCATGATGAGGGCCCTTACGATCGCGACACGCTGCTTCTGTCCGCCGGAGAGCTCCCTGGGGAAGCTTTCCGCCTTGTCCTTCAAGCCGACTCTCTCCAGGAGCCTTAAAGCCTCCTCCTGCGCATCCGCTTTTGCGCGCTTTTGCACCTTCAGGGGCGCCAGCGTCACATTGTCCAGTACGTTCAAATGCGGGAAAAGGTCATAGCTCTGGAAGACCATGCCGATCTTCTGGCGTACCCCCGCAAGAGATTTGCTGTGGACATCGATCTTCTCTCCCTCGAGCAGTATTTCGCCGGCCTGGATCTCCTCCAGCGCGTTGATGCAGCGAAGGAGCGTACTCTTTCCGCAGCCGGACGGGCCGAGGACCACGACGACCTCTCCCTGCTTTACATCAAGATCGATTCCCTCGAGTACTCCGTTTTCCCCGAATCGTTTCGTGACACCCCGCAGTGTCAGTATTGCATCACTCATAATTTATATCCCTGTTTGTATGAATATCCGTTTATGCCCAGCGCTTCTCGAGTGCCTTTGCCAGGAGGCTGATCGGCCAGCAGGCAAGGAAATACAGCACGAATACCGTCAGATAAATCCCGAACGCCGCATTTGGGCTTGACATCCTGTTCGCCTCGATGATCTGCTGGGCCACCTTGAGCACCTCGACGACGCCGATCATCAGGATCAGGCTCGTCGTTTTGATCATCCTGGTGATGAGATTGATCGACAGGGGAATCAGCCTTCGCACTGTCTGCGGAATAATGATGTACAGATAGGTCTGTGCGGGCGTAAGGCCGAGCGCGGCGGCGCTCTCATACTGATGCTGCGGTATGGAGATAAGGGCTCCGCGGACCAGGTCGCTCATCTCGGCGGTTCCCCAGAGGGAAAACACGATAACCGAGGCGGTTTCCCCGGAAAGGTTCCAGCCGAAGATCCTCGTCGTACCGAAAAAGACGATAAAGAGAAGGACCAGCTGCGGCATGATACGGATAATTTCCAGATAAATTTTCAGAATCGCCCTGATGACGATGTTCTTTCTCGTCATCAGCACTCCCAGAAGGATGCCGAGCGGAATGCTGATAAGGACGGAAACAAGGCTGATGCGCATGGCGACTCCAAGTCCCGACAGGAGCCGCGCTGCATTTTTGCCCTTCAGAAGGACTTCAAGACCCAAACCCTGCACGACGCACCCTCCTTTCCAGAATGCTGCCGGCGATGGAAACAGGCAGGAGAATAATCAGATAGAAAACAACGAGAAGGAAAAGGCTCTCAACCGTCCGGTAGTAAAGCCCTATGAGATCCTTTGCAGTAAACATCAGGTCCATCAGGGAGACCGCGCTGAAAACCGAGGTCTCCTTCAGAAGGAAAATAATGTTCGCGACAAAGGCGGGCATGCTGACGGAGACTGCCTGCGGGAGAATGACATAGCGGATGGGCTGCATCCTTGTCATTCCGAGGCTTAAAGCGCTCTCCTCCTGGATGGCGGGAATCGCCTCCAGGCCGCTCCGGAAGGCCTCGGCCATATAGCTGCCGCCGAGGAAGGCCAGGCCCGCGACGCCGCACGCGGCGGGCTTCGTGGGAATTCCTATCTTCGGAAGCCCGTAGTAGATAAAGAAAAGCTGGACCAGAAGGGGCGTATTCCTGCTGATCTCGATATAGACAGCCGCTATCCTGCGCAGCACCGGGATTTTGAGGTACTGCACGCCGGCGCAGACAAGACCAATCAGGATCGCAAGGAGTATTCCGAGGATGCCCAGCCTGACCGTCAGAAGCGCCGCTTCTTTATACAGCGGCAGATATTCGATTATTGTATTCCAGTCCAATGGTTTGTGCTCCGTTATCCGTATCCTGATGCGAAACCGCGGAACCCTTTCAGAGTTCCGCGGTTTATACTAACTGACCTTATTTATTCTTGTCAAATTCTTTCATCCGTCTTAAAAGAAGATTTCATCAGTCTTCGAAGGGGATCACGGCGCCGTCATATTCTGCGTTGATAAAATCCTTGATCGCATCGGACTTCAGGACGTCTACCAGTGCTGTAATCGCTTCGGAATTCTCATTTCCTTCCTTGACCGCAATGACGTTCACGTAGGTCTTTGCAGCTTCGGAATCGGATTTCTCAAAGGCGATGGAATCCTTTCCGACGGACAGGCCTGCCTCGAGGGCGTAGTTGCCGTTGAGGACTACGAACGCGACCTCGGGTCTTACTCTGGAGACCTGTGCAGCCTCCAGCTCCTGGATCTTGATGTCCTTGCTGTAGCCGGAGATATCATTGACAGTAGCGGTCAGGCCGACGCCGTCCTTAAGAGTAATAATGCCGTTGTCCTGCAGAAGAAGAAGGGCTCTCGCTTCGTTTGTCGTATCGTTCGGGACCGCAATGACATCGCCGTCCTCAAGGTCGTCAAGCGACGCTTTTGTGCCGGGATAAATTCCGAAGGGCTCGTAGTGGATGCCTCCCGCGTTGACAAGGTGTGTACCCTGCTCTTCGTTGAAGGAATCAAGATAAGGGATGTGCTGGAAGTAGTTCGCGTCGAAATCGCCGCTCTCAACCACAAGGTTCGGCTGTACATAATCCTGGAACTCCGTGACCTTCAGTGTCCAGCCCTGCTCTGCCAGAATCGGAGCCGCCTGTGCAAGGATCTCTGCGTGAGGGGTTGTAGAGGCCGCTACCGTGATGGTGCCCTTTTCCTCAGCCGGCTCTGCGGGAGCTGCGTCCGCTGCCGCTGCCGCGTCGCCGCCGCCCTCGACTACAAGGCTCTCCTCATAGTCAAGTCCGTAGGTCTCGGCAAGTGTTGCCTCGTAAGCCGCGTGGAAGAAATTCTCCTGGCCGAGCGCCCTGATCTCGTCGTTGATCCAGTTAAGGAGCGTTGTGTTGCCCTTGGAAACGGCGGGAGCGATGGTGTCCTGGCTGCCCAGAGAAGGGATTCCTACCGTATAGCCGCTGTTCTGGAGAGCAAATGCGATGACCTCGGTATTGTCATTCGCCCATGCGACGCCGTTGCCGTTCTCAAGAGCGTTCTTTGCATTTGCGTATGTGTCGTATTTCTGGAGCTTTATTTCCGGGTTGTTCTCTACCAGATAGGTCTCTGCGGTTGTTCCGGAGATGACAATAACCTCGTCGCCCTCACCGATCTCGGACAGGTCCGTGATGACCCTGCTGTCGGGGCTTACGACGCCGAGCGCCACATTCATGTAAGGAAGGGCGAAATCAACCTTCTCGGCGCGCTCGTCTGTCACTGTGAAGTTCGCGAGGATGACGTCAACCTTGCCGGTTTCCAGATACTCGACGCGGTTGGCCGCTTCTGTCGAAATATAATTGATCTCTACGCCCAGATCCTTGCCGAGACGCTCTGCGAGATATACATCGTATCCCTGATACTCGCCGTTCTCATCCACATAGCCGAAGGGATTCTTGTCGGAGAAAACACCGATATTGATCTTGCCGTCCGCCTTGATCTCATCCAGTGTGCGATAAACCGCGTCCTCCGCCTTTTCCTGAGCGGCAGGTTCGTCTGCGGAAGCCGCGGGTGCCGCAGGCGCCGCGCATGCCGCAAGAGATGCAGCCAGAAGGCCGGATAAGCCGAGTGACAAAAGTTTTGCTGCTTTTTTCATAATTCCTCTCCTTTTATCTATTCCCGAAACGGGTTTGATACTATGTTTACCACCGGGGGACATCTTTTACAACCGTCCCCTGCCATTTTTTGCTTTCCGGAGCACTTTTGCCGGTCCTCTTAACCCGGGCATAGAAAAAGCCCGGAGAGACTGATTACTCCCGGGCATTGGTTCATCTCAAAGCGCTGTGAAGGTCATGTCAAAAAGGCTGCGCCAATGATGCGTGCCTGACGTCATATACCCTCACCCACACAAAGAGGACTGGCCATACGAAATGCCCGGGAGATACACATTCGACAACACATTGCGGCAAAGCTGTGTCTGTAGTTTCTCATCTTCCGTTTCCTCCTTGTCTTACTCGCCGGCAGCCCTGTTCTCTTTCATGGTCTTTTGAACCCGGCCGCTCCGGTTGAACTGAATCATAACCCTATATTCCTACTTTGTCAATAGGATTATTCTTTTTTCTTTTCCGCCCTTTCCCGCTGCTGCCTGCATGGCCGCATTTTACACAAAGAATGCATTATGCGCGGGACGGGTGTAGTTTGCCTCAAGCATCGCGACATGAGAAAGGAAGGCGGGATCTTCAAAGTGTCTTGCATGCCGGGGGCACTTCAGAATACAGGCGTGGCACTTGATGCACACGCCTTCTGTTGTAAAGGGATCCTTTACAGAGCCCATGGGGCAGACCTTTACGCAGATTCCGCACTCATCGCAAAGAGAGGGATCCGTCACCGGCTTTGCCTTCAAAAAGACTGCCGGCTTCCCGTCCGCTCCGAGCGGCGTATAGTACGGGGCGACCGGGGCTCCGTCAAAGGGGGCGGGCATTCCCAGTCCGCATATAGAGGGAGCGGCCTGAAGCTTTTGAACAGCCTTTTTCGTAAAGTCCTCCAGCTCAAGGAGATCCGTATCGTCCGGCCTTCCCGGCGCAAGCTTTTCGGAGAAAACATGTCTCGAGACGAGCGCAGCGCACCCGAAGACCTTAAAGCCCGCGTCCGAGAGCTCATCCCGGAGCTCTGTGAGCGACGAGTCGCAGCTCCGGTTCCCGAAGGTGACCAGGGCGATAGCGGGGGCCCCGTCCGAGGAAAAGAGGGCCCTGATATACGGAAGGATCTTGTTCGGGACTCTCCCCGCATAGGTGGGGACGCCGAAGACCGCCAGCTCGTCCGGGAGAATACAAAGCGGAGCCTCCCGCATGGAAGGCTCCGTAAAATCCGTAACAGTGACCGGAACCGAAAGATACTCCGCAGCTGCCCTCGCGGCGGCTGTCACGACCTTTCCGGTATTTCCGGCAGGGCTGAAATAAATCGCATGAACTATTCTGACCAGCATTTTCAATTCTCCGTTATCTGAAAACCAGTCTGTCCGGGGCTTCTCATCCGAAGATCAGCATGAAGAATCCCGCAGCGACTGCGCTTCCGATAACGCCTGCAACATTCGGTCCCATGGCGTGCATGAGAAGGAAGTTTGTGGGATCCTCCTTCGATCCGACGGTCTGGGATACGCGCGCAGCCATGGGGACTGCGGAGACACCCGCGGAGCCGATCAGGGGATTGATCCTGCCGCCTGTCACAAGGCAAAGGACCTTACCCAATAATATACCACCCACGGTGGCAAAGGAGAATGCCAGAAGTCCCATCAGGATGATCGCGATTGTCTGCATGCGAAGGAAAATATCTCCGTTCGCCGTTGCGCCGACCGAGACGCCCAGGCAGATGGTCACGATATTGCACAGCGAGTTCTGCGCCGTATCGGAGAGCCTGTCGACAACGCCGGATTCCCGGAAGATGTTGCCCAGCATCAGCATGCCAAGGAGCGGCGCTACGCTGGGAAGCAGGAGCGAGCAGAAGCACACGACAAAGACAGGGAAAATAATTTTCTCCGTCTTGCTGACCTTCCGGAGCTGCTTCATCTTGATGGAGCGCTCCTTCTTTGTGGTCAGAAGGCGCATGATCGGGGGCTGGATCATCGGGATCAGGGCCATATAGGAGTAGGCTGCGACGGCAATGGGCGCTACCATCTCCGGCGCCAGGTGATTGGCGGTAAAGATGGCGGTCGGGCCGTCCGCACCGCCGATGATTCCGATGGCGGCTGCCTGCTGCGGCGTAAAGAGCCCTGTCGCGTTAGCGAACATAAATGCAATGTAAATGCCAAACTGCGCGGCGGCTCCCAGAAGGAGACTTACGGGATTGGCAATCAGGGGTCCGAAGTCCGTCATCGCGCCGACCGCCATAAAGATCAGGCACGGGAACAGGCTGGATTTTACCCCGCTGTACAGGATTCGGATAACGCCGGACTCATACCACACATCTGCTTCATCCATCAGTCCCGCGAGGGGAAGGTTTGCCAGCATAATGCCAAAGGCAATGGGAAGGAGCAGAAGCGGCTCAAACTTCCTGCGGATGGCAAGATACATCAGGACAAAGGCAATCAGCAGCATGATGACATGATTAGCTGTGAGCGCGGCGAATCCGGACTGTGAAAGGAGTTCTTTCAATATCTGTAAATAATTCATTGTCCACCTCTTTTGTTACAAAGCCGGATAAACTGTCAACCACGGGCGCTCAAAATCAGCGCAGGGTTACCAGCTTTGCGGAGGTATCGACAGAATCTCCTTCATGCACATGGATTTCAGCGACGGTTCCGTCATCCTGCGCAACGATTTCCGTTTCCATCTTCATCGCTTCAAGGACCACAACGGCGTCTCCGCTCTTTACCGCCTGGCCGGCGCTGCAGAGAACCTTGAGGACCTTGCCGGGCATGGGAGCCTCAACGACCTTTTCGCCGCCCTGTGCGGGGGCTGCTGCGGGCTCAGCCGCGGGAGCCGGTGCGGGCGCCGGCGCGGGTGCGGGGGCAGCTGCCGGAACGGGCGCGGCCACAGGTGCGGGGGCCGGAACCACTGCAGCCGGCTGGGCCTGGACCGGAAGGGCCGGCACTGCGGCTGCGGCTGCTCTTGCTCTCTCGCCTCTGTCCAGAGGAGTAGCAAGGTCAAGCCTTTCCAGTTCAATTTCGTAACGTTTTCCATTAACAATAGCCAAGTATTTCATATCCTCACTGCTCCTTCTCATATTTCCTGAATGCTTTTTATTCTGAATTTGTCCGGCGAAAGCCCGAGATCATCTGCGATCGCCGCCGACAGCGCTGCCAGCAGTTCCTGATCATCTTCCGATTCCGGCGGCTCTTTTGCCGGCAGGACGCTCTGCCCCGCCGCGCCCTTATCGCTTGCTTTTATTTTCTCCTGAACGGGCGAAACCGTCCGCAGGATTAAGGAGATCAGGTATACTGCCAGTGCCAGAACAATCAGTGCCAGGAAGACAACAGACAGGCCCATCAGAGAGATCATCACGGATTCTCCGAAGGTCATCGTGGCCTTATTCCACATGGGATATCCTCCTTTCCCAACAAAAATACCTGTTGTATAATCGTGCCATGGAATTACTGCAACTGTCTTATTTTAAGGCTCTTGCGGAGAACGGGAACCTGACCCGCACCGCAAAGCAGCTGTATATTTCCCCGCCGGCTCTCTCCGCGAGTATTTCAAGACTCGAAAAGGAGCTTGGCGTTTCTTTGTTTGACCGCGTCGGCAACCGGCTTGTCTTAAATGCCCGCGGCAAGATTTTTCTCGAGCATACCGGAAGAGCTCTCTCTCTTCTGGATACCGCCGTCACAGAGGTCCGCAAGGACTCCAACAACAGGGATACGGTGCTGACCATCGCAACCTCGACGCCGCACCTCTGGAACGGTCTTTTTTCCCAGTTCAGCGCTCTCTACCCCGACTACATGATCATGCACTCCGTCGTGCGCATCAACCAGATCGAGCCCCGAAGGGACCTGCTGGATAAATACGATCTTTTCATCACATCTTCCCGCGACGTGGACCTGTCCCGAGGAGATATCCGGTCCATGACCCTGTACGAGGACGATCACGCCGTCGTTCTTGTCAACAGCCGCCATCCGCTTGCCCAGCGAAGGAAGATCACCCTGTACGATGTAAAGGACGAGCCCTTTATCATGCTCTCGCCGGGATACTCCGCAAGGAATTTCTATGACGAGCTCTTTCACGCCGCCGCCATCACGCCTCACATCGCGATGGAATGCGATTATATCATGCGCAACGCGATGGTGCAGCAGGGACTCGGCGTGGCTCTTTCCACTGAGCACGCATCCAAGTACCTCGGGCAGGCAAGTGTCCGGGCGCTGCCCGTCTCGGAGCCGCTGATCGCGCGTGACCAGACGATCTTCTGGTCCGCGGCGCGTCCCCTGAGCGCCTGCGCCCGCCTGTTCCTCGACTTTGCGGAGCGCTTCTATAAAAATCATTCCTGGAAAATCGATTATCAGACCAATGATTTTATGATCTGATGCTGTCATCATAGGCGAACAGAGCCTGCCGGTGAATTATTAATTATCTTAACTAACGTTAACCTCTGGGTTAACGTTTTTTCTTTGCGCAAATCTCCTCTCTTCATTAACAAAGCCATTTCCGTTATTCATCCGCCGGAACGCCTCCGGCAAAATGCAAAATTACCCCTCTTCCATGCCGCCTTTTATAGTGTATTTTGCCTACAACAGTAAAATATAGAAAATTTGACATGCATCAGCCGATGGAATAAATTCGTTTTATCATAAATCCGCAAATTAACAAAGGAGAGCATCATGAATTTATATTCCATGCCGGGCTATTTCCAGAATATGCCCATCATCGGTAAGGCGGTCGGCACACCCGATCCGGAGAACGAAGCAGAAATCAAAAAGGTAGAAGCGGAAATTCACGAGGCAATCAACAAGGCTCTCGCAAACGGCAGAGAAGACCAGTCACTGAACGATTCCGGACAGCTGACTGCCATGCAGAGGATCAATGCACTGATCGATCCGGACACCTGGTGTCCGCTCAACAGCCTGTTCAATCCCGCAGACAACAAGACAGGCAGCACCAGCATCGTAAAGGGACTCGGGAGAGTCGGCGGCAAGTGGTGTGTCATCATTGCTTCCGATAACAAGAAGATGGCCGGCGCCTGGGTTCCCGGGCAGGCGGAAAACCTCCTGAGAGGATCCGATACGGCAAAGCTTCTGCACATTCCGCTGATTTACCTTCTCAACTGCTCCGGCGTTGAGTTCCCCAACCAGGACAAGGTTTATCCGAACCGCCGCGGCGGCGGCACGCCCTTCTTCCGCAATGCCCAGCTCAACCAGCTCGGAGTTCCGGTCATCGTCGGTATCTACGGAACCAATCCGGCGGGCGGCGGCTACCACAGCATTTCCCCGACCATCCTGATCGCACACCAGAAGGCGAACATGGCAGTCGGCGGCGCCGGTATCCTTTCCGGAATGAGCCCCAAGGGCTATGTGGACGAGGAGATCGCAAACCAGATCATCGACGCGCTGAACGAGAATGCAAAGCACCATGTCCCCGCGCCGGGTTCTGTCCCGATTCACTATGACGAGACCGGATTCTTCCGCGAGGTCTATGCGGATGATCTCGGAGTCATCGAGGGAATCAAGAAATACGTCAGCTGGCTTCCCGCCTACAATCTTGAGTTCTTCAGAGTCGACGCGCCGAAGTCACCGCGCTTTTCTTCCGATGACCTGTATACCATCCTGCCGGGCAACCAGCGCAAGGTATACGACGTCTACCAGGTAATCGCACGCCTTGTCGATGACAGCGCGTTTGCGGAATACAAGAAGGGGTACGGTCCGGAAATCGCAGCGGGCCTTGCAAAGGTCAACGGACTCCTGGTCGGCATCATCGCTAATGTCCAGGGTGTCTTCATGAATTATCCGGAGTACAAGAAGGGCGTTGCGATCGGCGGAAAGCTGTACAGGCAGGGACTTGTAAAGATGAACGAGTTCGTCTCCCTGTGCTCCCGCGACAGGATCCCGATCATCTGGCTCCAGGATACCACGGGCATCGATGTCGGCGATGACGCCGAGAAGGCAGAGCTTCTGGGTCTTGGCCAGAGCCTGATCTATTCGATCCAGAACTCGGGCATGCCGTCGCTGGAGGTCACCTTAAGGAAGGCTTCCGCCGCCGCTCACTATGTCCTCGGCGGGCCTCAGTCCAATGACAACAATGTTTTCTCCATCGGCACAGGCATCAGTGAATACTACGTAATGCCCGGCGAGACCGCCGCGAACGCGATGTATTCCAGAAAGCTCGTCAAGGAAAAGGCTGCAGGAAAGGATCTGTCCGGCACCATCCAGAAGATGAACGAGATGATCCAGGATTATAAGGATAAATCCGCGCCGGCATACTGCGCAAAGACCGGCATGGTCGACGAGATCGTCGACATGACGGAGATCCGTCCTTACATCCAGGCATTCACAGAGTCCGTTTACCAGAATCCGGTTTCGATCTGCCCGGTGCATCAGATGCTGACGCCCAGGACGATCCGCGAATTCGACAGCACAAAAGGAGGTAACTGAAAATGAATCAGCACGGAGCTTTAGAGGATATCCTCGTACTTGACCTGACCAGAGTTGTTTCCGGACCCTTCTGTTCTTCCATGCTGGGAGATATGGGCGCCAGGGTTATCAAGATCGAGATGCCCGGAAGAGGCGATGACAGCCGCGCGTACGGCCCCGTCGTAAACGGCGAGAGCGCCTATTTTGCCCTCCTCAACAGAAGTAAGGAAGGCATCACCTTAAACCTGAAGTCCCCCGAGGGCAAGGCAATCTTCCTTGAGATGGTCAAGAAGGCCGACGTCGTCCTCGAGAACTACAGACCCGGCGTCATGGACAAGCTGGGCCTCGGCTATGACGTCCTGAAGAAGGTCAATGACCAGATTATCTACGCAGCGGTTTCGGGCTTCGGCTCCTACGGTCCGTATTCCCAGAGACCCGGCTACGATATTCTCGCACAGGCCATGGGCGGCCTGATGAGCCTTACGGGCCCCAAGGGCGGCGAGCCCACCAGAGCCGGCAACGCCATGGGCGATATGCTGGCCGGCATGAATATGATGATCGGCGTCCTTGCGGCGCTCCATGCAAGAACCATCATCGGGAAGGGCCAGCGCGTGGATGTCGCGCTCCTCGACTCCGTCGTCGTCAGCCTTGAGAACGCCTTCACCCGCTACTGGAACACCGGCAAGCTCTATGTCCGCAACGGCAACGCCTATGCAGCGCTTGCCCCGTACGACAGCTTCAACGCAAAGGACGGTCTTGTCATCATCGCCTGCGGCAACCAGAGCCTGTATGAAAAGTTCTGCCTGAAGGTCGTTAACAAGCCCGAGTGGATTTCCGACGAGCGTTTTAAGAACAACATGGCCCGTGTGGAGCACATGGACGAGCTCAAGGCCCTGATCGAGGACTGGACAAAGGATTACACGGTCGATGAGATCGTCGAAAAGGTCCTGGCAGCCGGCGTTCCTTCCGGCCCTGTTTATGACCTGTCCCAGATCGTAAAGGATGAGCACATCGCCGGTGCAAGAGAGATGTTCCCGATCATGCACCACCCTGTCATCGGCGACATGCCTGTCAACGGCGACGCCGTCAAGCTCATGGAGACGATGCCTCACGTAACCAAGCCTTCGCCGCTTCTCGGTGAGGATAACGAAAGAGTCTTTAAGGAGTTCCTCGGCTACGACAGCGATAAACTCGCCGAGCTCAAGGAGAAGGGCGTCATCTGAGCCCCGCGGCATCGGACAGCGTCCCGAATTACCTGAGATTTGCGCGGTGTGAGGGCACCGTTCAGATAGTAACAAAGTGTTTTAAGGGAAAGGAGTAACTAACGTCATGCTTGCTATTGTAGGTTTAATAACCATACTGGCTGTATTAATCCTGATCATGACCAAGAAGATGTCCCCCATGCTTACGATGATCGCGGTGCCCATTATCGCGGCGCTGATTATCGGACAGGGAAAGGATATCGGAGGCTACATCACCAGCGGTATCAAATCCGTTGCCCCGACAGGCTGCATGTTCATCTTTGCGGTTCTGTTCTTCGGTATCATGAGCGACTGCGGCGCGTTCGAGCGTATCGTTAACGCGATCATCCGCATCATCGGCGCAGACCCGGTCAAGATCTGTGTGGGAACTCTGGTTATCACGATTCTCACTCACCTCGACGGCTCCGGCGCAACCACCTTCCTGATCACAGTTCCGGCCATGCTGCCGATCTATGACAAGCTGAAGATGGACAGACGTGTCCTGGCTACGATCGTTGCCATGGGCGCCGGCACAATGAACATCGTCCCCTGGGGCGGCCCCACAATCCGTGCGGCAACTGCTCTTGAAGTTTCCCTCGCAGAACTCTACAATCCCATGATCATCCCTCAGATCTGCGGCGTTGTTGTCTGCTTTGCCTTCGCATTCATGTTCGGTGTCAAGGAAAAGAAGCGTCTCGGTGCATCCCTTCTCAATGTTGATGTCAACAGTGAGAGCAAGCTCTCCGAGGAAGAGCAGGCTCTTCGCAGGCCGAAGCTCTTTGTCTTCAACGTAGTCCTGATCGTCGCTACCATCGTCTGCCTCGTAAGAGAGGTCCTTCCTCCCGCAGGCTGCTTTATGGTTGCCCTCGTTATCGCAATGGTTGTCAACTATCCCAGCGTTGATCTGCAGAGAAAGCTCGTCGACTCTCACGCAGAAGCAGCTCTTATGATGTCCAGCGTCCTGTTCGCAGCGGGCGTGTTCACCGGCATTATGTCCGGCTCCGGAATGCTTCAGGCCATGGCGGAAGGACTGATCAGCATCCTGCCTCAGTCGATCGCAGCTCACCTTCAGCTCCTGCTCGGTATTACTTCCATGCCTCTGTCACTCCTGTTCGATCCGGACAGCTTCTACTATGCAGTTCTGCCCGTACTGGCTGCAACCGGCGAAGCAGTCGGCATCCCGGCACTTGCCATGGGCCGCGCTGCTATCCTCGGACAGATCACGGTCGGTTTCCCGATCTCCCCGCTCACTCCTTCGACCTTCCTTCTGACAGGTCTGTCGGGCGTGGATCTGGGCGATCACCAGAAGCACAGCTTTATCTGGCTGTGGCTCATCTCCCTGACCATCCTTGTCGTGGCTCTGATCATGGGTGCCATCCCGTTCTGATCTGCTGAAAGCGGCAAACAATAATCATAATAATGAAAATGATGAAAAATGTGCTCCGGCACATTTTTCATCAATTATCAAAGCAGCAGGCAATTCTTACCGCGCTGCGGTATGGAGTCTAAAATGAAAGAATTACAGCAGTACTACACCTATAACGACATCGAGGAGGGCGATGTATTTCTCTCTCCCTCCAGAACCATTTCCGAATCCGATCTTCTGCAGTTCGCCGGCCTTACCGGTGACCTGAACGAGCTTCACACAAGTGACACCTTCGCAGCGAAGACGAATTTCGGCAAACGGATCGCGCACGGGATGCTCGTCCTGTCCATGGCCAACGGCCTGTACATGCGCAGCAACATTTTCCGCACCTCCGTATTCCTCGGAATCGAGAACTGGAAATCCCCGAAGCCGGTCTTCATCGGCGACACCATTTCCCTCCGCCTTACGATCGCTTCCAAGCGCATCACAAAGGACGGGAAGCGCGCGGTCATCGGCATGCACTATGAAGTCCTCAACCAAAACGACGAGATCGTCGGCGACGGTCTCTTCAACCGGATGATCACTCTCTGAGCGCAGCCGCAGCAGGGAACCTGCCGGTTCCAACTTAATACGCCCTCTGGTAAATGGGCCGGATGCATGCATCCGGCCCGCTTCACAAAAATGAGCGTCCGCAGGATGCATAATCCTGCGGACGCTCACTGATGTCATGGCTCATAATTCATTTTCCGCTGTCATGGCCTGATCAGATTCTCAAGTGTCTCGAACAGCAGCTCAGGCTCCACAGGCTTGGAGAGGTGCGCGTTGAGGCCCGCCTGCATGCTCCTCTGGACATCCTCGTCGAAGGCATTTGCGGTCAGGGCGATGATCGGAATGGCGGCTGCGTCGCTCCTGTCCATCGCACGGATCCTTCTTGTCGCCTCCAGGCCGTCCATCTCCGGCATGCGCAGATCCATAAGGATCGCATCATAGTAGCCGGGCTCATGGGAGGTGAACATTTCCACGGCAATTCTGCCGTTCTCGGCGTGGTCGACCTCCATCTCCCGCATGCTGAGAACCATCATCATGATCTCGGCATTCACGGCGACGTCCTCTGCCAGCAGCACCCGCCTTCCCTTGAGGTCCGCGGTTTCCTTCACAAGCTGCTCGTTTTTCTTTCGGAACGCCTCCCGGAACTCATCCATGACCGTCCCGGCAAAGAGCGGCTTGGCGGCAAAGGTATCGACGCCGGCGCTTCTGGCCTCCTCCTCGATGTCCTCCCAGTTATAGGAGGTCAGGATAATGATCGGCGTGTGGTTTCCGACAATGGCGCGGATCTGCTTTGTCGTCTCGATTCCGTCCATTTCGGGCATCTTCCAGTCCACGAGAATCAGATTATAATCCTCTCTTCTGGCATGGCGCATTTTGACCATCTCTATGGCGTCCCTGCCGGACGTCACCACCTCGCAGCTGATTCCCGCCTGCCCGAGTATTACCTTTGCGTGCTCGCAGGCGATGCGGTCATCATCGATTACCAGTACGTTCATCTCATGCGGGCGGATCGTCCCGCCGGCGTCCCTGAGTTCCTCCTGGCCGGCCTGTCCCAGTGTAACCGTCACGACGAAGGTGGTTCCTTCGCCCTTTTTGCTGTCCACGCTGATCGTACCGTTCATCAGCTCGACAATGCTCTTTGTGATGGGCATTCCGAGGCCGGTGCTGCCGTAGCGGCTGGTGGTGGAGGAATCCTCCTGGGTAAAGGCATCGAAAAGCCTGGGCAGATACTCTTCACTCATGCCGATGCCGGTATCGGCAATGGTAAGGCGAATCGTCGCCTTATCCTCCATTCGCGCGACGTCCTCGATGGTGAAGATGACGCTCCCTCCTTCGGGGGTAAACTTGACCGCGTTGCCGAGGATATTGATCATCACCTGGCGCAGCTTCATGTCATCGCCGATGTAGTATTCGTCGATCTTTCCGATTGTCCGGCACTCATAGTGCAGGCCCTTGTCCCTGCACTGTCCGCTGATAATGGTATTGACCTGCTCCAGAGTCTTCGA
>ODAI010615963.1_pt1 | contig 15397 bp, 5 predicted proteins | sample 1539321 | NCBI WGS metagenome assembly ODAI01 (sample SAMN02144231, study PRJEB22623) | gut metagenome | biome: sheep rumen | host: Ovis aries | place: New Zealand
AAAAAGAATTCGATGAATATATAAAAAGATTATCAAGATATGCAAAGTGCGAAGTGATCGAGGTGGCGGATGAAAAAACACCCGAAAATGCTCCTGAGGCGGTCGAAAGAGCCATAAAGGAAAAGGAAGGCGAAAGACTGCTTGCAAAATGGGATGAAACTGCCTATACTTTTGTGCTTGCGATTGACGGCAAACAAAAAAGCTCCACAGATTTTTCTGCGGAGCTTGAAAATATTATGCAAAGCGGTAAAAGCAGGATATGCTTTGTTATCGGCGGATCCCTCGGACTTTCCGATGCCGTTCTTAAAAAAGCCGACTGCCTTCTTTCGTTTTCAAAAATGACCTTTCCTCACCAGCTTATGCGGGTGGTTTTGCTCGAACAGGTTTATCGGGCTTTCAGGATAATGAAGAACGAACCGTATCATAAATAACAGCTTACTTTGTACCGAAGATTCTGTCGCCTGCATCACCGAGACCGGGACAGATGTATGCATTTTCATTAAGTTCGCGGTCAAGTGAGCCGACATATATCTGAACATCGGGATGTGCTTCATGAAGACGCTTAAGGCCTTCGGGTGCGGCGATAATGCACATGAATTTGATCATTACACCGCCGTGCTGTTTGATGAAATTAACAGCCTCTACCGCAGAACCGCCGGTGGCAAGCATGGGGTCCGTAACGACGATCACACGCTCGTTAATGGGTCTGGGGAGTTTACAGAAATATTCGTGGGGTTCATGAGTTACCTCATCTCTGTACAGACCGATGTGGCCTACCTTGGCGGTGGGAACAAGTGCAAGGATACCGTTGGTCATGCCGAGACCGGCACGGAGAATAGGAACGATTGCAAGCTTTCTGCCTGCGATCATCGGCGATTTGCAGGGCTCGATCGGGGTTTCGATATCGACATCCTCGGTGGGAAGGTCCCTAAGGGCTTCATAGCCCATGAGCATTGCGATTTCGTTAACAAGTGCACGGAATTCATTGGTTCCGGTGTTTTTGTCTCGAAGCATAGTGATCTTATGTTTGATCAGGGGATGATCCATGATCACAATATTGTTATTATCCATAATTCCTCCGAATAACATTGATTATTTTTTTATATTATAATGTAAACCGGAGACATATACAAGTTAAAAAACATAAAATTTTTTTTCGGGAGGCAGTATGAAATTCAGACCATGCATTGATATCCACAACGGAAAGGTTAAACAGATAGTCGGAGGAAGCCTTAAAGACGCGGGCGATTATGCCAGGGAAAACTTTGTCGCATCCTATCCGGCTTCTTATTATGCCGAGCTCTACAAGGACCTTGAGCTTTACGGAGGACATATCATCTGTCTTAACGGAAAAGACAGCGATTACTTTGAAAAAACAAAGGCCGAGGCGATATCCGCCCTTAATGCTTTCCCGGGCGGAATGATGATCGGAGGAGGGATCAGACCGGATACCGCCTGGGAGTTTTTAAATGCAGGTGCCTCACATGTCATTGTCACCTCCTATGTTTTTTCGGAAGGAAAGATACATTACGATAAAATTGAGGAAATGAAAGCTGCGGTCGGAAAGGAAAAGCTTGTGCTCGACCTGTCCTGCAGGAAAAGGCTCGTTGACGGCGAGGAAAAATACTTCGTCGTTACAGACAGATGGCAGAAGTTTACGGATGAAGAGCTCACAGAAGAGTTTTTAAGGGAAATGAGCGGTTTCTGCGATGAACTTCTTGTGCATGCGGTGGATGTTGAAGGAAAGGCCGGAGGTATCGAACATGATGTTGTCAGACTGCTTTCCGCAAAAAACATAGTATGTCCGACCTATGCCGGCGGCATAAGCAGCATGGAGGACATTGAGACAATATATTATGAGGGGCAGGGAAGGGTTGATTTCACAGTAGGTTCGGCGCTGGATATATTCGGAGGCCACATGAGCCTTGAGGAGATAATTAAATTTGTTTATTTTTAAAAATGAATAATGATTTGGTGCATATTTGGTGCATATATCCTGTTATAATGAAGCCAAAAAAATCTTACGATAGGAAGTAAATAATTATGCCTTGGAAAAATAAAAACAATATACTTATTGACAGTCCCGTACTTCCTTTTGAAACATTCAAAAATGCTTATCGTAATATGGGGCTGGAAGACTGGCAGTATATTAAGCTTTACAATAAAGCAAGCGATGAACAGCTTAATGAGATGAGTCTGTGTATCGGCAGCGATTTCAAAGAAGGAAATGATCCTTTTCAGTACTGGGGACACCCGGTATCTCGTAATGACAAGATTGATAAATACAATAATATTATTTATTCGCACAATAAATCAGCCATTCCTTCATGGATACAGAATTGCGGGGATATAAAGGTCATCAATAGCTATTTTGATGAAAACTATGATGATCTCAACCTTGCCGATACTGCGTTTCTTATGAAGAGAGTGGATGCTCTTGAAAAGGCGGCAGACAGAAAAAGGCTGGATGTAAGAACCGAAAGGCCCAAAATGACAAGCAATAACAAGAATCATGCAAAGCTTGACATACACCAGACGAGAAAACAGAGCTCTTTTAACGGCTGCTGGTCCTGTTCGATGCAGCTGATGCTTAAAAGCCGGGGTATCAACAATGTGGAACAGGAGGATATACGTGCATACCGTCCTCCGTTATCGGATAAGCAGACAATAGAGAAAACCTATAGTCAGGATGACATTGATCATTACGGTGTCGATCAGGGAAACGAAATGTTTTCCATGTCGGATGCCCTGATTGAGTTTGCTCCGAATACTATGGTTCATGAGACCGAGATTGAAACCTACAACAATGATGCCTCAAGTCTGGGAATTTCCAGACAGGATTATAATACAAAGCTAAAGGAAGCTGTTAAGAATAATATTTTACACGCCATAAAGGTTGACAGGTCACCTGTCGGCATATGGAAAAACGGCCATTATATAACCGTGACCGAAATAGACGGGGAAGTTTTAAAATATAAGGATTCTGTTTCAAATACTCCGGATACGGATAAGACAATGACGGTTTCGGAGCTTATCAGGGATATGGAGGACAATGAGATCAAAAAGCCCGTTAAGCTTGTATGGGTGTCCGATATCAAACTCTCAAAGGATAATAAAACCATATATGACGTTCCAAGCACGTATGTTTCAATGAATGAAGACGGAACGGTCAAGCTGCCTCCGGAAAAAATCCAGACAAACGGTGAGTCATATATGCACGGGCGTAATCAGGCCGGCAATACAGTTGCAAGGATAGGCGGGATAGAGGATTCCATCGATGAACGCGGCTTTAGAAGCAAAATAGATGCCGACGGTCTTTTAAGAACGGAAAAAGTATATCTGCCCAAAAAACTGAATAAAGACAAGCTCATGAATGAGGCAAAAAGGAGAAGTGACAGGGAAGAACTGCGTCTTGCAAGAAACTCCTCATCATTCTATCGTACAAACATGCCCGGTTTCCTGAAATCAATGGATGATTTCGGAACAGGAAATACATCACTTCGCCTTGATGAAGTAAGAACGAAAAAGAAAAAAACTGCAAGAGAAGAAGATCTGGCTTCGACTAAGAAAATAAGCGCAAAAGGTCTTGAGAATTTTGAAAACAAGGATATTGATAAAAACGAAAAGAGGCTTTATGCCGAGGAAGCAAAGATAAGAAAAGAGAGTGCGGCAAAAAAGGCTGCTCCTAAGACAGCTTCATTTTTAAATGAACTCCGTACATCACCCATGTTCATTCTGGATTATGAAGATATCGGGAAGAAAGAAGCAATCATAAATACAAATATTAAGATCCCTAAGGGCAGGAAGAATGAATGCATAAATACCCTGGTACTTTTGTATGCTCTCGGACAAAAGGAGCTCAGTCTGGATACTGTCATAAATATGACAGGGCAGGAAAGAATTAAGCTGGGTGAAGATTTCATAGAAGAAATGAAAAAGCATCCTTTCAAGTCCAGATCGATTGCCTCGCTAAAGGAAAATATTAAATATTACGGTAAACTTACGAAAAAAGCATGCGAACAGTTAAGAGCTGAAGGCTTGAAATTCCCTACGGATGCCGACATTGAAAGCGAAGAAAGCGCCCGGAAATTCATGCAGAGCAAATTCGGTATTGTGTCTTTTATCGCTGAAACATACACCACAATATCGAGAAACTGGAGAAACAACGAAAAACGCAAGACCAAGGAAGGTATGGAAAGCATAGTTATAGGGGAGAACTATGCCCTCGGCTTCGGAGGAGAGGAACAATTTAAAAAGGATCATAATTATCTTAGAAGCATTGCGGGAATCGGCAAAAATATGAATAAGATAAACGATCCCAAAGTCAAATCCGACCTTAAAAATGTATTCCTTGTTGATATTGCAGGTCAGGATTCTACAATTGTAGACTCGCCTGAGCTGATCAATAAAGGAAGCTCGATGTTAAAGAAAAAGGCCAAAGAAGAAATAAAGACCGAAGAAGAACAGAAGAAAACTGACGAAACTCAGAAGAAAACTGACGAAACTCAGAAGAAAACTGACGAAACTCAGAAGAAGACTGATGAGACTCAGAAGAAGACTGATGAAACTCAAAAAAAGAATGATGAGAAATCCAAAAAAGCCGACGATGATAAGAAGACTATTAATGAAAATCAGAAGAAAGTAAATGAAGAACAAAATACGATAAATAATAAGTCAAAACAGGATGAAGAAAAAAGAATAATCGAGAACGAGAAGAGAAAACAGGATAACCAGAAAAAGCTGGATGATGAAGTTAAGAATATTTTCGGCTTGAGCAGGGAACAGATCAATGAAATAGAGCGTACTGCCAAAAAGACACAGGCAGAAAAGGATCGTCTTGCAAGGCTTGAGGCCGAGAAAAAGGAAAAAGAACGCCTTGACAGGATTAACGAAGAAAAAATCAGAAAAATGAGAGAACTCGAAGGAAAGGATCCTCGCAGCAAACTCAAGGTCCATCTTGAAGATCTCTATTTGTTTATCGACGGAATTGATCAGAAAATTTCCGAACTTGAAAAAAGCGAAATAAAGGCTAATGAGCATTTCGGCGAAAAGTATAACGAACTCCAGGTAAAAAGAATACACGGTAACGAACTGGCAACTAAGCTGAGGGAAATATTGAGAGATACTATCCCTGCCGATGTTTATCTTGAAATAATTGACAGGTCAATGACCGGGGATGAGAAAAAAAAGATAAAAACTGAACATGATAACAGGATACGCATGCAAAAACAGCAGAATAAAGAAGGCGTTGACGTTAAACAGGAGGGTATAGATGCGCAGACATATATTAATGCTTCACAGGTTATCATGCTTGTGTCATTTGACAGCTTTGACCGATTCATAAATGCCATTCCAAAAGAATATTTGGAAAAAATTGATGATAAAGTATTAAAGATCGGGACATATACAGAACTCAGCGATGAAGAATCGGTTTATCATACACACAGTGACAAAATTAAAAATCTCAAAGATATTTCCCTTGAACTTGCCGACGGGGATAAAAACGAAAAGGAAAGGCTTGATGACATTCTGACACGTGCCGATAACTGTCTTACCACGATAAAGCCCGAAGTATACAAGACTTATTATCTCTACGGGCAGGAGGCATATCAGAATACTTATAACAAGGTCTATATAAGAACAGAAAAAAAGAATGCTGCTTCCTATCAGAATGGTGCATTTACGGGGTATAGCTTTGTTCCTAAGGGTGATAAGGCATTAACCGAGGAAATGCAGCAGCTCGGAGATAAAATCGAGAAACTTACTCCGCCTTCTCTCACTCCCAAATTTGAGAGCGGTCTTCTTGCCATGCTCAAAAAAATGGATGAAACATATTCTTTCACCGATGAAGAAATAGATGAATATTTATATGAAGAAGGTACAAAACTCTATGCCAACAGAAAAGTTATAAATTCGAAGAATGAACTTAAGCTGGCTGTGGAGAAAGGTGATATAAAGGAAATAGAAGAGAAGCTTCTGATTCATGAGAGAGACCTTAGCAATATGCGTGAGCTGCACCGGATGGCAAAGGAGGTCTTTAAGGATTCCGAACCGTTCAATGCTCCCGGAAACGTTGATACCATCAGAAATGCCGATGCTCCTTTTGAATTCGCAAAGGACTTTGTGACAGACAGCCGTTTAAGCGGTGTATTCATGCTTTGGATGTCTGCTAAAAAATGCGGCGTGAGCTATGAGGAATTTCTTAAAAATCCCGGTGTATATGTCAGAAAAGCAAGCGAAAAAAAGCATGAAGAAATCATGGTCGAGAAGAAATTCTGCGAGGATCCGATTGAATTGATTTTAAGGCCCGGCAAATACGAACAGTATTATGCACTGATGGGTGCTTTCGGCACTCCATGCGCTCTTTTAAGAGGTCTTGACATAATAAAAACCTGCGATCCGGATGAGAGTGTAAGGGCAGATTTTGCTCAGTATCAGAAGCTTTCTCACGATCATAGCAGCTTTGCTTTCGAAAAAGAAAAATTCAAGGTTCTTAAACTTCAGAATATATTTGATAATCCTGTGGAAAACCGTAATAAGTTTAAGTCTCTGGCCGGAGGCTACCTTCTCGGTGCGGGGGAAGAATACGACTGGAATTACGGTGCGGAGAGAATCGATATCTACGGAAAACCCCGGAAAGATACTCCGAAGAGCTTTCTGGAATGCTATAAGGATTCAGATCAGAATCTTAAAGAGCTGTGTAACAGGATCAACAATTATATATTCGGTTTCCAGCAGAAGCTGGGAAATACCAAAAATGAAAGGCTGAAAAATGTCAATGACTTTTTCATCCATGGGCTCTTTGAAAATGCCGAAAGTCTGGTTCGTGAATTAAATGGCGACGAGCTTGGATTTAACGATCTTCAGAGAACTATGAAATATATGTCGAATTATGTTTCAAATAAAGAAATCAAAGATGAAATGAATGCTAAGTTAGGGGAGCTTGGTGATGTTTTTGCGCAGAAAAAAAGAAATCTCACAAGTTCTGCCGAAGATTTCAGATCAAAAACAAACAAGGCTGTTGAGCTGCTTGACCGTAAATCGGATATCGTTAAGGTATTCGGACCTGTATGCGATCAGCCCGCAAGCAATAACCTGAAGGCCGAAATGGACGCTGTTGTTCTTCCCGTACCCGAAGGATATGATGATGATATGGTTGCATTTGTAACCCTTGGGGCTTCGATGAACGAGGAGCTGTTGAAAAACAAAGGCGGAGATGTTGCAGTCCTCAGGGTTTTCCTGATCGAAAATGCGGTAAATAATGACGAGAGGATGTTCTCGCTTTATGAGCCTATGAATACAGCCAGAAAAAATACATACACGGCACTTACCAATCTTAACAGTGAAAATGAAGAGTTAAAGCGGCAGGCAAAGGAATTTGTCCAAAAGAGCTGTAAGGATGTAATCAATGCAATAGCCAATACCGTAAACAATAACTCCGTTTCGGTATTTGATGCAATCCATGAGGGAAAATATCAAATATTTAAGATGGCTGATAAAGCAATACAGGCAGGAGTTATCGAAGTTGACGAGGTAACCAGGCTTAAAATACATTCCTATGCCGAGCAGATCCGTGCAACCGAACGTGTCGAAAAAAACTGCCGCGAACTTGACAATATGCCTACTGCCATTAAGAGAGATGCCAGAAATGACAAGATCGCAGATCTTGTATTCGACATGTATCTGAAAAACACGAATAAAAAAGTGGTAAATGATAATACGAAAAAGGTAGATGAGATTTCTGCAAAGGCATATGCGGATGTCGGAGTCGATCCCTACGATCCGAAAAGACTGGATTTGCAGATTGAATACAGCAATTTCCTGGGAGATATGAGAAACAAACTCGGGAAGGTAAGCGTTGATCCCGTTTCTGTAATCCTGAATGAGGAAAACGGTGTTGAAAAGCTTAAAGATCTTTACATGGACAAGATAAAGAAAACACCGGAATATATAAATCTTGTCGGGATATATGACAAAGATGAATTTGCCGTACAGCTGAGCAAAGTACAGAATTACATGGTACACGGCAATGAAGCAAAGTCATTGTTTGACATAACTGAAAATGAGCTTGACGATGTAAAACTGCCGTTTAGTGAAAATGATGTCGAAACAGCTCATAAAGAAATTGAAAAGCTCTCGCATGAAAAAGCCATCAAGACGACTCTTGAAAAATGGGATAGCAGAGAAAAACAGATCGGTATTATAAATGATGCTCCCGGCAAGCAGACCGAATACTTCGATAAGCTGAAAAACAGCTATGGCTCAAAGGCGAATATGGGAGATCTGTCTCCTGTCAAGCAGGAATACGATAATATTGAGTTTGAAATACCCGAAGGCTTTGATGAAGATCTTGTTGTTGCAATATCTCTCGGATACAATCTGGATCCCGACAGATTAAGAAGACCCATGACAGATTCCTCTACCGGAGCAAAGGGAAATGATGCTCTTGTGGCGCTTAATTTAACTTATCTGACACAGAATGTTCCGGATAACGACGACCGTACAAAAAGGCTTGGTAATTATCTGCTCGAGAACCGTAAGGACATAAAGAAAGGTCTTGACGATTATTCCAGGACCGGAGATAAGACTTTTTGCGGTAATGCGTTGGATAAACTGATTAACTATGCCGCAAACACAGTAACAACACGAAATAAAGGATATATCGTTAATTCGGAATCGGCACTTGGAAACCGTGATCTTAACATTATAAAGCTTGCGGCAAAGTTCATTGACAGTCCTCCTCTTTACAGAGACGGAAACCTTAATGAAATCCAGAAAAGGAATCTTAAGGCTTATGCCGCCGAAATAAAGATGAATGAGGATATTGCAAATATTTCAAAGGATATGTACAACAATCCCAAGCCTGTCGGCACGCCCGAAAGAGAAGCACAGGTCAGTGAATTACTGTTTAAGGTTTACCTTCGCTCGGTTTATGAGCATTTGAACGATAAAATTCAGGTTAAAGTTGAAGAGTCGATGAATCCTGTCTTTGAATCATACGGTATCAAAGTTATGAAGACTTCCGACCCTGGTTATACCGCTTCTCCTTATTCCGAGGTTAAGGAAGATCGAGAGCTTATCAATTACAAGACAGCTCCGATGAGGAATAATGAAAACAATAATAAAATCAATCCTCTTGTAACAATGCTGTCCGAGGATAATTATTATGAGCAGTTTAAATCACTCTACATGGATAAGATCAAGGACACGCAGTACTTCAAAAATCTTATGTATGCGGAGGATGACAGTCTTCTTTATACGATTATTAATGTAACGGAAGACAAGAAGCTGAATATAGGTGATTTCAATGTCGGGCTTCCTCAGGATATCATTGACAAGACGAATGAACTTAATGAAAAGTACCGTGAGGAATATGAAAAGAATTATATAAAGGAGAATATTAAACTTAAGAGAGAATTTGGAAAAGCGATCTGCAGGTATGAAGAGCTTGATGACAAGTACACAGTTGATATGGAGACTCTTAAGGGAGATAACATTAAGAAGAATAATGAGATCCTTAAGTCTATAAGCGCGGATCTGCTTTCGGTTAACAGCAGAGATCAGGAATTTCTGAAGATACGTGCATCGTTTAAGCAGCTTTTACAAGCCGGAGAAGCACTTGAAAAATACAAGGATGAAAAGGAAGTAAAAAATTATGTCGAGCAGGGTGAAAAATTCAGCCGTCTTGCGATAAAGTACTGTATTGATAATCAGGACGATCCACGTAAACGGCAGATTGTTGAGAAAACTCTGAAAAGTGCCAGGGCGGTGAATCTGTCATGTGCGAATATTGAATTTGCCCATATGTCCGATCTTGAAAAAAATGTACCGGAAAATACTGTCGACGGTATTGACAAAGATGTATTAATGCGAGATATGTTCGGAGGACGTTTTGGTTACAACGGATTTAATTTTATGCTGCAGCAAAGTGTCAATGCTATAGGTCAGATAATTCAGATCATTAATCCTGAGCTGTTAAAGAACATGCTGAGTGTTTACGGCAGTTATCTGGATACCCGTGATACACTTGACGAAAATGATGTCAGATACATCGAGCCTGACAGAAAAACAAGAAATGACTCTCTTGGCTTCCAGCCTAAGAGCAGCGGCGGAGACAGGCAGTTAATGGAAAAAACTCTTGATTGCATGCTGAAATGCAAAAAAGAAATTGATGATTATATAGAAAATCTTTCGGGCCCGGGACTTAAATTTAAGGGAATGTTAAAGGCAGTTATGCAATGTATGGAATTCCGGAAAGGTTCTTATGTTGAGGCTTTTTTGGATAATGAGTATATTATGGGCCTTAGTTGTCTGTCAGGCGGTATGCCGAAACTACAGACTAAGACGGATCCCAACGGTAAAAAAGTGATAGACTTTGAAACCATGGAAAATGATTTTGCCTTCTATACCGATGCCAAGACAAATAAAAAGCATAAAGGTCCTTTGGACGAACTGGTGAATCTGTATGATGATTATAACGAAATCTTTGAAAGAGAATATGAAAAGCAAAGGCTTGTTAAGGAAGGAATGACTCCCGAAAAGGAAAAGAAATATCTTTCGAACCTTAAGAAAACCTTAGAAAAGACAGTTAAAGATTATGAATTGCTGGTAAAATTTGAGGAATATAACTTTGGCCCTTATGAGAATGATCCGCCATATAAGAGTCTGCTTAATAATAATCTTGATTCCATTACGGAGCTTAAATCCAGGGAGAGCAGAGGAATTTCTAATGAGATCGGTCAAATAAAGGGACAATTACAGGCCATTGAGATGGGATGGGGCTATGATGAGCTGGGTGTTCTCGGATATGTTTGTGAATTACAGGCAGCATTAAACAAACATATTACTCATTTGGGAATGAAGAAGGAAGAATATGAAAAGATAAATGGAAAGGAACACGCTGAGGCAACCCAAAATGAACTTGAAGAATTTAAACTTTTTAAGGAGAAGTGTGATAAGTTTGCAGAAGAGTGCCTTCATGTTAGGGTGGAAACTGCTGCAGACAAAAAGGCTGTTTTTGACAAGATAAGGGATTTCCGTGAGTCAGGCAATAATCTTGATGGAAAGGTAGGACTGATAGTAAATAACATCAATAAACAGAGCAACAGTGCTTTTGTAAAAACGGAAAAAAAGCTTGCCAGGAAGGTTGAGCTCGAAAATGCCTGGGCGAATATTCAAAATCCGGAAAACCGTATATTTGAGATCGCAAGCGAATATATTGATGCTTATAAGAATAATAAACCCGAGCTCAAGAGCAAAGCAAGGGAAATGACTGAAAATATTGATTACATTCGTGAAAAGCTTTCAAAGGATGCGGCTCTTTCAGATAAATTCAATAAGCTGAACGAATCAAAGCCTGTAGCTTCAAGAGTGGATATTTCGAAGCTTGCCGATGTAAAGAGCATTTGCGGCATTTATGTAAAAGCTGAAGAAGCATATGAAAAAATTGCCAGGCTTGATGCTTTTGCGACGGAAAAACAAGCCCGGCTTCAGAAAAATAATATAATGCGCCGAAGCTATGATGAGAGCCGTAATTTTGCTTCGAAGGATGCCCTGAATATGAAGATATTAGAGAGCATGAACAGCCTGTTTACTGCATACAGTGCTATGCTTCCTGCAGAAAGCCAGGTGATAGGCAATAACGGCGAAAACCCGATACTCAGGTATCTGACGACTGCAAACGGAAGAGAAAGGCTTAATGAGTTTGCCACAAAGTTTGCGGGAAAGCATAAACTGGATGAATCGCAGATCAATACTGAAGCACTAAACAAGGAACAGAAGGATGAGCTTGAAAGCTTTGCTTTTAACGCTGCCAAAGAGGGCTTGCTCATGATGGCAGCAGATCATGGGCTTGGTTTTAATGAAAAAGCAAGGCTTGCCGCAGGCTTCATTGCCGCAAATTACCGTGAACATGAGCTTGAGAACGGCCGCAGCATCAAGATGGATGACCCGGTTAAGCAACTGCGCATGGAGGAAGGCATCAGAGAGCTTGCTGTGATCATTACAAAGGGTAATCATGAACAGCCTGATTTTTCAAAGGTGCTTGAGCTTAATAAGGGAATGATGTATGAGCTGACGAGGCAGATGGAATATAAGATCAATTCCGAGCTTAACAGGGAAGTCAGGGATGAGTATATGTTCTCAGTTGGTACGAACAGGGTTCCCAATCTTGACAGCGGTGTCAGCGCGCTTAAGAAAAACAGTTATATTATTACCGGAACTGAAGAATTTGCCGATATACGCACCGATCTTAAGAAACTGAATGCGGATATTAAAAAAGCGGATGCCGCATATGCCGAAACGGGCATATATAACGGGGCGAACTTTGCCGAAAGAGAAAAACAGCTTCTTGATCGTATGGATGCATATATTGTCAGAAAGGAAAGTGAGGTAGAGCCTTCAGTCAATTCTGTCAACCGTAAGAATGCCATGATAGCTGCGAGAAACAATCTTCTTGAACGGCAGAAAATCGATTTAAAGAGCAGGAACGTAAGTGCTACCGAGCTTAGCGAAAGTGTTGTATACAATGAATACATGGAAAATGCCAAAATGGAATTCGGTGTCCGTCCGGACAGAAAACCCGATCAGGTAATAAGCGATTACTCAAAGTATGAGGAAAAATACAGAAAACTTCATGCTTCGGTTATCGAAAAGCTGAACAAGCAGAGAAATGCCGGAAACAGGGAAAGTATCGACAGAAAGATTGCCAAAGAAAAGGAGCTTATTTACAATTCGGCCTTCCGTTCGGTATTCCTTGAAGGCGTAAACGACAGGGTTAAGGACGGTGCATATAACGGCATGAATGAGCATGAATTTGTTAAGAAGGTCAAGACGGGCTTCGCGTCAAATCTTGACAGCATACCGAGAATGCTTGAGTCGGAATCGGGAAGAAAAATACGAAATAAGATCGATACCGATATCAAGAAGGGCAGGCTGGATCATGATACAATGGTCGGAAGAATTGATGCCGAGCTCGGAAAGAAGAATAACAGGGACAATACGTTGAAGACGATAACTCCGAAGAAAAAGGTGATTGTCGGACTTACCTGAAAAAAAGCATAACACCAAAAAGAAAACCCCGCCATGCGGGGCTTTTCTATTTCATGGGTTCACCATATTTTTTTGCAAGCTTGTCAAGTTCCGAATCCACACTGGTAAGAACCGGTGAACCGAAATGATATTTGCGGCCGTTGGCTTCCATATAGGCGATTGCCTGCATGAAGCTGACCTCATCGAAGTTCGTAAGATACTTCCTGTTGATGTTTTCGACTATTACCTCAACGGGAAGAGTATCATCAACACAGATGTCTGTGAATATTTTATCAAATGTTTCGAATACGTATTGTTCCTGACGGGAAAAGGCCGAAAATACATCGATCATGTTAAAGGTCGTGATGTAGATCCTGAACCATGATCTGCCCGAACCCATCCACTCGTAAACGGAATTATATTTGAAGGTCATTGCGGCAATCTCTGCTGCCCATTCATTTGAAAGGTAGCTTGCGCTTGCCATGGTCTTTATGTCATTGTCATCAAGAGAAATATTGTAAAGCTTACAGAATTTCTTGATTATCTTTTCCCTTGCACCCTGTCTTTTGGGAAGGTTAAAGGAAAGAGAGGAGTCAAAACGGGGAGCAGAGTAGCTTCTGGTCTGAGGAGCGGTATAGGATGGTGCAGCGCCGGTTCTCGGCTGGGTGAATGTATTCTGGACATAAGAGCCCTGATACATCCCCTGCTGATTCTGCGGGTTATTGCGTACCGGAGGCGGAACAGCGCCCATTTGTCTTTGGTAACGCTTTGCAAATTCCATTTCCTTCTCTTTTTGAATGTTTTCCTGCTTCATTTTTTCGAGAGCTCCCGAGTTTCTGAGAACAAAAAAGAGAATGAGCACTAACCACCAGATGGAATAACCGAAAATCGATATCAGTATAGTGGCCCCGATAAAGGTTTTTGGCTTTTTCAACTGGTAGAAGTGGTATTCGTTTTTTAAAATGCCCAGCATTATGAGCGCAAAAACAAAGCTCATTATCCTTTTCCTTTCATGAATTACTTACTATATTTTAATACATACTTCCCTTTTTGGCAATGTTTTTATTGAAATCCTAAGAAAAAATATATATAATAATAAAGAAAAGTTAATTATTTAGCTTTTAAAATTATTTTATAGAGAAGGTGTAAATATGGATGAACTGAGCAGATATTCTGCAGGAACCGTTTTGAATCCCGATGATCTGCATCCGGTGATCAAGGACAAAGACGTTGAAACGGCAAAGATTGCCGAAAAGCTGATGAAAATCGCAGATGAGGCCAGAAAATTTTCCTACAGCCCTTATTCAAAATTCAGCGTCGGTGCCGCACTTTTGTGTATGGACGGGACGATATACACCGGCTGCAATATCGAAACTGCGGCTTTTACCGGTGTATGCGCCGAAAGAAATGCGGTCTTTAAGGCAATAAGCGACGGAAGAAAAAGCTTTGCCGCCATTGCAATTTCGGGCGGTAAGCATGAGAAAGAGAGCGGATATTGTTCGCCCTGCGGCGTTTGCAGACAGGTGCTTTCGGAATTTGTCAATCCTTTTGAATTTATGGTCATTTTCCGCGGAGTTACGGGAGATGTAAAAGCGGTTTCTTTTAACGAAGTACTGCCTTATACATTCGGACCGGAAAGTCTGGAATGATTTTTTTAAAATAATGCTTGACAAAACATGTGTTAAAGCGTATAATGCCATTTGTGTGACATGACACACAAATGTGGCGAAGTAGCTCAGTTGGCTAGAGCACACGGTTCATACCCGTGGTGTCGAGGGTTCGAATCCCCCCTTCGCTATTTTTTATCGGCTCATCGGAAACGATGGGCCATTTTTGTTTAAAAAAACACAAGTAAAATGAGCAAAAACTAAAATAATATATTGTTGCTTTCCTTTCCGTGTGATAAACTGAAGAAAAGTTTGAAGGAGAAAGGAATATTGTATTATGGGGTTAACAAAGGTAAATAATCCTGCTGATGACAAAAGCAGAATCTTTATGGAAAGAGCGGTAAAAATGTGCTCTGAGCTCAGTCTTGACGAAAAGCTCGGTCTTATAACTACGCACCAGATTAAAACAGAAAGTGTTAAGATACCGGAGTTCCATGTAGGCTGTGAGGTTGCAAGAGGGTATGTGGGACGTGACAAAGATCATATTTCCACCGTTTTTCCGCAGCCTGTGGGCCTTGCCGGAACGTTTGACCGGGACCTTATGGAAAAGCTCGGAAGAATCGCCGGGACGGAAGCCAGGGCATATTACAACCGTGATAAGGACGGAAGCCTTCATCTCTGGGGACCGACCGTCGATATGGTAAGGAATCCTTTGTGGGGAAGAACAGAAGAGGCTTACGGAGAGGATCCGTGCCTTTCGG
>ODAI011113349.1_pt1 | contig 15397 bp, 16 predicted proteins | sample 1539321 | NCBI WGS metagenome assembly ODAI01 (sample SAMN02144231, study PRJEB22623) | gut metagenome | biome: sheep rumen | host: Ovis aries | place: New Zealand
AGATCTCCCCGTTCGCCCGGGTGTTCATCGAGTCGATAGCCTGGCAGGAGAGCCGCTTCGATAATGAAGCAAAAAACGGCACCTGCACCGGACTGATGCAGATATCTATCCCCTGGCATCGTGACCGGATCGAGCGCCTCGGATATACAGAGGCTGATATGTGGGACATCGAGCCGAATATAGCAGTCGCAGCCGACTATCTGGCTGAGCTCTTCACAGAGCAAAACGACGACTACTATGTGCTCATGAGATACAACGGCGACAGCTGTGCGGAGGCGTTCCTTAACGGAACCGGGGAGCCAAGCTCTTACGCCACTGAGATATGTACCAGGGCCGCTGTGATGACCAACTACCACGAGAAGGGAGGAGCTGCATGGGATAACACGAACTAACGAGAGCAAACCTACACACAAAACTAATTAAGGAGGATAAAGTCATGCAAATAGTATGCACATTTAACGACTTCGATGAGATCGAAGCGTTCGCCAGGAGGATCCTGGAAAACAAAGCGCCACTTACAGCCAAGGAGCTGACCGAGTCGGCCAAGAAGACAGAGGCGATCATCAACGCCGCAGAGGCTAAGGAAGAGGCCGAGAAGAAGGCCAAAAAGGAAAAGGTAGAGAAGTCTACACCTAAGGAAGAAAAACCTGCAGAAGAGGCTCCTGCGCAGTCAGACGAGGCGCCTGAGAAGGACGAAGCTCCCGCGGATGATATCAGCGAGTCAGACCTCAAGATCCTGCTCAGTAAGAAGCTCAAGGCAGGCAAGAAGGCGAAGGTTAAGGAGCTCTTTGAGGGCTATGGAGTAGATAGTCTCTCCGGACTTATCGAGAAGCACCCGGATAAGATCGCGGAGGCATACCACAAAGCGGAGGGAATCTGATGGCAGCACCAAAAGCACACGCAGAGCTTAACAGCTCAGGATCGCATCGCTGGATGAACTGCCCCGGATCTGTAAAACTCTCGAGACAGTTCCCCTCATCGTCTTCGATCTATGCAGACGAGGGTACACTGGCCCACGATGCTGCAGAGCAGCTCATACAGACCGGAAACGTCACAGCGGCGCATCGTAAGAAGATAAACCAGTTCTATGAAGCTCATCCGGAGCTTAACGGTAACGACGAGGTCATGATCAGAGAGCTGGCCGATTATGTGGAATATGTGAAGGAAGAGTTCACGGACGCCGTTATGGCCGACGCAGGGGCCCAGCTCATGACAGAGCAGAAGGTAGACTTAACGCCCTGGATCCCGGACGGCTTCGGTACCACAGACGTGGCCATCATCGGAGGCAAAACGCTCCATATTATCGATCTTAAGTATGGCAAGGGCGTCCCGGTCTTCGCAGAGGGTAACAGCCAGTTAAGGCTCTACGCACTCGGCACCCTGGACCTCTTAGATAGCATCTACGACATCGAAGAGGTCAAGATGACGATCTACCAGCCTCGTATCGATAACGTATCGAGCGACAAGATCCTCGCCGAAGAGCTGAGAGACTGGGGAGAGAACCAGGTAAAACCTGCCGCGAAGCTCGCGCTCTCCGATAACGCTCCAACGGCAGCAGGCGACTGGTGTACGTTCTGCCCGGCAAGACAGTCCTGCAGAACAAGGGCAGAGAGCTACATGGATCTGGCCAAGTACATGGCCGAGAAGCTTCTCTCCGTGGATGAGATCGCGGAGATCCTTAAGAAGGTAGACGGGCTCGTTAAGTGGGCCGAGGATCTTAAGGACGGAGCTCTCACGAGAGCCTTGGAGGGCGAAGAGTTCCCGGGCTGGAAAGTAGTAGAGGGACGATCTAACAGAAAATACTCCGGCACTGAGGAGGAGATCGTCAGACAGTGCGAAGGAGCTGGCTACGATGAAGCGATGCTTTACGAGAAGAAGCTCCTCACCATCACAGCGATGGAGAAGCTCATGGGCAAGAAGCAGTTCGCGGAAGTCCTGGGTAATTATGTAGAGAAGCCTCAGGGCAAGCCTACACTCGCGCCGGAAGAAGATAAACGCCCGGCAATAGTAAACGGTAACGCGGAGGACGACTTCGCTGACGAATTTGATGATTAAATCAGGAGGACAAAGCTATGGCTAAAAGAGAAGCTAACAAAGTAATCACGGGGGAGGTAAGACTGAGCTATCTGCACGTCTTTGAGAAGTATGCAGCTACTCCCGGGCAGGAGGAGAAGTTTAGCGCCTGCTTGCTCATTCCTAAGACTGACAAGGTGACCCTCAGACTCATCCAGGAAGCTATCGACGAGGCTACAGAGATGGGCCAGAAATCAAAGTGGGGCGGTAAGGTGCCTAAGAACCTCAAGCTCCCTCTTAGAGACGGAGACACCGAGAAGGATCTCGACACTAACCCCGAATATGAGGGCATGATGTTCCTCAACGCCACCAGCACAAAGCAGCCCGGTATAGTAGACAGCCATCACGAGACACTCTACTCATCCGATGAGCTTAAGAGCGGAGACTGGGGCAAGGTATCCATCAACCTCTTCCCCTTCGCTGCATCCGGTAACAACGGCATCGGCGTAGGCCTTAACAATATCATGAAGACAAAGGACGGCGAGGCCCTTGGTGGTACACGCGCGTCTGCAGAGTCAGACTTCGAGGGAGAATTTGAGGACGAAGATGGTCTCCTCGATTGAGCTGGGGATAGATATAGAGACTTTTAGCTCTGTAGATATCAAAAACGGGGCCTACGCATACAGCGAGGCCCCTGACTTTGAGGTCTTACTTATCTCCTATAAATTCAGTGATGAGGACAGCATCAGACTCATAGATCTGACAGAGCACGCTCCAAACTATGCACCGGGAGATCCGGATGCACGCTTCTGGGATGCTCTTACGGATCCGGCAGTCATCAAAACAGCATATAACGCCAACTTCGAGCGGACTTGTCTGGCCAAACACACCGGTCAGCCCATGCCTCCCTCACAGTGGCGCTGTACTATGATCCTCGCGGTGCAGTTAGGGCTCCCTCGTGCACTGGCTGACGTCGGCCCGGCTTTAGGGCTCACTGAGGAAGAGCAGAAAAAGAAGACCGGCAAGGCTTTAATACAGTATTTTTGTAAGCCCTGCAAACCTACCAAAGCAAACGGAGGGCGAACACGTAACCGACCTATACACGCGCCGGAGAAGTGGGAGCTCTTTAAGGAGTACAACATCGGAGACGTTAACACGGAGCAGATCATTCTTAAGAAGCTTAAGGCGTTCCGTCCAGATCAGTCCGAACAGAGTCTCTGGGATCTTGACCAGGAGATTAACGACCGCGGTGTGCTCTTAGATATAGATATGGCCGAGAAGATCGTGAGCTTCGACAACAGAAGGAGCGAGGAGCTCCTGCAGGAGTCGATAGATCTGACCGGACTGAGTAACCCGAACAGCTTAGCACAGCTTAAGCCCTGGCTTAAATCTCACGGCGTTCCGGTGGAATCTCTCCGCAAGGATGACGTCAGCGAGATCTTAGAGGATCCGGATATCGATAAGGACGTCCGCAGAGTGTTAGAGATCCGCCAGGCACTCGGGAAGACATCAAAAAAGAAGTATCAGACCATGATAGACATAGCCAGCCATGACGACAGAGCTCACGGCATCATGCAGTTCTATGGCGGGCATACTGGAAGATGGGCGGGGCGCTCTTTACAGCCTCAGAACCTCGTGAGGAACACAATGCCGGACGAAGAGCTCGATATGGCCAGGGATCTGGTCAAGATGGGCGACTTTGAGGGGCTCGAGATGATATACGGAGAGCCTTCCGGGATCTTCTCCCAGCTGGTGCGTACCGCGTTCATACCATCACCCGGTAACCGCTTCGTAGTGAGTGACTTCTCAGCCATAGAGGCGAGGGTCATCGCATGGATCGCCGGAGAGGACTGGCGCCTGGATGTATTTAAGAATAACGGAGATATCTACTGCGAGAGTGCGAGCCGTATCTATCACGTACCCGTCGAGAAGCACGGCGTTAACGGAGAGCTCAGACAGCGCGGCAAGGTCGCGGAGCTGGCCCTGGGATATGGCGGATCAGTCGGAGCCATGAAGCAGATGGACACCACCGGCTCAGTACCGGAGGAGGAGATGGCTGGCATCGTACAGCAGTGGAGACACGAGTCGCCTAAGATCGTCAATATGTGGAAGGCCTGCCAGAACGCAGCGGTCGCTGTGATAACCGGCAGACAGCCCCGCAGAATAATCTCATCGCTCCAGGGTACAGAGTTCTATATGGAGAACGTGGCAGGCTATCCGGTGCTCATGATCAGACTGCCAAGCGGCCGACCGATCGCCTACTGGGATCCTAAGGTCATGGAGTCGGATATGGGCCCACGCGTTACATATATGACGCAGAACCAAACGACAAAAAAGTGGGAGCGAGCCGAGACTTACGGCGGGAAGCTCACCGAGAACATCGTGCAGAGTGTAGCCAGGGACTGCCTGGCCGAGAAGATGAAGCAGTTAACAGCTCAGGGCTATAACATCGTCTTCCATGTGCATGATGAGATGATCCTGGACGTGCCTAAGGATGACGTGGATGCGGCCAAGATCGTAGACAGATTTATGTCGGAGCCGATAGACTGGGCGCCCGGCTTACCGCTTAAGGGCGGGACTTACGAGTGTGATTTTTATAGGAAGGACTAAGGTATGAGAGAATTGACGCTTAACTACAGAACCGGCTCCGGTAAGGGCCAGATGACGCTGAACCTTCGAGAGTTTTTTCCCTGCACCAAAGCAGTCCTTAAAAAGATCCTCAAAGTCGTGGATATGACAGACGAGCCGGAGCTCCATAAGGCCGATCTGATCCTCTACCTCAACGAGAGGATGGACGAGGCGGCCAACGAAAAAGACCGCCGAGTTCTGGCCAACCGAGTAGTGGACTACAGAGAGAAGGCCAATGGACTGGGTGAGAAGATAGAAAAACTCGAGAAGCAAAAAGCAGCTTATGACGAGCTGATCAGAGTGAACACAAGGAACAAAGAGGAGCGCGTGAAGTGTAAAAACCTCCGCGCCGAGGTCAATAAGAAGATCAAAGAAGCAAAGGACGAGCAGCGGCATTATATGAACATAGCCGCCAGCTCCGAGAAAATGTTTAACGAGCTCATAGCCAGCGAGGAGAAGTTTAAGGCTCTCCTGGCTGAGATGGGCCAAGTGGAGGAGGCAGAGGATGGCAGCACAAACTGATAACATTTATAAGCTTGACGCCAAAGTCATAACTGGCCTTGAGCACAACCCGAAGGTGTGGATCTCCGAAGGATCCAGCCGCTTCTGCACCAGCTGGAAGAACAGACAGATCACCTGGGCGGAGCTCCTTAAGAGACTGGAGAACGCTACCATGACGCAGGAGACTCAGAGCGAATATATGCGCATGGCCAAGACTGACCAGGACAAGATCAAGGACGTCGGCGGCTTCGTCGGCGGAACATTAAAAAGCGGCCGCAGGAAGACCGACACGGTGCAGAGCAGGAGCCTGATCACTTTTGATCTGGACTTCGCTCCTACCGACTTCGTGGAGACGATGCAGCTCGAGGCTCCTTATGCCTGGGCGATCTACTCGACCCATAAGCATAAGCCTGACAGCCCGCGCTACAGACTCATCGCTCCGCTGGACAGAGACGTGGATCCCGAGGAGTATGAGGCGATCATGAGAAAAATGGCCGAGCATATCGGTCTCAAGTACTTCGATCCTACCACAGTGCAGGCGAGCCGTCTCATGTACTGGCCGAGCTACTCCAGGGATGCAGAATATGTTTTTGAGTATAACGACGATAAGGTCCTGAGCGCGGACAAGATCCTCGCAGAATATCCGGACTGGAGAGATATGAGCTACTGGCCACTCTTCCCGGATGAGATCAAGGTACAGAAGCGCCGCCAGGATAAGCAGCAGGATCCTCTTAAGAAGAAGGGCCTCGTGGGTACCTTCTGCAGGACCTACACGGTACCGGAGGCGATCGCGGAGTTCTTGCCGGATGTATATACGCCGGTAGAGGGCAAGGAAGACCGCTATACCTATACAGCCGGAACGACATCCGGGGGCCTGGTCATCTACGACGATGGGCTCTTCTGCTACTCGAACCACTCCACGGATCCGGCGCACGGTATGGACCTCAACGCGTTCGACCTGGTGAGGATCCACAAGTTCGGACAGATGGACGAGGATGCTCCCGAGGGCACTCAGACGACACGCCTGCCGAGCTATAAGGAGATGATCGACTTTATCCGCCAGGATAAGAACTGTATCAGAACCTTCGACGCAGATCGTAAGGCCTCAGCTGTCTCAGACTTCGAGGGAGACGAGGATGCTCCGGCAGTACATGAGTGGAAGCTTGACCTTACAAGGAATAAGCAGGGGCTTGTAGAGACCACGATCGAGAACCTTCTGATGATCCTCAAGATGGACGAAGGGCTCAAGGGTATAAAGTTCAATAAACTCTCTGGCTTTATCGAGATCACTACACCGGTGCCCTGGAAGAAGGAGCTCACAGACTGGAAGGACTCAGACGACTCAGCTCTTTATATCTATCTGGCCACAGAATACAACACCTTTAAGCGCACGGACATATACGACGCGCTCAGTCAGGTATCTGCAGATAGATCCTTCCATCCGGTGCGCGATTATCTTAAGAGCCTGCCGGAGTGGGATGGCGTTCCGCGTATGGAGACGCTTTTTATAGACTACTTAGGAGCTGAGGATGAGGACTATACCAGAGAAGTAACGAAGCGCTGGATGATCGCAGCGATCTCCAGGGCGAAGCGCCCCGGTGTAAAGTTCGACTACATCCCGGTGCTCTCAGGCCCCGGCGGAATAGGTAAGAGCACGCTGGTGGCAAAGCTTGGCGGCCCATGGTTCAGTGATAGCTTAAGCTTCGAGGACATGAAGGACAAGACAGCAGCCGAGAAGATACAAGGCACCTGGATAAACGAGATCTCAGAGCTTAAGGGTATGCGTAAGATGGACATCGAGAGCGTTAAGAGCTTCGTCAGCAGGACGGAGGACCGCTACAGAGCCGCATACGGCCGCAGAACCGACACGCATAGACGCGGCTGCGTCTTTATCGGAACCAGCAACGCGGACGACTACCTTAAGGATATCACCGGGAACCGTCGCTTCTGGCCGATCGACTGCTCAGAAAACCATAAGCTCAAGGCGTGGGATCTTACACCTGACGCGGTAGCGCAGATCTGGGCGGAGGCTCTCTTCTATTATGAAGAGCTGGATGATAGGAGCCTGGTGCTTAACGAGGATCTTGATAAGATCGCAACCTCTAAGCAGATCAGGGCACTGGAGCAGGACGAACGTCTCGGACTTGTCTCCGAATACCTCGAGAAGCTTCTCCCGGAAGACTGGGACGACAAGGATCTCACAGAGCGCCGCTTCTTTATGGACGACAGCGCCAGCGTGGGAACCGTCAAGCGTACAGAGGTCAGCGTGATGGAGATCTGGGCGGAGTGCTTCAAAATGTCGCCTGCTGCCAAGAAGAGAGCAGACTCCGACGACATCGCGAGGATCCTTTTACAGCTCGGCTGGAAGAGATCCGGAAACGCGAAGCGCATAAAGATCTACGGCTTACAAAGGTGCTACCAGGCACCCGAAAAGCCAGTAACAAAAAGAGGCTAGTAACAGAGGGCTTCTGTTACTAGCAAATTAGTAACAAAAACGTAGTAACAGCCGAAAACCGCATAAAATAAGGGCGCGTTAGCGTTCTGTTACTTGTTACTAGGTTTTTTATAAATGTTAATTTTATATGTTATAGGCACATAAAAACACATATATACACATATATACGCGCGTGCGCGCGCTAGTAACAGCGAGGTGAAAAATGAGAGAGAGGGATATAGAGAAGATCCTGGTCGAGGGTGTTCGGAAGCTTGGAGGTAAGGCGTTTAAGTTCGTATCACCCGGGAATGACGGAGTGCCGGATAGGATCGTTATAATGCCGGGCGGGCGTGTGTACTTCGTGGAGCTTAAGACGGAAGTAGGCAGACTCTCCGGCAGGCAGAAGATCCAGATGAGGACGCTTACGCGACTGGGGTGCGAGACCTGGGCGCTGTGGGGATCCGGAGACGTGAGGACATTTTTGAGGATGATAGGAGGAGACGATGAAGTTCATACCGCACGATTATCAGAAGCGGGCTGTAAGTTTTATCCGGGAACATGAGGCAGCAGGTCTCTTTTTGGAGATGGGCCTGGGTAAGACCGTGATCACACTTACGGCCATCGATGAGCTGATGAACGACTCCTTCGAGGTCTCCCGGGTCTTAGTGATAGCACCGCTAAGGGTAGCGGAGGATACCTGGAGCCGTGAGTCGAATAAGTGGGACCATCTTAAGCACCTTAAGATCTCCAAGATCTTAGGATCTGCAGCGGATAGGATCAGAGCTCTAAAGGCCCAGGCGGATATCTACGTGATCAACCGCGAGAATGTGGTCTGGCTTGTGGAGTACCTGGAAGAGAACCGGATGAAGTGGCCCTTCGATATGGTCGTGATCGATGAGCTTAGTAGCTTTAAGAACAACCAGGCGAAGAGGTTCAAAGCTCTGAGGAGGATGAGGCCGGCGATCGATAGGATCGTGGGGCTGACCGGCACACCGGCGGCCAACAGTCTCATGGATCTGTGGGCTGAGATGTATCTGCTGGACAGAGGCGAGAGACTTGGCCGGACACTTACAGCCTACAGAGGTAACTGGTTCAGACCGGGATACGGTAACGGCTACGTGACATATAAGTGGGAGCCGAGGCGCGGAGCGCTGGAGGCCATCACGAAGAGGATCGCGGACATAACGGTCAGCATGAAGGCCGAGGACTATCTGACTCTTCCGGACAAAGTGGAGAGCACGATAGAGGTAAGCCTGGACGAGAAGGGCCTAAAAGCCTACAAGGAGATGGAGAAGGAGAGCCTCATAGAGCTTGAGGGCGAAGAGATCGCGGCGCTGGATGCAGCCGCAGTCATGTCGAAGCTCCTGCAGATGGCCAACGGGTTCATATACGACGAAGCACATAACCCGAGACACATCCACGAGGCAAAGCTTGACGCCCTGGGCGAGATCTTGGAGGCGGCGGAGAGCCCGGTCCTGGTTTATTACAATTTCCAGGCAGATAAGGACGCGATCCTGAGCCGCTTCCATGAAGCGAAGCTTCTGGAGAACGACAGCACCATCGAGGAATGGAACAAGGGCAAGATAAAAATACTCTTAGCGCATCCGGCAAGCGCGGGCTATGGCCTAAATCTGCAGGACGGCGGCCACATAATGGCATGGTACGGGCTACCCTGGAGCCTGGAGCAGTATCTCCAGGCGGTGGCAAGACTCCAGCGTCAGGGTCAGAAGTACCCGGTTATGGTCTACCACCTGATCGCCAAGGGAACAGTAGACGAGCAGGTAGTAGCAAGCCTTAGCAAGAAGGACATGACGCAGAGCGCACTTATCAGCATTTTGAAGGATAGGAGGACACAATGAAGAACACACTGACAGACCTTAACAATTATCTGTTTGAACAGCTCGAGCGCCTTAACGATGACGAGCTGACACCTGAGGAGCTGGATCGGGAGCTGCAGAAGACCGACTCGATCGTGAAGATCTCGGAGAAGATCATCGAGAACGGTGAGCTGGCATTTAAGACCATGAAGCACCTGGACGATTATGGCTATCATACCGATAAGGCAGCAGGCACGATCCCGCCGATGCTTACGACGGGGGGGGACTGGTAAATGAGTAGGCGATATCCTAAGGAGCTTATCCAGTTCGTGAAGGATCACGGCCATGAGGGCACCATCGAGGAGATGGCGGAGAGGATCTGGAAGGAGTTCGGTATCGTGATCGAATACCCTGCCATGAAGAGCTTTTTCAGTAATCACAAGATACACGCTGCACCGAGAAAAGGACGGAAGCGACCGGAGAAGAGGATCACTACTCCGGAGATGGACGCCTTTATCCTGGAACACTATAAAGGCACCGGCCACAAGGCCATGGCCGACCTGGTTAACGAGCGCTTCGGTACAAGCTTCACGAAGGAGCAGATAAAAGCGTACTACGCGAGAAATAAACTCGACAGCGGTCTGACTGGTCGGTTCGATAAAGGACATGAGCCATGGACAAAGGGGAAGCACTGGGCTGAGTACATGAGCGAAGAGGCCCAGGCGAACAGCCGGCGGACTTGTTACGAGCACGCACACATCCCGGACAACCTTCTCCCGGTGGGATCCATCCGGAAGACAAAAGACGGCTATCTGATCAAGAAGGTGAAGGAGCGGGGCTACCAGTGGGACAGATGGAAGCTGCTGCATAGACTTGTCTGGGAAGAAAACAACGGGCCCATACCGGAGGGCTACATCGTAGGCTTTAGGGATGGCAATAAAGAGAACTGTGAACCTGATAACCTGGTACTTATGACGATGGGGGAGAACGCGGTCATGAATAAGCGCGGCTATAGGGAGACCGGAAGCGCCGAGATCGCGGACGTGGGTCTGTCACTTATAAGACTGGAATCAGCAGCCAAGAAGAGGAGGAAAAAATGAGGCTATATCTAAGCGGGCCCATAACTGGGGTACATGATTATCGTGAGAGATTTAAGAAGGCGGAGAAGGCTCTGAGAGCTGACGGCATAACGGACATAGTCAACCCGGCGGAGCTTATCGGGGTATTATCTCCGGAGTCCACGAGCTGGGACGAGTACATGAGGATAGATTTAGAGCTCTTATCGATGTCTGACGTGCTTATACTTCTCCCAGGATGGCAGCAGTCACTTGGCTGTCAGCGAGAGTATGGCTTCGCGCAGGCGAGCGATAAGATCATCATGGAGTTCGGGGATATGATAAAGCACTGACGGGAGGATAGCATGGACGTATACGTATTTTTGGGGAGACCGGGCGAGATCCGGAAGCAGATACAACTAAAGAGGGAGACAAGGCTGCAGCTTCTGATGTCTCTATATCCCGGCGCCATACGTTACGACAAGGACAAGGTGCAGACAACTCCCCAGGATAAGATGAGCGACATAATGGCCCAGATTGATGACCTGGATAGTGATATCGACTATCTCAAGGATCAGCTGAGATCTTCCAGGCGTGAGATCGCGGGGCTATGCGAGCAGTATCTTGATGATCAGGAGACCCGGATCATCAAGCTGAGACATATCGACGGCCTAAAGTGGGACGACGTGGCCAGAGCTGTCCACAGATCGGAGAGAACTGTCCACAGAATCCACAAGTCGGCTGTGGATAAACTTAAAGAGTACAAGATATAGTGTTTATGTTAACTTAAACTTGACATGACATACTAAAAATGGTATTTTGGTAGTGAGTAGAACTATGAGAGGAGGAGCGGAGGCGCTTCTCCTTTTGTGCATACGGAGGTCTATATGCGGGAGATATGCGAACAAAATGACGATTATGCCCGCATAGGGGCGGAGCTTATCCAGGCAGAGAAAAGCCTTAACTGGATCAGGGAGACAGAGGTCTCGATCGGCTTTATGTCTTCCAACAAGGCGAAGGTATCGAACGGTAAGACGGTCTTCGGACAGTGTGAGAGAGTACCCGATCGATACAAGGCTTTTATCCCGTATGATTTTCTGATAACTGTGTATGAGCCGAACGTGATCGATTTTACGAGTCAGCAGATCAGGATCCTGCTGCACCACGAGCTTCTGCACTGTGGCGTCAACATGAACGCAGAGCCGACCTATAAGGTCGTGCCGCATGATGTGGAGGAGTTTAACGAGATAATCGATCGTTACGGCTTAGATTGGAGCGAGTAGCATGGCAAAAGTCGGCCGTAAAAGTAAATACGACGACTTTGTAGACCGTAAGGGTCTCGTCCTGGTGGAAGGATGGGCTCGTGACGGTCTTACTGACGTGCAAATAGCTAAAAATATAGGCATCCAGCAGTCCACCTTTTACGACTGGAAGCTTAAGCACGCGGAATTTTCGGAGGCCTTAAAAAGATCGAAGGACGTAGCCGACTATGAGGTCGAGAACGCACTCTTCAAAAAGGCCAAGATGGGCGATGTGACCGCTCAGATCTTCTGGTTAAAGAACCGGAAGCCTAAACAGTGGCGCGATAAGGTCAGCTTCGTAGATGAGACGCAGCTGGCTAAGCTCGACGAGATGGTGGCAACTATCGAGAAGGTCCGCGCAGAGGATCCGGATGAGTAGCCCGATCTCAAAGATGCAGAGAGAATATATCAAGCGCTCAAAGCATCGCTGGAATATAAAGACCGGAGCGACCGGCTCCGGAAAGTCATGGCTTGATTATAACTTCATGCTTCCGTACCGGATAAGATCCTGCACGGGCGACGGCCTGATCGTCATGATCGGCAACACACGTGGCACGCTGGCCAGGAACATCCTGGACCCGATGCGAGCGATCTACGGCCCGGATATGGTCGGCATGATAAAGAGCGACAACACTGCGGACCTCTTCGGTAAGAGAGTCTACTGCCTGGGAGCCGATAAGGTTAACCAGGTGGCCAGGATCCAGGGCGCGACGATCGAGTACTGCTACGGCGATGAGATCACAACCTGGTCGCAGGAAGTGTTTGAGATGCTTAAGTCCAGATTAAGGACAGAGCGGAGCTGCTTCGATGGTACTTGTAACCCGGCAGATCCGGAGCACTGGATGAAGAAGTTCCTGGAGTCAGACGCAGACGTCTATCTGCAGGAATACACGATATATGATAACCCGTATCTCCCTAAGGGCTTCGTAGATGAGCTCTGTAAGGAGTACGCCGGCACCGTCTACTATGACCGTTATATCCTCGGCAAGTGGGCGAGAGCTGAGGGCCTGGTCTTCCGCTTCTTTGCGGATAACCCTGAGGCCTACACCTTCACAGACGACGAGCTCTATGAGAAGAACAAGGACGGACTGGTCAAGATCGACCAGAAGGGTAACCCGGTCCTGCTGCCGATGAGTAAGATCGTCATGGGCGTGGACTTCGGAGGTAACGGATCAGAGACGACCTTCGCGCTGTGGGGATACTTCGGTAAGTATCACGAGTTTAAGGTCTTAGAGGAGGGCGGTCTTCCGCTCACCGATGACATAAATGCAGACGATATCTGCAGAGCTTGGCTTGACTTCTACAAGTCAGTGCTCAAGAAGTACGGCCGGGTAGATTGGATCTTCCCGGACTCTGCCAGCTCTACGATGATCAACTCATTAAGGGCGACAGCCGAAGCGGCCGGACTTCCAAAGCGGAATATATCGGGATGCAGGAAGAACGAAGTAAAGGACAGACCGAAGACGCTCTCGAGACTGTTCAACTCCGGGCGCTTAAAGGTAAACAAGCGCTGCGAGAATACGATCAGGGCGTTCTCTTCTCTGGTATGGGATCCCAAGGATCCGGACAGACCGGAGGACAAGAACATCGGCAACATCAACGACTGGTATGATGCAAACTGCTACTGCTTCCTGGACTTCGTCGAGTATATCGACCTAAACACATAGGAGGGCTACAATGGCCGACGAGAAGAGTAAAGTGACTGCTGCCATCCAGCAGCTTAAAAGAATGGGCTACAAGTACAACGAAAACGCCCAGAACATTATCGAGATCTGTGATCAGTGGTATACGAACGAGGAGAGCGACTTCCACACCCGTAAGAACCTAAACGGCCAGGAGGTACACCTCGAGAAGCTTAACTTCGCGAAGAGATGCTGCAGCGATGACGCTAATCTCTGCGAGATCATAGAGATCAATGCAGGCGAAAACGAGAAGAAGTTTGACGGCGTGCAGGAGATCCTGGACGAGAACCGCTTCGATGTTATGTATCGTAAGCAGCTGGAGCGACTGGCTGCATCCGGTACGGTAGGAGCTTATATCCGCCTGGATAACGCTACGCTCCTCGATAATGGCAGCGTAACCGGTGGAGATATTCGTATAAACTACGTGAACGCAGCCGGAATTGTACCGCTCACTGTAGAGAATGACGACGTGATCGAGTGCGCTTTCGTAGGCGCCGATCTGGTACGTGGCCACAATGAGCAGACGCTCGTAGTCTTCACGAAGGACGAAAACGGGCTCTATACTGCTGAGACCTATGTGTTTGATGAGAATAACAGAGCCCTGGATGAGCGCCACATCGTCATCCAGCTCGGTGAGGTTAAGCCCTTCGCGATCATGAGGACCGCCGAGGTCAACAATCTGGATGATATGGAAGGCTACGGCCTGCCTAAACTATACAACGCCATCCCGGCGCTCAAGGTCATGGATCTGTGCTGGAATATCCTGCACGGAGATCTCTCTAAGGGCGACAAGCTTCTCCTGATCAACGAGCTACTCGCGACAGTGAAGAAGGACGCAGATGGCAACCCGGTAATGACTGAGGAGCAGAAGAGGCTCTTCATACTCCTGGGCGAGAAGCTTCCGGATCAGAAGAGCCTGATCCAGGAATACAACCCGGAGATCCGTACCGGAGCGATCAAGGAAGCGATGGAGCTCTCGCTCTCACTGCTCTCCATGATGTTCGGATACGGCACTAAGAAGTACACCTTCGAGAACGCTCAGATCCAGACGGCGACCCAGTACATCGGAGAACGCCAGGACGAGATGCAGGAGCTCAATAAGCAGAGGCAGGAAGCTACGGCCTACATCGAGGGCATCGTCGAGGCGATCGTGTGGTTCTCTAATCAGTTCCAGGGTACGACCTGGGAGCTCGATGAGGAGATCTGCATAGAGTTCGATGACAGCTATATCGAGGACAAGGTCAGCAAGCTGGAGCAGATGAGAGCCGACGCGCTCAGCTTCCCGGAGGTTAAAGAGTTCACCATCCTCTACGTGATGGAGCGACTTAACTGTGAGAGAGAAGAGGCGATCTCCTACATCAACGGAACGGATCCGGACGAAGGAGACGAACCGGAGGATTAACGTATGGCATTAACGGATGAGCAGATCGAGGTCTTAGCTGATAAGTATCTCGTAGGTCTATACCAGAACATGGAGAAGGACGTCCTGCAGGACATCGCCAGGCGAGTGCGCAAGACCGACCGCTTCACTGAGACGGCTGAGATAATGGCCCGCAATATGCACGAGCAGGGCTTCTCTACAGCGCAGATCTACGCCGAGGTCATGAAGATCCTCAGAGCTGATCCGGAATATGTGCAGTTTGTAGCTGAGAACACTAAGGCCTACAAGGCTGAGGTGGCTCAGATCATAAAAGAGACCACCGCAGAGGCTAAAGTGGCGGGGAATAAGCTCGTAGCTGAGGCCGGCGATATGGCATATAACAATGATCTCTCTATGTGGGAGCTGGCCGGGGCTGATCTTAGTAAGCCCTCCGGCATGAGTCAGATCATCAACAGCTTCCAGAAGGATCTAAACGGTCAGCTTAAGAACCTGACACGGACTACCGGCTTCAAGGGCACAACGCTCGGGACGACCGGAGTCATGCAGGCGTATCAGAGATCGCTGGATACAGCGCTCCTGGAAGTA
>ODAI013379924.1_pt1 | contig 15396 bp, 14 predicted proteins | sample 1539321 | NCBI WGS metagenome assembly ODAI01 (sample SAMN02144231, study PRJEB22623) | gut metagenome | biome: sheep rumen | host: Ovis aries | place: New Zealand
CAGATCAAAGTGCGTAATGCCGCAGTCAAAGGCCGTGCGCAGAATGGCCTGCTGCGTCTGAAACGGCGTGATTTCACCGAAATTGTGCCACAGTCCGAGGGACAGTTTCGGAAGAAGCAGTCCGCTGCGGCCGCAGCGGGCATAAGACATGGTGTCGTAACGCGTTTCGCTGGGAATGTACGTCATAGTTTCCTCCTTTTGGAGTGACAGTGGGAGAGAGGGCCGCTTTTCAGCGTGGATCATCTGCCGGAGCGGGGTTGTCCGGATCTGACCGGCTGCCGCTGTGCGGCAGGGCCGTTTCTTTGCGGGCCTCACTGTTGGTCTTATGCCGGACCAGCTTGGTTCTGACCCAAATTTGACTTACTGTCGCTGCGCGACAGGGCCATTCCCGATGCTGTTCCGGAATCGCTGGCCGGAAACAGAGGGGGAATGATGCTTCTCAGATGTCCTGAATGCGCCTATTATACCGAATCAGTCCGGTGTCATCAAGGGGCGATTGCAGAGGAGGATCGCTTTACGGTGCGGAAAACGGGGATTTTGCTGTGCATTACGGGCGGACAGTGAACGGGAGGAAATGGACAGGAACCGCCCGGAATTCTTGACAAAAGACAGCCGGAATAGTATCATACAGGCCGTCAGCGGCAGTGAAGGGGATGGCATCCTGGAGCCGCGAAAAAAAGAAAAAAGCGGATGCCGTTGGCATCAACAAGGGTGGGACCGCGGAGTTGACTTCGTCCCTTGAATCTGGTGTAGTGCTTTGATTCGGGTGGAGCACTTCGCGACTTTTTATATTCCGAAGAAACTGCCGGGACAGACTGTGCCTGCCGGCGGGGCGTATTGAGCACAGAAGTGAAGGAGACGGAAACATGGCAAAGGCATCGAATGAGATGATGGACAAAATTATCGCCCTGTGCAAGGGCCGCGGCTTTATCTTCCAGGGATCCGAAATTTACGGCGGCCTGGCAAACGCCTGGGATTACGGTCCGCTGGGCGTGGAATTCAAGAACAATGTCAAGCGTGCCTGGTGGAAAAAATTCGTTCAGGAAAACCGGTACAATGTCGGTCTTGACTGCGCGATCCTGATGAACCGTCAGGTCTGGGTGGCCAGCGGACATGTGGGAAATTTCAACGACCCGCTCATGGATTGCAAGGCCTGCAAGGCCCGGTTCAGAGCCGACAAGCTCATTGAGGACTGGGGCAAGGAACACGGTGAGGAGATCGAGGCGGACGGCTGGACCAATGAGGCCCTTGAGAGCTTCATTGAGGAAAAGCAGATTCCCTGCCCGACCTGCGGCAAGCATGACTTTACCGGCATCCGCAAGTTCAACATGATGTTCAAGACCTATCAGGGTGTAACGGATGATGCCAGCAATGAGATCTATCTGCGCCCTGAAACGGCACAGGGAATCTTTGTCAATTTCCAGAATGTGGCCAGGACGACCCGCCGCAAGCTGCCCTTTGGAATCTGCCAGATTGGCAAGAGCTTCCGCAATGAGATTACGCCGGGCAACTTTACGTTCCGTACCCGGGAATTTGAGCAGATGGAGCTGGAATTCTTCTGCATGCCCGGAACCGATCTGGAATGGTTCCAGTACTGGCGTTCCTATTGCCGTGACTGGCTGCTGGGTCTTGGCATGAATGAGGAACACCTGCGGCTCAGGGATCATCGCCCGGAGGAGCTGGCATTCTATTCCAAGGCGACCACGGACTTTGAGTATCTGTTCCCCTTCGGCTGGGGTGAACTCTGGGGTGTGGCGGACCGGACCGATTACGACCTGACGGCCCATCAGAACACCTCCGGCAAGAGCATGGAATACCTGGATCCGACCACCGGAAAGAAGGTCATCCCGTACGTCATTGAGCCCTCTCTGGGTGCAGACCGGGCAGCGCTGGCATTCCTGTGCGAGGCCTATGAGGAACAGACGCTGGAGGATGGCGATGTACGGACCGTGATGCACTTCCATCCGGCTCTGGCACCGTATAAGTGCGCGGTGCTCCCGCTGCAGAAAAACAAGCTGGGCGAGAAGGCGAATGAGGTCTATGAGATGCTGAGCAAGCATTTCATGGTGGAATATGATGAGACCGGCTCCATCGGCAAGCGCTACCGCCGGCAGGATGAGATCGGAACGCCGATGTGCGTGACGGTTGATTTCGACACGCTGGAGGATCAGGCGGTGACGGTCCGCGACCGCGACACGATGACCCAGGAGCGGATTCCGCTTTCCGGGCTGGTTGAGTACATTGAGAAGAAGATTGCTTACTGAGATGACGAATGACTCTGCTGCCCATAGGGCGGCAGAGGGGCAGGAAAAATGAAAGCAACAGTTACACTGATCTCTCTGGGATGCAGTAAAAACCGAATCGATTCCGAGCAGATGCTGGCTGTTCTGGCGGACCATGGCTATCAGGTCACCAATGAGCTGAGCGATGCCGAGGTCATTATCGTCAACACCTGCGGATTTATTGAGGAATCCAAAAAGGAAGCCATTGAAACGCTGTTTGAGATGGCCCAGTACAAGACACAGGGGAAATGCCGGGTTCTTGCCGCAACGGGCTGCTTTGCGCAGCGCTATCCCGAGGCGATTGTCGGGGAAATGCCCGAAGTGGACCTGATCATGGGCGTGAACGAGTACAAAAAGCTGGATGAGGCGCTTGAAAAAGCGATGGCAGGCAGCCGCCCGGTCTATACGGAGGATGATGAAACCTTCTTTGAATACCGCCGCGTGCTGACCACTCAGCCCTTCAGTGCCTATATCCGCATTGGCGAGGGCTGTGACAACTTCTGTGCGTTCTGTGCCATTCCGCTGATCCGCGGCCGGTACAGGAGCCGCCCGGCGGCGGATATTCTGGGGGAAATCCGGGAACTGGCCGGACGCGGTGTCCGGGAGTTTACGCTGATTGCCCAGGATACGACCCGTTACGGGACGGACTTTTCCGGGGGAAGCCTGGCAGATCTGCTGGAACAGGCAGCCGCCATTGAGGGCGTCCGCTGGCTTCGGGTACTGTACTGCTATCCCGAACGGGTGGATGACCGGCTGATTGAGGTCATGCGCAGACATGACAACATCTGCCCTTACATCGACATTCCGATGCAGCATATCAGCCAGCCCATTCTGGATGCCATGAACCGGGCGGAAACCGGCGTGCACATTCGGGAAATCTGCCGGAAGCTCCGGGAGAACGGCATCGCCATCCGCACCACGCTGATGGTCGGCTTCCCCGGGGAAACCGAGGCGGACTTTGAGGAACTGATGGACTTCGTCCGGGAAATGAAATTCGACCGGATGGGGGCGTTCATCTTTTCACCCGAGGAAGGAACGGCGGCGGAGCAGATGGACAATCCGGTTCCGCCGGAAACTGCCCAGGAACGCTATGACCGCCTGATGACCCTCCAGCAGAGCATTTCGGCGGAAAACAACCGCCGGCGTGTGGGAAATGAGTATACCGTTCTGGTGGAAAAGCGGCAGGGCAGGCACATGATCGGCCGGTCCATGCTGGAGGCGCCGGAGATTGACGGGAAAATCATTTTTACGGCAAAAGAACCGCTGCAGGAGGGACAGTTTGTCCGTGTGCGGATCGTGGATGCCAGAGAATATGATCTGATAGGTGAGCAAGTATGAATGAATCAAAACTGGACCGGTATATTACCGGAATGAAGGGGATGAATCTGCCCAACCGGCTGACGCTGATGCGGATCTGCCTGGTGCCGGTCTATCTGTGTCTTCTGTGGTTTGCGGGTTCACGTACCTGGATGCGCGTTCTGGCCTTTGTGGTGTTTGCGCTGGCGAGCCTGACCGACCTGTTTGACGGGAAGATTGCGCGCAAATACCATCTGGTGACCAATTTCGGAAAGTTTATGGATCCGATTGCCGACAAACTGCTGACGCATACGGCGTTTATCATGTTTGTGTCACTGGGCGAACTGAATGTGTTCTATGGGATCATCTTCATTGCCCGGGAGTTTATCGTTTCCGGCCTGCGGCTGGTGGCGGTTGAACAGGGACGGGTCATTGCGGCCGGCATGAGCGGCAAGGTGAAGACGGTGCTGCAGATGATTCTGGTCATGCTGCTGACACTGAAGCTGCCCGGACCCGTGTTCCCCGTGCTGACGCAGCTCATCGGCGCGGCGGCAGCGGTCATGACACTGGTGTCGATGATTGAGTATGTGGTAAAGAACAAGAGCGTTCTTTCCGAACAGGAATAAAACCGCCTGTCTGTGCAGAGCACATGCGGCACAGCGGCTGCTTTTGAAACATGAACGAAAGAGGGAAGAATCAGCGGATTCTTCCCTCTTTTGATTGAGTTCAGGCTATATGCGGGCTTCGTTTACGTCATTTGCCAGGGATCTGGATTCGACGGCCTGTCGCCAGAGGACAGAGCCCGGTCAGGACAGGCTGAGAAACGGGGGCGGAAAGCTGCCGGTAAGTGACTGAAATGACAAAGGCGGCGATGATGAAAGTCAGCAGATCGGATACCGGCATGGAGTACAGCACACCGTCAAGGCCAAACCACAGAGGCAGAAGCAGCGCAAAACCTACGCCGAAAATCACCTCACGCACCATGGAAATGAGCGTGGAGGCCAGGGCTTTGCCCACGGACTGCAGATAGATAAAGGTGCCTTTGTTTACCGTGGCGAGGGGCATCATGCAAAGGTAGGTACGGAAGGCTTTGACGGCGAAATCGGTGTATGCCGGGCTTTCATTTGCCGCACCGAAAAGGCCGATCAGCTGCCGCGGAAAGAATTCGGCGATCAGCAGGGCGACAGCGCCTACTGCAAATTCACCGATCAGCAGGCGGGTAAACAGTGCCTTGACACGGTCCCTCCGGCCGGCTCCCATATTGTACCCCACTACCGGGATGCAGCCTGCCGCCATCCCAACGGCAATGGAGATGACGATCTGGAAAAACTTCATGACAATGCCCACCACGGCCATGGGGATCTGGGCGAAGTCCGGATTTGAAAACACTTCATCCAGGGCGCCGTATTTCCGGACCATGTTGTTGATGGCCATCATGGCGGCTACCAGGGAAATCTGTGACAGGAAGCTGGTTATCCCCAGGGCCAGATAGTGTTTTGCCAGAGGAAGGTGCAGGCCGAAACTGTCCTTTTGCAGCCTTACGGCCTTCATATGACACAGATACCAGATGGACAAAGCGGCGGTCAGAATCTGTCCCAGAATCGTCGCCAGCGCGGCACCCATCATGCCCCATTTGAACAGGAAAATGAAGATGGGGTCCAGGACGATGTTCACGAGGGCGCCGGCCAGGGTGGAGGCCATGGCGAAACGGGGACTGCCGTCTGAACGGATAATCGGGTTCATTGCCTGGCCGAACATATAAAAAGGGAGGCCTGCCGAGATCCAGAGAAAGTATTCCCGGGCCTGCTGAAAGGTTTCCTCGTTGATGCGCCCGCCAAAGGCGGTCAGGATGCCGCTGGCGAAGGTCAGGTAAACGGCGGTCATGGCTGCACTGAGAATCACACACAGAACAACGGCACTGCCGATGGATTTGTGGGCTTCTTCCTTTTTCCCCGCGCCCAGGCTGATTGACACAAAAGCGCAGGCACCGTCGCCGATCATGACGGCGATGGCCAGGGCAATGACGGTCAGCGGAAATACCACTGTATTGGCGGCATTGCCGAAACTGCCCAGGTAGGAGGCATTGGCAATGAAGATCTGATCGACGATGTTGTACAGAGCCGCTACCAGAAGACTGATGATGCAGGGGACCGAGTATTTCAGCATCAGCCTGCTGACAGGCTCTTGTACCAGATAGGTGTTTTCCTTGTGTTCCATGGGACGTTCCTCCAGAAAAAGAAAAATACGTCTGGCCGCCAGCTGGTTTCGCTGCGGCCAGACGTCAGGTACACAAGAAAAAAGCGCTGGCTGCAGCCGGATTTACGCTGATAGCCACACGCTGTATGGATTATTTTATCGAATTTTTCTTTTTTGTCAAAGCTTTTTTCGGGAAGAATCAAACCGCCTGCATCCGGCAGGAGGTTTGGCGGGATTCAGGCCGTTTTATCCGGCAGAGTACGGGCTGTGTCAGGCCTGCGGGACACTGTTGATCCGTTCCTGAATATATCCGGCAATGTCCTCTACCGGCAGGCCGAGAACATAGGCAAATTCATGATGCAGAAGGCGCTCGGCTTCCTCGCAGATGGTTTCATCCGCGGCACAGGGCTTTTTCCCTTCGGCAATGCGCATCTCCGTATGAACGTGGATATCGCGGATCATACGAATCAGCTTGACGTAATCGCCTTCCATCAGCAGTTCATTAAAGGATTTTTTCCTTTTTTTGTTGTCGTCAATCCACAGACTCGGGCAGCTGGTGCTGTCGAAGATGATCTGGTCGATTTCGGATTTGACAAGCAGATGACGCAGCAGCGTATTGCCGCGGTCGACGGGCAGGTAAACCGTGGAGGAGCTTTTTCCGAGTTTCGGCTTAAGAACATAGTATGTCATGGAGGAGGTGTTAAATTCGCGGGTTTCAATTTTCTCAATGACACAAATGCCCTCGGACGGATGCATGACAATGTCGCCGGTGGCATGGAGCGGTGAATTGGATGCGGGCCGTGCAGTGTTCTTGAGGGACTCGGGAACATTGATGACGGGCGTCGGGCTGGCAGGCGTAAACATCGGTGATCCCTCTTTTCTATTCGCCTCTTCATTCAGGTACAAAACGGGCAGGTTATCTGACTCTGATTATATCATAAGGTACAAAAAATACGTAACGGACAGATTCCAAGAAAATAAGGAAGGTTTTTTCGAAAAAACTGACAAATCTTGTGGATGAAGAGGCGACAGAGGCGAGAAGACGGGGAAAAGCGCACACATGAAACGGATGGATGGCGGCAATTGAGCGGTACAGAACCAGGATTTTGACCAAAACAGACAAAGATTAGACAAAAATCCGACGGCATGCTATAATCTGCGCAATGGTTATTTACGAGATTATTTTGTACAGGTGAAAGGGTAATGAGAAACAACGAATTGCGCGGACCGATGGCCGTTGAACTGGACATCATTCCATCTGATACAGAGCATATCTTTGATCAAGAGGCGCAATACCAGGAAGTAATGATGCGGTATCACTGCTGTATTCTCGAGATGAGAACGAAAATAGAGGTTCTCTCGACGGAGATGAGCGTGCGGTACCGCCGGAATCCGATTGAGTTTATTGAGAGCAGGCTGAAGACGCCCTCCTCCGTCTCCCGGAAACTGAGAAAGATGGGACACGAGGTAAGCGTCGAGAACATGGAAAAATATCTGTCGGACATCGCAGGCATCCGTGTTCTGTGTGCCTATATTGACGATATTTACGAGATTGCCAGGATGCTGTCCCGACAGGCGGATGTGCAGATCGTGACGGTAAAGGATTACATTAAGAATCCCAAGAGCAACGGATACCGCAGTTATCACCTGATTGTCGAGATACCGGTTAATTTTTCAGACGGCCTTCGGCCGGTCCGGTGTGAGATCCAGATCAGGACGATTGCCATGGACTTCTGGGCGACACTGGATCATGACATGCAGTACAAGAAACTGGTGGAGGATTCGGATGAAATCATGCGCGAACTCAAGGAATGCGCGGATGTGATTCATCAGACCGATGAGAAGATGATGCGCCTGCGTGAGCGGATTCACCGCATTGAGGAAGATGATTTCTGACCGGCCGGTGTGAATCAGGGAGGACAGCCAGTGCGCTGTCCTTTTCTGAATTTGAAAAATATAACGGCCAAAATGCAAAATATAATTGACACATGACAGGAAATGACCTATAATGGCACACGTTCCTGACAGGATCCGGCGGCACCTGACCGAAGCGGAGCGTGACCGTGACAGACTTGCAAAAGGGGATACGTACTGCTATAATAGGCGGCGTTCGCTTTGAGAGAATATGCTCCTCGGATGAGCAGAGAAACGGGGCACTTCATGGAACAGCAGTTTGAACTGGGCGATCTTGTCCAGATGAGAAAAACGCATCCCTGCGGAAGCGACCAGTGGACCATAATCCGCGTGGGGGCAGATATTAAGATCCGCTGCAGCAAATGCAGCCGGATTGTGATGATGGACCGCTTTGTTTTTACGAAACGGATGAAAAAGGTACTGGCACACTCGGATGTGCCGATCCGCGGAACGAACGAAACGGATGAACCAGAGGACTGACCGGGAGTAGGATAATGGACGAGAAAAAAATAAACGGCGATGTAAATGGGACGCCGGATGAGAATAACAAGGGAAAAGAGAAGAAGAGCTTGGGACGAGAGATCTTTGAATGGATCATGGTATTCGTCGTTGCCGGTGCCATGGCACTGGTAGTGCGCACGTTTATTTTCGAACCGGTGCGCGTCGACGGAACATCCATGCTGAACTCCCTGCAGCACAATGAGTTTATGCTGACGACGAAGTTTGATTATCTGTTCGGCGATCCGGGCCGGTTTGATATCGTGATCTGCAATTATCCGAATACCACGGATGGAAAATACCGCGTCAAGCGGGTGATCGGCCTTCCGGGGGAGACCATTGAACTTCGTGAGGGAGAACTCTATGTCAACGGGGAACTGGTCGAGCAGAATTTCGATATGACGCCGAACCAGACCAACTATGGTCCCATTACTATTCAGGAGGGACACTATTTCGTTCTTGGAGACAACCGGAACAATTCCAAGGACAGCCGCAATGCCCTGGTGGGAACGCTGGAACGCAGCATGATCAAGGGACATGTCCGCTGTGTCGTTTTCCCGTTCAACAAAGCCAGACTGATGCCGTACTGAGGAGAAGAGCGGGAAACCGCTCTTCTTTTTGTGCCGGTCAGTGAGATTTTCGGTGTTTTGCCTGCTTTCCTGCGAAATACAGCGGGCGGGATTCTTGTAATTTAAAAGAAAATGCAGTAGAATACATCTCCGGCGTGCAAAAGTGACGCCGGGTAGATTAAGGAGTGATTCGTTATGACGAAAATTGATATTTTTTCCGGATTTCTTGGCGCCGGAAAAACAACCCTGATTAAGAAACTGCTCAAAGAAGCCCTGCAGGGCGAGCAGGTTGTTTTGATTGAAAACGAGTTTGGTGAGATCGGCATTGACGGCGGATTCATGAAAGAGGCCGGCATTCAGGTCACCGAAATGAATTCCGGCTGCATCTGCTGCTCACTGGTAGGCGATTTCGGCGTGGCGCTGCGTCAGGTGATTGACCAGTATCATCCGGACCGCATCCTGATTGAGCCCAGCGGTGTCGGCAAGCTTTCGGATGTCATCCGTGCGGTTGAGGGCGTTGAGAAGGAAATCCCGGATACCCGGATGGGCAGCTTTGTCACGGTCGCGGATGCCACCAAGTGCAAGATGTATATCAAGAACTTCGGCGAATTCTACCTGAATCAGATTGAATATGCCGGAACCATTCTTCTTTCCAGAACCCAGAAGATCTCTCAGGCGAAGCTGGAGGAAGAGGTGGCCATGCTGCGCGCGCACAATCCGAAGGCACGCATCATTACCACGCCCTGGGATGAACTGACGGGTGCCCAGATCCTTTCCGCCATGGAGGAGGATCATTCACTGGCAGAGGAAATGCTGGCCAGTGTCATGGCTCAGCCCTATGAGGAAGAGGATGAGGACCATGATCACGACCATCATCATCACCATGATCACGATGATCATGACGAGGATCACGATGAGCATGATCACGACCATGAGCATGATCACGATCATGACGAGGACCATGACCACGATGAGGATCATGACCATGAGCATCATCACGATCATGACGAGGATGATCATGACCATGAGGAGCATCATGAACATCATCATGACCACGACCATCACCATCACCACCATCACCATGGCCATGATGCGGATGAGGTGTTTGAGTCCTGGGGCGTTGAGACGGTCCATCAGTTCACGGAGAAAGGTCTGGCGGATATCCTGGCGGCACTGGATGGCGACACGTACGGTGTTGTCCTGCGGGCCAAGGGCATCGTTCCCTGCGCGGAGGGCGGCTGGATTCACTTTGACTATACGCCGGGCGAGCAGGATATCCGGAAGGGCGCGGCGGATGTCACCGGACGTCTGTGCGTGATCGGATCGAATCTGAATGAGGCGAAGCTGGCAGAGCTGTTCGGTGTAGCCTGAGCGGAGGCAGACAATGGCAATTCCTGTATACGTTTTTGCCGGCTTTCTTGAGAGCGGAAAAACATCTTTTATAGCAAGTATCCTCCAGGATCCCGGATTTACCCGGGATGAGCACACCCTGGTGATTCAGTGTGAGCAGGGGATGGAAGAATTCGAACCTGCAATGCTCAAAGAGACGCACACGGAAGTGGAATACGTGGAGGATGAGGATGAGTTTGACGCGGAGCTGCTGTATTCCTTTGTAAAGCGTCATCATCCGGACCGGGTGATCCTTGAAATGAACGGTATGTGGGACCTGGACGCGGCACTTGGCAATCTGCCCGGGGTGATGGAAGTGTATCAGCTGATCACGACCATCAATGCGGAAACCTTTGAGCTGTATTCCATGAACATGGGACAGCGCATGATTCAGCATATCTCCGCCGCCGACATGATCGTGTTCAACCGGGCAACCGAGAAGACGAGGGAACTGATCCGCGGCCGCAATATCCGCAGCATGAATGTCCGTGCGTCCATCTACTTTGAAAACGATGACGGCACCTCGGAGGATTACGGCGAGGGAATGCCGCCGCCATATGATCTGGATGCGGATGTCATCGACATTCAGGATGAATGGTTTGGCGTGTTCTATCTGCATGCGCAGGAAAACCCGGAGATGTATGACGGGAAGACGGTTCGCTTTAAAGGGTTTATCTATCACGGGAAAAAGCTCGGAAAAGATGAATTTGTGCCCGGACGCATGGGCATGGTCTGCTGTGCCAATGACATGCGCTTTGTGGGCTTTATCTGCAAGGCCGGTGAGTTTAAGATTCCGAAGGAACGCACTTGGCAGATGATTACCGCCAGGATCAGGATTGAAGAACGGGAGGAGTACCGTGGACCGGGTCCCGTTCTCTATCTTGAGGACATGTCCCCGGCAGAGCCGCCTGTGGAAGAGACGGTCATGTTTAATTACTAAGTGAATGCGGCGTCCCCGGAAGGCAGGGCGCCGCATTTTGGCAAATAGGGAAAGGACACAGAGCCGTGTCCTGCAGGAGCAGAAACGGACAGCCGCGGCAAAAGACCCGGTTGCTGCGAACAAGGAGGCAGAATGGAAGAGCAGAGGATGGATGAGAATCGCATCGTGGCGACAAATGTGACGTTTCATTATCCGGAAGAGGAGCATAACGCCGTCGATCAGGTGTCCATGCGGGTAAAGCGCGGGGAATTCCTGGCGATTCTCGGACACAACGGCTCGGGCAAGTCAACCCTGGCAAAACTGTTCAATGCGCTGTATGTTCCCGATTCCGGAACGGTGGTGGTTTGCGGAATGGATACGGTGGATGATGAGCTGGTCTTTGATATACGCCAGAACGCCGGCATGGTGTTCCAGAATCCGGACAACCAGATCGTGGCGACGATTGTGGAGGAGGATGTGGCGTTCGGACTGGAAAATAACGGCGTTCCGCCGGCCGAAATCCGGACAAGGATAGATGAGGCACTCAAAATCGTCAATATGAGTGAATATGCGCAGAAAGCACCGCACATGCTCTCCGGCGGACAGAAGCAGCGGGTGGCCATTGCCGGCATTCTGGCCATGAAGCCCAAGGTGATTATTCTGGATGAGGCAACCGCCATGCTGGATCCCAGCGGACGGGAAGAGGTCATGAATACGGTGCACCGTCTGAACCGGGAAGAGGGAATCAGCATTGTCATTATTACCCATTACATGAGTGAGGCGGCAACGGCGGATTACCTGGTGGTCATGGACAATGGGAAGATCCATATGACCGGCACCCCCCGGGAGGTGTTTGCGGATGTTGACAATGTCCGGGGACTGGGCCTGGATGTGCCGCCCATGACCAGCCTTGCACATGAACTCCGGCAGGCGGGGATTGATCTGCGGCCGGACGTACTGACAGTTGAGGAAATGGTGGAGGAAGTATGCCGCTTGTCGTCGAAAAACTGAATCATATTTACATGAAGGGCGGCCCGTATGAAACGCAGGCGCTCAGCGACATCTCCTTTACGATTCAGGACGGAGAGTTTGTCGGCCTGATCGGGCACACCGGCAGCGGAAAGTCGACGCTGGTTCAGCATCTGAACGGGCTTCTGCAGCCAACCTCGGGCCGCGTGCTGGTGGATGGAACGGACCTGGCGGACAAGACCGCGGACCGGAAGCAGATTCGCTGCAAGGTCGGTCTGGTATTCCAGTATGCGGAAAATCAGCTCTTTGAGGAAACCGTGGCAAAGGATATCGCCTTCGGGCCGAAAAACCTGGGCCTGGATGCCGGGGAGATTGACCGGCGGGTCCGGGAGGCCATGCGCCAGGTATCCCTTGACTATGACCGGATTTCCGGGAAATCCGTGTTTGACCTCTCCGGCGGACAGATGCGCCGGGTGGCCATTGCCGGTGTGCTGGCCATGAAGCCCAGCGTTCTGGTGCTGGATGAGCCCTGTGCCGGTCTGGATCCGCACGGCCGGGAGGAGATCCTGGGCCTGATTCGCCGTCTTCACCGGGAATCCGGCGTGACCATTGTCATGGTCAGCCATTCCATGGATGATGTGGCCCAGCTCGCCGAGCGGGTCATGGTCATGCACCGCGGACATCTGGTGATGGACGGGCGGCCGGAGGAGATCTTTACGCGCGGGGAGGAACTCAGGAAAATGGGACTGGATGTGCCTCAGGTGGTGCAGCTGGGCGAACAGCTGCGGGCACGGGGCTATGAGATTCCGGAACAGATTTACCGGATGGAGGATATGCGGGAACTGCTGATCCGACTCTTGAAAAAGGGGGAATACCATGCTCAATGACATTACGCTGGGACAGTATTTTCCCGGCAATTCACCGATTCACCGCATGGACCCCCGGGCAAAGCTGATCCTGACCATTGTGTATATCGTGGCGGTTTTTCTCGTCAAGAGTTTTGTGGGGTATGCCATTGCACTGGCGTTTCTGTATATGGTGGTCCGGCTGGCCAAAATTCCGTTCAGCTATGTGATCAAGGGAATCAAGCCCCTCCGGTTCATCATTCTGTTTACCTTTGTGCTGAACCTCTTTTTCCTGACCGGTGAAAAGGTTCTGCTGACCATTGGACCGTTCCGGCTGACGCAGGAGGCGCTGTTCAATGCGGTGTATTTCTCCCTCCGCCTGGTTTTCCTGGTGATGGGAACCTCGGTGCTGACCCTGACCACGAGTCCGGTTCAGCTGACCGACGCCCTTGAACGGATTCTGCATCCCCTGCAGCGCTTCCATTTCCCGGCCCATGAGCTGGCGATGATGATGACCATCGCCCTGCGGTTTATTCCGACGTTGCTGGATGAGACGGATAAGATTCAGAAAGCACAGATGGCCAGAGGCGCGGATTTTGAATCGGGGAATCTGATTCAGCGCGCCCGGGCGATGATTCCTCTTCTGGTGCCGCTGTTTGTCTCCAGTTTCCGCCGGGCCAATGATCTGGCCATGGCCATGGAGGCAAGGTGTTACCGGGGCGGCGATCACCGGACACGGCTGCGTGAACTGCGGTACACCCGGCTGGATGCCATTGCGGCGCTGGTCATGGCGGTGTTTGTGTTCCTGATCGTGCTGGAGGGACATTTCTTTGGCTGAGATTCATCTCCGCTCCAGACACCGGCCCTCTGAGGCGGACATTGTCCCGTCCGGCCTGCGAAGGGTCGTGATGGTGGTGGAATATGACGGAACCGCCTATTCCGGCTGGCAGCGGCAGGCCAATGCGCCAAGCGTGCAGCAGTGCATGGAGGAGGCGTTCACCGCCCTTACCGGGGAGCAGGTGCCGGTGATCGGGTGCAGCCGGACGGATGCCGGTGTGCACGCCCTGGGCCTGGTGTGCCATTTGGACACCGGATGCCGCATTCCGTCGGACCGGCTGCCCTATGCGCTGAATACGAAGCTGCCCTGGGACATTCGGGTTCGGGCGGCCAGGGTGGCCCCGCCGGGCTTCCATGCCCGGTTCAGCACCTGCGCAAAGGTGTATCGGTACACGTTTTACAATTCGCGCCAGATGTGCGCCGTCGGGCGCCAGTATGCGGCCCACGTTCCCAAGGAAATGGAGGATGCGCGAATCCATCTGGCGGCCAGATCTCTCCTGGGAACACATGATTTCCGGGCCTTTGCCGCCAGCGGAAATGAGTCAAAGACCACGGTGCGGACCATGTATGCCATTCGGCTCTGGCGGGAGGGAGAGAAGGTCATTTTCCGCATCATGGGGGACGGGTTTCTTTACAACATGGTCAGAATCATCGCCGGAACCCTGTCGGAGATCGGGACGGGAAAACGGCCGCCCTCCTGTATCCGGGAGGCGGTTGAAACAGGCAGCCGGCTCTGTCTCGGAATGACCGCACCGGCCTGCGGGCTGATGCTTGAGCGGGTTCTGTACGAAGGAGATGAAGGGGTCATCCCCGAACTGTTCGATCCGGAACAAAGCGGTGTGTACTATTCCGGGTCTGGAAAGGAATAGCATGGCATTATTTGGTTCAGGCGATATCGGAATGGATCTGGGAACCTCCGTCATTCATATCGTTGTCAAGGGAAAAGGCGTCGTCTTCAGCGAATCCGCCTGTGTGGCGTTTGAACGGGAAACCCGGAATGTCATCGCTGCAGGGGACCGGGCCAAACGAATGATGGGACGAACCCCAAGGGATATGGATGTGGAGCGTCCGTTTCGTGAACCGCATATCCGCAGTTTTGACCTGGTGAACAAGATGGTCAATTCCTTTGTGCGGAATTTCATCAAAGAATGGAAAATGGGCCGCCCGCGCCTGTTTCTGGCACTGCCCTGCGGGCTGACGCCGACGGAGCGGCAGACGGTCATTGAGATGATGGTGGATGCCGGAGCACGGACGGTGGTGCCGGTGGATGAGAGCGTGGCCTCTGCCATCGGGGCGAAAATCCGCATTGACCAGCCCTATGGACGCATGAATGTGGACATGGGCGGGGCACGGACCAGCATCGCGGTCTTTTCCATGGGCAATCAGGCCAAGTGGCGCATCGATGATTTCGGCGGTGACCGGCTGGATGCGGCTGTCATGGGCTATATGCGGCGAAAACACAACCTGATTATCGGGGAAAACACGGCCGAGCGGCTCAAGATCATCCTGGGAGCTGTCCGGCCCTTTGATCAGACGCTTCAGGAAGAGGTCTTTGGACGGAGCCTGATCTCCGGCCTGCCCCGCGGCCTGATCGTCAATTCGGATGAAATTACGGAGGCGCTGCAGCCGCCGATTCATGATTTCATCAATGTGCTGCATCGCTTTATTGAACAGACGCCCCC
>ODAI014753605.1_pt1 | contig 15396 bp, 17 predicted proteins | sample 1539321 | NCBI WGS metagenome assembly ODAI01 (sample SAMN02144231, study PRJEB22623) | gut metagenome | biome: sheep rumen | host: Ovis aries | place: New Zealand
AGAAGCAGAAGAAGTATCCCGGCACTTATCCTGACTCTTGTCACTTTCCAGCCCCCTTTACAGTTATCGGCTCACCGCCGGAGCGCAGCACGATGTAGCAGCTGCCGCTCTCATCGGCAGTCATAAGAAACACCTGCGAAAGCTCAGCACCGCAGCTTTTCAGAACGGCTTCTATCTTCTTCTCATCAAGTCCGACTGCATTTGCAGCTGAACGGAGAATGTTTCCGTCTGCCGCAACTATCTGCGGCGGATCGCTGTCCTCCGGGAAAAGTCCCATATCGGAGCGTGTCGGATCGTCCTCGGTCTGCTTTTTCATAACCGACAGACCGCCGGTCGTTTCAACTATCGCGAACTGCACCTCCGATATATCGAAAACGTCCTTTCCGCGCAGTGCAGCCATAAGATCGTCCACCGAAAAGCGGAGCTCCTTCACAACGTCCGGATCAAGTTTGCCGCCGCGTATGACTATCTTGGGACTTCCCGAGACGAGCCGTCTCACACAAGGGAAGCTCATACTCAGCTTTGACATAACCACTTCAAACGAGACCAGTATCAGTATCGGCGTGATGCCGACAATAAGAGGTATGTCCGTATCCTCGAGCGGCAGCGTAGCGATGTTTGAAACGAGTATCGTCACAACGAGCTCCGACGGCTGGAGCTCACCGAGCTGTCGCTTTCCCATAAGCCGTACCGCGAATATTATAAGGATATACAGTATCACTGCCCTTATCATTACAGTGCTCAACTTCATCACCCGGAGTTATTATGCCATAGTAAGCCGGGATTATACAAAAAACGGCAGCGCATTTCTGCACTGCCGCAAGACTTTCAATAAAGTCCGGAATAATAGAACAATAGCACGGGTGCCGGAACGGCGCCCCTACATTTGTGAGTATAACGTCATATCGTGTAGGGGACGTCACCCTCGACGTCCCGCCTAAATACAAAAATACAATTCGTTATCAGACTTACTCTGATTTCTCGTTGAATTCTCTGAAAGCTTTTACGATAATCTCCGCACAGAGCTCGTCGCCGAGCTGGGCGCTGTTGAGACAGAGGTGGTAATGCTCCTTGTCCTGCCAGAGCTTGCCGGTATTGACGTTGTAAAAGGTCTCGCGGCGCTTGTCAGCCTTCTTCATAGTGGACTCAGCCTTATTTGGTGCAACGCCGTAGTCCTTGATCGCGCGCTGTGTACGCGCCTCGCGGTCGGAGTAGATATAAACGCTGAAGCAGCCCTTATCTTCAAGGATATAGTTGCCGCATCTTCCGACGAGCACGAAGCTCTCTTCCTTTTCAGCGAGCTCCGAGATTATGCGGCTCTCCATAAGGAACACCTTATCCGACAGGGGAAGATCGTCCTCCATAGTCCTTGCAGGATTAGCTGAGAGCAGCAGCGAATAGAGGAAGCTCGTTGGCACATTTTCCTCTGCATTTTCAAGATATTCCGGTGAAACACCGCATCTGTCCGCAGTCATTTCGAGAATTTGTCTGTTGTAACAGTTAATGCCGAGTTTTTCGGCAGCGAGTTTACCGATAACGCTTCCGCCGCTGCCATATTGACGTTCAATAGTAATGATCCTACATTTCATCGGACAAACCTCCGGTTATTAGTTATTCATATTACTATTATATCACATTTTGCACATATTTCAAGCGAGAACACAAAAGAAATTATCAAATTAATGAATTTCCGCGTTTTAGACAATATCCGCCGCAGATAATTGTGCATTTTTCATAGCGCAGCATTTTCCACTCCACGCCCCGACCGGCATTGCAGATCGGTTTGATATCCATATTATCATTATGTTGACTAATATTTGTAAAACGTGTACATTTTCAACATTCGCAGATAGTTTATAATTAACATATTTTAGTCCTTTAGTTTTATTATGCAAGCCTCGGGATTAAATGTTTTCTCGTATACATATCGTATAATAATGATATTATATAATTTTGAGTTATACTGCGGCTATGTTTATATGTCATTTTCCCAAAAATTGCGAAAAAGCCCGATTTTGCTTGACATACAGCAGTCAAAATGTTAAGATTATATCAATAGAAATTGATTTTAAGGTGAGGATCAATTGTATAAACGTGCATTTCTCTTTAATGGTATAGGTTCAAAACCGGAAAAGCTGCTGATAAACCTCCCGCCCGTGCTTATGGAAAAGTATGAGTATTATCTTGAGGAGACCTTCAGCAAGCTCGGTCTCAACAAGGATCTTGACAAAAATAAGGCATACGACGGCAGAGTTGCCGAGTGGGTGATCTCGCTTATCTGCGACAGAGTCGTATACGAACACTACATAGAACAGGGCATTATCCCGGATATAGGCGCGGGATACAGCTCCGGCATCGTCAGCATAAGCGCCTGCTTCGGCTCGGTCAGCCATGACTTTGCTCACGGTATCATTATGATGAACCGCGCTACTATGAAGTGCCTCGAAAACCACAATATGAAGCTCGATATGGGCATTATCATCGGTATGAACTACGAGGACGCAAGAGAGCTCCTCAGCTCGAAATTCAGCGAGGACGACATCATCGTCGGCAGCGGCAATTCCGCTTTCCACGTTATGATAAGCGGTAAAGCCAAGGCGGTCGAGGAAGCGCTGTTCTGTGCTCTTCAGGAGGGTGCACTCAAGGCTTTCAGCTTTGGCACCGGCGTCGCCTACCACCACCCCATAATGAAGGCTTATTCGCAGGAATATGTGGACTTCTGCGGCTCCGTCAAGTACAAGGATCCGCTCTACCCGATGATCTCCGGCTTCGACAGCAGCATCATCACAACCGGCGAGGGCGTTCTGCGCGAAAACCAGCTCAACGTCTATACTCCCATACGCTGGGATCTCGCCCTCAAAGAGCTCGAAAAAATGGGCGTTACCGAATTCTTCGACGTCAGTGCGAACGGCGCTGTGAAGAAGTTTTCAAGAGTCAACAAATCAAAATGCAAAATTTACACTCTCGAAGAAGTGTGAATTTTCAAATAATAACTATTTATGATATACGGAGGATTTTAAAATGAGAGAAATAACAGATCAGATCAGACAGGAGATCAAGGATATGATCTTCGATTATTACGCAGAAGAGTGTGAAGTCGAGAAGGACGAGATCACTATGGATACAAACCCTCAGGAGGATCTCGGAAGCGACTCACTTATGTTCGTTGAGCTTATCGAAATGACAGCTGATAAGTACGACCTCGACATCAAGCTCCAGAGCATCGGCAAGTATATGCTCAAGTCTCCTATGGACACTATGAAGGACGTTGTTGAGATGTTCTGCAAGATCTATCAGTACGGAAACGACATTGTAAATCAGTAAGGGGTAATAAAACTGTGATATCTAATCTTTCAGAGCTTCACGCCGAGGATAATATCGCTGTTCTTACCATTGACAACGGTCCGAAAAATCTGCTCACAGAGCCGGAATTCATCGACCGATCTGAGCTCCTCGGCTGGCTGGACGAAAATCCCCAGGTAGGAGCTCTTGTTATTGTCGGAAAGGGCAGACACTTCTCCCACGGCGCTGACGTTTCACTTTTCGGGAGCGAGGATACCTCCGCTCTCACAGAAAAACTCGAAAAAGCAAGAGAGCTTCTCCGCACTGTCGAAAAGCTCCCGATCGTAACTGCTGCTGCCATAAACGGAGGCTGCTTCGGCGGCGGTCTCGAGATTGCACTCAGCTGTCAGTTCAGGATAGCTTCGCCGTCAGCCTTTCTCGGTCTGCCGGAAATTATGCACGGCGTTATCCCCGGTATGGGCGGCATAGAAAGACTTTACCGTCTCCTCGGCAGAGAAAAGGCTCTTCAGATGATACTCTGCGGCGAGATGATCTCCGCAAAGGACGCTCTCGAAGCAGGTCTCGTAACAAAGCTGAGCGAGAACAGGAACTCCTTCGACGAGACTATGAGCTTCGTCCGTGAGCTCCTAAGCGGCAAGTCCCTCACCCAGATCAAGGCTATAATCGGTACTATGAACAATGCAGCAGACGATGCTGAGGATCCCTCAAAGGGTATGTTCGAGAAAACTCTCGCGGAGGCTGGCAGCCGATGAGACGAAGCACCTATCGCCTTACCGTCCGCGGCTACGAGCTTGACTCGTTCGGGCACGTCAACAACGCCGTCTACCTCCAGTACGCAGAGACCGCTATGTGGAACTTCTTCAAGGTCAGCGGTCTGCTCGGCATACTCGAAAAGGAAGAGCTCTTCCCCGTCGTACTGGAAAGCACTCAGCGCTATATCCACGAGCTAAAGCTAATGGACGAGGTGCGCATAGACACCGAGCTGACCTGCACCGGCGGCATTGTCAGCTACAAGCACAATATCGTAAACAAGCAAACAGGACTCGTTTCCTGCCGCGTCACCGGCAAGCTCGCATATGTAAACAAGGATCGTATCATCTGCGATATACCGGACGCGGTAAAAGAATTTCTGGAGAAAAATGGCGATGAGAATTGAGAAAAAAGAATTCGTTACAGAGATCAGCGGAGCAGCTTCGCTCTCTGAGCTCTGCGAAAATACAGCGGAGCTCGGTTCGCCCTGTATGCTGATAGTCCACACGGACGGCTCACTGTCCGCGGACGCTGAGTTTCCCTGCGATATACCGTTCATAACGGCAGCAGCGGTCAGCGGAGACATCAGCGATGAACTCAGGAGCCGCTTTGACCTCGTTATACCCGAGGAGGAGACCGCAGCTTTCACCGAAAAGCTCTTCAAGGACAAGACTCCCGGTCAGGTAAAAGAGATAAACAAGTGCTTTATCGCAGCAAGAAAGGGCACTCAGGAGGATATTCTCGAATGTGAGTCAAGAGCCTTCTACTGCCTTATGGCTGCTAAGAACGGAGGCGGCTGCAATGAATGAGGAACTGATAACTCTTACAGAGGAGAACGGTATTCTCCGCTTCACTATGAACGCCCCCTCCAATAACCTTATGACTGCCGATTTCTTCGCTGCCTATGAGGACACTATGGCTGAGGTCGAGAGGCGAGCTCAGTCCGGCGGAATAAAGGGTATGATAATATGCGGCGGCGGCAGACATTTCAGCACAGGCGCTGATGTCGAAGCACTCGCAGACCGCTCCGCCAAGGAGTCCTGCGACGGCACAGGCGAACTCCCTGCCGGTCACATAAAGCAGAAGCACTTCTTCACCTTCCTGCGCAGCCTGCCGTTCCCGGTAGTCAGCGTGGTAACAGGCTTCTGTATCGGCTCGGGCAGCGAGATCGCCGTGAACAGCCACTACCGTATAATCGAAAAGAACGCCCGTGTAGGTCAGCCCGAGTCCACATTCGGCATACTCCCGGCACTCGGCGGAGTTGCAAGAACTATTGACATATGCGGCTTTCAGAACGCCTACGAGCTCGTTATGTCGGGCGAGCTGATACCTGCCGACCGCGCTGCCGAAATAGGCTGGGCGGACATCTTCGCAGATAAGAAGCAGGGTGTCGCAGAGGCTGAAAAGCTCATAGGCTTCATTTCAGCCGAGGGCGGTTTTGCCCCGGAAAAAGCCGGAGAATTTATGCTCCGCTACAAGAAGAGCAAAGGAGAGTGAGCGTGTGAAAATAGGTATAGTCGGCTACGGAAAAATGGGCAGGGACATCTTCAGCATTTTCTTTGACAAGCTGCCGGACACTGAGTTCGTCATACTCGATACTTTCGGCAAGGAGGAAAACGCTGCGGCTGTTGCAAAGACTCTCGCCAAGAGCCTCAAGCGCAAGAAGATTACCGAGGAACAGTACGAGCAGAAGATGAAAGCCTACCGCTTCACGGACGAGGCTGCGGATATGAGCGGCTGCGATCTCGTGATAGAGGCTATATTCGAGGACATCAGGGCTAAGAAATCCCTGTTCTGCCAGCTTGCCGGCATCGTCGGCAGCGAGTGTATGCTCCTCACAAATACCTCCTCGCTCGATATTGCTGAGATATTCGCGGACGTTCCCAACAAGGAGCGCTGCTTCGGTATGCACTTCTTCTACCCGGTAAAGCTCACCGGCTTCGTTGAGCTGAACGTCCTCCCGGAGACCTCCCCCGAGCTCATTTCGAGGGCTGCGGAGATAATCCGCACGATAGGCAAAAAGCCCCTCGTTTTCTCCGGAGAATACCACATCTACCTCAATCAGATACTCTCCTGTATGGTCTCCCACGCGATATACCTCCGCGAAACTACCGGCGCTTCAGTCGAAGAGCTCAGGAGCGCTCTCTCAGAGCTCTATCCGGTCGCTGACGTCTTTGAGATACTCGACAGCGTAGGTCTCGGACTTATGGCTGGAAAGCCCGACTGCTTCCGCATTGAACGCAACAGGCAGCTCCTTGAGTACGGCTGTACACAGATGAACCGCTGGCTTGATGAGGGCTGCCCGAAGGAGACTCTCAGCTTCCTTGACTTCATAGCAGAAAGAGAAACGCCCACCGGCGCTCCCTGCGGCAACGCTCCTCTGAGTATGATCTCGCTGATACTGTGCGAGACCGTCAACGCTCTCAGCGACGAGCCCGGCTGCGATGCAGAGCTCTTTATGGAAGCTGTTCAGGATACACTCGGACTCGCCGAAGCTCTCCCGTATTACTACGGAAAGTTCGGCGCTGAAAATATATTCGCTGAGCTCGAAAGACTCTGCAAGGCTTCCGGATTTGCCTCCTACAAACACGCAGACAAGGCGGTCTGGGACAGATATTTTGGTTAAGAAAGGAAAAGGGATAAGTATGAAAAAAGTCGTTATAACAGGTATAGGCGCTGTTACTGCGATTGGAAACACTGCTGCGGATTACTGGGAAGGTCTCATCGCCGGAAAGTGCGGTATGAGAAAGATAACCCGTATCCCGCTCGATAACCACGACACCACTGTTGCAGCAGAGGTCGATGACTCCTTCGAGGCAGAGGCTTCAAAATACTGGAAGAAGCGTCAGCTCAACGCTGCCACTACCACCACAAGAATGGGTATGGCTTCCGCAGGCGAGGCTGTTGAGGACTGCGGCATCGACACTTCAAGCTATGACCTCTCAAGAGTCGGCGTCATCTACGGCGTCATCGACAACTCCTACGAGGACTACGAGCTCGAAAAGCCCCTCAACATCACACTCAAGAAAATGCCCAACGAGCTCCCGGCTCTCATATCTATCAAGTACGGCTTCGGCGGACCTGCTTTCAACCTGAGCACAGCCTGCGCTTCTTCGGCTTATGCACTCGCTATCGGAAAGCAGTTCATCGAGAACGGCACCTGTGATATGGTCGTATGCGGAGGAGTTTCAAACACTGTTACACACCTCGTTATAAGCGGCTTCAACCAGCTCCTCGCTATGTCGGTAAATCCCGATCCCGAGACCGCTGCTCGTCCCTTTACCAAGAACCGTGACGGCTTCATTATGGGCGAGGGCGGCGGTACCGTCATCATCGAGTCAGAGGAGTCCGCAAAGGCAAGAGGCGCCAAGATATACTGCGAACTCGCAGGAGCTTCTATGTGCAGTGAAGCACACAACCTCACAGCTCCCAAGACCGACGGCACAGGTATGTCTGTCTCTATGAGAATGGCTCTCGAAAATGCAAATATGTCCCCGGACGAGATCGACTACATCAACGCTCACGGTACCTCAACAGGTCTCAATGACCTCTACGAGACAAAGGCTATCAGGGACGTTTTCGGAAGAAGAGCCTACGACATTCCGGTATCCTCAGTCAAGGCTTCCATAGGTCACACACTCGCTGCCGGCGGTGCTCTTGAGGCTATCGCCTGCATCAAGGCTATGGAGACAGGCATAGTTCCCCCGACTCTCCACTACGATGAACCCGATCCCGAGCTCGACCTCAACTATGTTCCCAACAAGGCTCAGAAGCACACAGTAAATGCTGCTATCTCAAATTCGTTCGGCTTCGGCGGACACAATGCTACCCTCGTTTTCAGAAAGTACGAATAAGGAGGTAACGCTATGCCTATCGCACAGATGAAAACAAACTATAAATTTCCCTCCGCTGAGCTCCGCACAGCCTTTCTCGACGAGGCTGCAAAGGAACTCTCGGAGATACTCAGAAAGCCGCTCCCGGCTATTATGGTAATGCTCGATCAGTGCCCGATGTATATGAACAGCTCTGAGGATACGGTGTTCTTTGCGGAATTCAGATACATACTCCCGCAGGAGTGCGCCGATGACAAGCAGGGCTTTCTGAAGGAGCTTGCCGACCGTATGCTCGCCCTCATTCAGAAGCATACAAAGGCTGATCCGTACCGCGTATATATGCAGTTCACGGAAATGACGCGCGAGGGTGCGTGGAGATACACAGGCGGCTCGCAGACGTGACTTATAAATGAAAGGAATAGATAAATATGAAATGGGCTATCAGAGACCTTCTCAACCCGGTCGTTACAAGATCAATGCTCTTCGGCAGCGATCCGTTCGACGTTGAATCCATACTCAAAAAAGTCGACGCAATCAAGGTGATGAGCGGCAAGCAGATACAGGCAGTATGGCTCGGTGAGTGGGAGGCAAAGGCAAAGCGCTACTCGGAGCTCTGTGACAAGGCTGAGGCTGCCGGAAACAAGATCTCCGCAAGAGCTTACGCAAAAATGGTGACAGAGTGCCGCTATGCCTGCTTTATGATAAACATCGAGGATCTCGAGCATAAGCGCGAGATATACTCCCGTCTTGAGGAGAGCTACAAGCGCTATATCTCATTCTGCAAAAACAAGGTGGAGTATGCCGAGATAGAGACTAAAGCCGGCAAGATACCTGCCTATATCCACTACCCCGACTCCGGCAGAAAGACCGGCTACCCGACCGTTATCACCTACTCCGGCATCGGAAGCTGCAAGGAAGAGCTCGAAATGCTCGCTGCTCCCCTCAACGAACGCGGCATCGCAGTCATCACTCCCGATATGCCCGGTGCAGGCGCTGCAATAATCCACAACAACATCAAGTGCGGCGGCAAGCAGCTCGAGGCTGCATTCGACGGCATATACAAATTCGTAAAGGCTCACAAAAAGCTTGACGAGAAGAACATCGCAAACTTCGGTCTCTGTATGGGCGGCGGCTACGCATTCCGCGCAACTGTCAAGAACCCGAAGATCAAAGCCTGCGTAAGTCTCTTCCCCCTGCTTATGAACTTCGCTGACCAGAGCTCTATCCCCGTATGGATGAAGCGCGGCAAGTGGAGCAGCTATCAGTACTGTGAGGACTACCTCGAGAGTATGAGGGTCCTCGAGGAGGGCACTCATTCCGCTGACTTCCTTATGGCTTACAGCGATGACGACAACTGGATGAGCCACGACGCTTCACAGCGTCTTCTCGACAAGGCTACCGGATACAAGGAGAGTATCCACATTGAGGACAAGCCTGCCTATGTTTCCGAGGAGACCATTATGCACGCTATGCCCGTCGGTGAACAGTACCACTGGGTAAAGCACGAGGCTGCCGATTTCATCGCAGCAAGACTCATCAGTAATTCATAATTAAGGAAGGATATTGATATGAGCAAATGCTTTTTTGACAACTATGCTGAGTACGCTCAGGCAACTCCTGATAAAGTGCTCCTGAGAATAGATGAGAACGAGCTTACATACAGCGATTTTATGAAGAAAACTGCCGTTATCGGTTCAGGTATGAAGAAGCTCGGCATCGGTGAGAATGACAAGGTCGGCATCTGTATGCCCAACAGCATCGAGTGGTATCTCGTGTTCTGGTCGGCAGTGAGAATAGGCGCACAGCCTGTCCCTATGGATCCCCAGAGCGGCTCTCTTGAGCTCTCAAGGCTCATTCCCGCAACGACCTCGAAGATAATGTTCATCTCCCACAAGTACCGCACAAACGACATAATCAAGGCGGTAAGCGACCTCGTTCCGGAGAAGATACAGCTCACAAAGGTAGTGTGCTTCGCTCCTGAGGAAGCTGTTCCGGCTGACGGCGCATACATCTCCGCAGACAAATTCATTGCTGAGTTCTGCGGCAGCGAGTGCGAGATATACAAGCCCGAGTACCTCCACACAATGTCTCTCGCCTGCACATCAGGCAGCACAGGTACTCCCAAGATACTCTCAGTCCCCTCCGGCGGATTTTACTCCACACAGAAGGATATGGGAGACTACCTCGAATTCACCTCCGATGACGTTATGATGCTCGGTATGACGCTCTATCATCAGGGCGGCTTCGGTATGGGACAGCAGATGACTCTCAAGGGCGGTACAGTGATGTACCAGCCGCAGTTCAACCCCATCGACTTCCTCGAGACCGTTCAGAAGTACAGGATAAACGTTATCCAGCTCACCTCAACTCTCGCAAAGGTCCTCCTCTCGACTCCCGATTTCGACAAGTACGACCTTTCGAGCGTCCGCATCTGCTACTTTGCAGGCGAAGTTCTCCCCAAGGAGATAGCTGACGTATTCGTTGAGAAGCTCCATATCCGCGTTATAAACGTTATCGGTTCATCGGAGACCTGCACTATGGTGGTATGGGACTCCGCCATAGATCAGGGCACCGATCCCAGCGACTTCCGCAAGCTCAGCTTCACTGACGTCCGAGTCATCGACCAGAACAAAAACGACGTTCCCGAGGGAGAGGTCGGCGAGCTCTGCGTCTACACAGACGGCGTTATCCTCGATTACTTCGGCAACCCCGAGCTCTCAGCAGACAAGATACTCACTGACGATCAGGGACGCCGCTGGTTCTGCACAGGAGACCTCGTAAACAAGCTCCCGAACGGCATCGTTCGTTTTGCCGGAAGAAGCAAGCGTATCATCAAGCGCGGCGGAAACCTCGTTCACGCAGAGGAGGTAGAAGCCTGCCTGCTCACTCACCCGAAGATAGCAGCCGCAGCAGTTACAGACGAGCCGCACCCCGTTATCGGTCAGCAGATAGTGGCATATATCCAACCCAAGGGCGATGAGCGCATAACACGCGGCGAGCTCGCTAAATACTTCGACGGCAAGCTCTCAGCATACAAGGTGCCCGACAAGGTAGTTCTCGTCGAGGAGATACCCAAGGACATCGGCAAGATACAGTTCAAATACCTCAGAAAGAAGGAGTATAAATAATGAATAACCTCAATTTTGATGATTTCAGGCAGTCTATCGCTGACTATACAGGCGTTGACACAGACGAGATAACAAGAGAGACAGACGTTTACGATGACCTCTATCTCGACTCGCTCGGACTCTTCGGTCTCGGCTCGCACATCACCGATACCTACAAGCTCAATATCCCCCTCTCACTGGTCGCTTCCATCAGCAAGGTAGGCGAGATCTTCGACCTCCTCAACGAAAAGGGCACTCCCGTCGAGGACTGAGCCGTGGTACTATTCTTTCTGCCTCACGCAGGCGGCTCTGCAAAGAGTTACAGCTCGTTCAAGCGCTTTCTTCCGAAGGAACTTACAGTCGTGCCTATGGAGCTCTCAGGACGCTTCACGCGCTCCGGTGAACCGCTCCTGACGGATATAAGCTCCTGTACCGCTGACCTCATCGAAAAGCACCGCGAGCTCCTTGCAAATGAGGAATACGCGATATTCGGACACAGTATGGGGACTCTCCTTGCCTATGAGCTCGTTCGTCAGGCTAAAGCGCAGGGACTCGGTATGCCGGTTCACGTTTTTCTCTCAGGATGCTGTGCTCCCGATGAGGACATAAAGTGCTTCAGAAACTCCGATACCGCCACTGATGAGGAGATAGTCGGCTTTTTTGCCGCAAACTCCCTGTCAGGCGCTTCACCGGTTAAGGACGAGGAGCTCATAAAACAGCTCAACAGGATACTCTGCACCGATGTCCGTATGGCTGACAGCTATCGTCTCAGCGCGGACAGGTTCGATCTCGGCTGCGATATAACGGTACTGTATGGGACCGAGGATATAATGCTCCGGGGCATTGATATGTCCGGCTGGCAGAGGTTCACCTCCGGCAGCTGTACCGTTAAGTCCTACTCCGGCGGACACTTCTACTACACTGCACATAAGGAAGAGATCTGCCGCGTCATTGCGGAAACGCTGAATATATAATGTGTTGATTATAGTATATCAGCAGGTTGTAGGGGCGCCGTTCCGGCGCCCGCATAAACGAAAGGACGCACGATGTGCGTCCTTTTTCGTTTAAAATATGTTTATGCGGGACGTCGAGGACGCCGTCCCCTACGGTCAATTTATGATACAGTTTACGCCGCCCCTACAACTCATTTCTTAACTCTGACTTCTGAGCTCTTGCGCGGCTTATGCCATTACCTTGACGCTGTTGTATTTCATACGGCGTATAAGCAGAGTCACCGTCACTATCGCAACAACGAACGCCGCCTGAATTCCGAAGCACAGAGCCGCTTTCTCTGCACTGAGCAGTGTGCTTCCTCTCAGCATATTATTGAGCCTGATATACCAGTAAGCCGGGAAGAATTTTCCGACCGCAAGAACGCTGCTGCCGAGCATATCCTGCGGCACGAATATACCGCAGAAGAAGCTCATACCGAGTCCGAGCGCCTGTGTTATCAGAGTGATGATGTTCTTGCTTGAAGTAAGGCTTGCTACCAGTACGGATATTGCTGTCGAGATAAGTACGAACACGAAACTGTTAAGAACGGCAAGCCATTCACGGCTTGTGCTTGCCATACCGTAGATACCTGCTCCGACTCCGACCATGAGCAGCCACAGTGCAGTGACTACAACTGCGCAGCCTATGAAGATCTGCATAGTGTAGGTCGCAGGACGTACAGAGGAACAGTTAGTGCGGTAACGCAGATCCCTGCGCTCCATAATGTTCAGCACCGGACAGAGAAGGCTCAGGAATGCTGAAATGATGATATACGGCATATAATTGTAATACTCGAAGTAGTCGTCGTTGCCGCCTGAAACCTTCGACTCCATATTTACCTCTGTCTCGACTGCAAGATCCTGCGCGGTATTCTTCAGCGCTTCTTCGAGCGGAGTTCCTGCGAGCGTGTATGCTTTTACGGTCGAGGCATAGTCATTGAGGTACTGCTCCATAATTACAAGAGCATAGCTGTCGTGCATATGGTATGTGCTGAAAAGCCCTTCCGTTTCACCGGCTGCGAGCTTCTCCGAGTAACCATTCTCTATGATGACAACACAGTCCACGCTCTCGTAGTAGAGCATATCCATAATGTCGTCCTTGTTGTTGTTGGTATCGACCATATGGTATTTTTCGCTGAGAAGTCCGGTAAGAGCACGGCTCTCGGCGCTATTGTCCTCATCGAAGACGGTCAGGTCGATCTTTACAGCTTCAAAAGAGGAACGATCCTCGTTATGCGCGGTTATTACGGCAATCGATATAAACACGAACGTGAATACCAGCGCTGTGAACATATTCTTTTTTACGACCTTGAGAAAAGCCTTAAAGACTTGCATACTTCTTCCTCCTTGTCATAATGAAACCGAGCAGTGCAAACACCACTGATAATATGAACATAGTAACGATCTTTTCTGTGAAGCGTCTGTAATCGCTGTACATATTGAGACAGTAGAAACTGTCCGAGATGACCGCAGCAGGGTTGATCTTGTTGAACCACGGCAGCTTTCTTGCCATAACCTGCTTCATATCGCTGATCATAAGTCCGCTCAGGAAGCACAGTAACAGTGAACCTGTTATTGAAATGCTGGTCTTTGCATTCTCGCTGAGACAGCATATCGAACCAATGAAAAATCCCATTGATACGCCGACTGTTCCCGAAAGAGCTGCTGAGAGATAAACGAGCGGCAGCTTGTCTCCGAAATCAACACCGAGCACAAATCTCAGGTATGTTACGCTGAGCAGCATACACAGTATCTCTATGATATAGGTTGCTATGAGTGCAGCACAGATGCCTGTGCCCTTGGGTGTGGGAGAGCAGTTCTTTCTTGCTCCGAGCGCGGAGAGATTAGCCTGATTTACGTTGCTGATGTGCAGACCTGTCATTGAACCGAACATCGCTACCATTGCGAGAAGATTGTAGAAATACTGTATGGCATTATCGGTATTTCCCTCAGTGAGAGGTATCTCCCTAACTGAGTCTGTTTCCTCGGAGAGTGCCGCGGTGACCTTTTCAATACTCTGCGGATCACTCTGTGCAGCACGGCTTATAACACGGCTGCGGAGATTGTACTTATCCACGAAGAATTTCAGTGTGGTCTGATCTATGCCGTTCTCAGCAACAGACAGTGAAAGCTCTTTGCCTGTGTATATGATGCCCTTGACATCGCCGTCATTGAGCAGTTTTTTTGCATTGTCGCGGTCGGTGTAGACAATGTCCAGAAGAGGCTTTTCCTGAGCACTTAAAGACTCTGCCACAGAGCGGAAGTTCTTGTCGTCTGCTTCATCTACGACTGCTGTTTTCAGCGTCGAAAACTGCGTAGTCTTTTCATATATACCGTCAAATGCAAATTTGAAAAATCCGCCGAGAATGATCGGGAAAAGTATCATCCATATCAGAAGATCCTTCGTCCTGACAGCTGTCAGAAATTCATATTTAAGATTGTGCAGGAACATATTACTCCTCCTTGTCTCTGAGAGCCTTGCCGGTTATCTCGAGGAACACGTCATTGAGAGTCGGGAGCTCGGTATATACTCTGCCGAAGCTGATCTCCTTCTCCTGTAACAGACCGAGTATCCTTATGAGGTTATGCTTGCCGCCGGAGCAATACACCGTGAGCTTGCTTCCGTCGTAAGCCGTGTCGTAAACGTGAGGGAGTCCGGCAACTGCTGCGCGGTCAGCGTCCGTAAGACCGATGATCTCTATGGTGAGAGTCTCGGTGTTCTTTATCATACGCTTGAGCTCTTCCTTTGTGCCCTCAGCGATCTTGCGTCCCTTGTCCATAATGGCGATGCGTGTGCAGATCTGCTCGACCTCCTCCATATAGTGTGAGGTGTAGATTATCGTAGCACCGTCCCTGTTGAGCTGCTGTATGCCCTCGAGTATCTTGTTCCGGCTCTGAGGATCAACGGCGACTGTGGGCTCGTCGAGGATTATGAGCTCAGGCTTGTGAGCTATACCGCAGGCGATGTTGAGCCTGCGCAGGAGACCGCCGGAGAGCTTCTTGGGATAGAATTTCACGAAATCCTCAAGCCCGGTGAAGCGTATCGCATCTTCGACATAACCCTTGCGCTTTGCCTTGTCATTGATGTACAGACCGCAGAAGTAGTCGATATTCTCATAGACCGTCAGCTCGTCAAACACCGCAACATTCTGCATTATGATGCCGATATTCTTCTTTATATCGTAAGCTGTCGGAGACATTTCCTTGCCGAATATCTCTATCCTGCCCTTGTTGAATGAGAGCAATGAAAGCAGACAGTTGATAGTGGTCGTCTTGCCGGAGCCGTTCGGTCCGAGAAGTCCGAGGATCTCACCCTTCTTTATCTCAAGGTCGAGGTGGTCGAGAGCTATGAGATCACCGTAACGCTTAACAAGGTTTTCTATTTTTACTACTGTGTTTTCCATATGTGTC
>ODAI012292764.1_pt1 | contig 15395 bp, 10 predicted proteins | sample 1539321 | NCBI WGS metagenome assembly ODAI01 (sample SAMN02144231, study PRJEB22623) | gut metagenome | biome: sheep rumen | host: Ovis aries | place: New Zealand
GCGGTGGAACAGGTCGGCAATGACCGGATTGCGGCGCACGGAGCCGACCGTGTTGATGTTGCAATCCTGGATCGGCTTGCCCTCAAACATGCCGCCCGGCGACTGGATCTCCAGCCGGTCGTCGTACATGTCGATGTGGATTTCGCTGCCGCGCACGATGTAGTCCCGATGGATCAGAGCGTTGACCAGCGCTTCAGTCACGGCGCGGTCCGCGTAATCCGGCTTATCAACCCGGTACTGCGCTTTCTTGGCGAAGCGCACCTTGGAATTGTTACGGATGAAGTCACTGCCGTTTTGCAGCAGGTAAATGAGGTTGCCCGCAAATTCCTTGTCATCCAGGGCGTCGTCGAAAATGGAGCCCTTCTCCAGCCCGTTCCAGCGGGTGCAGAAGACGCGGGAGTTATACACGATGTGCTGATCCGCCAGCAGGCGGCCGGCGTTGGTCAGATAGCCGTTCTTGTCCGTCAGACCGAACGAGACATAGTCCGAGGGCTCAAAGCGCAGGCCTGTCCGCTCACGATAGGTGGCTTCCAGCAGCGTGAAGCTGTAGTCCTCCTTGCGCTCGTCCGTCACCAACGCATCGAAGGAGCGATTGGTACCCTTGAGGATCAACTCGTTGAGCACATAGTCCGGCGCAGGGACGCTCTCGTTTCCAACGCGGATATAGGCCTCCTTCACACCGTCGGCGCTGTAGTAATACGGTGTGCTCCGCCCGGCGGCGATCTCCACGGCCAGCAGTTCCACGCCCTTCTCCTGCATCGGGCGCAGGACAAACTGCGGCAGGGGCGTGATGCGCTCTTTGATCAGGCGGCTGATTGCCTCGGCGTCCTGCTGCGCGTTGGTAAGGCCAACGATGCTGCGGTCATCATCCACGCCGAACAGCAGCACCCCACCGATCCCGTTGGCAAAGGCGCTGACACTTTTCAGCCAGCTTTTCGGTTTTTTCACTTCCAAAGCGACCTTGAAATCAATCTCCGTCGCCTCGGCGATCAGTTTTGTGAGCATAGGGCATCCTCCGGCTCTGTCGAAATGAATGACTCAAAATCAAGATCTTCTTTGAGTTCCAGTTCGTTCTTCCAATTAATTATAACTGAATAGCATTTAGGAATACCAGCTTTTTTAGCAGCAGCTTTCACTTTACCTCTTTCCACATCAGACATACGGAGGCCAAGGATTACTGCGCTCGGAATCCACTCGCATTGAATGCGGTTTGTAGTATGGCCTGTAAATAGGAGCCTCCATTCTTTGTCATGCTCATGCTCGATTGCCTTGACTAGCGCAACTCTTTCTAACGACCATTTTTTGAAATCCCACCACTGGGTGAAATCCTTAATGGATAGAGGTGATATTCCTTTGAACAGACACTGTATATAGCCATGAATTATCTCATAGGCGATCGCTGTCGCGTCGTATTTATCTTCAGAATAATAGACGGGGAATAGTCCTAATCCATATTTCTTAACATTACAATGCTCGCATATTGCTTCAGAACCGCACTTCAACCTGGTTTTTTCGGATTCCTTTAAGCTGTACATTAAGCAGAATCCGCGGCTTTCGTTTCCATACTTAATCCATGTTGACGGGTTTAGAGGACTCTCGCAAAGGCAAACGGAGTAAACCCGTTGCTGGAAAGCGACCTGGATATCCTGTTGCAAGAAGCGAAAGAAAGAATCAATATACTTTTCAGTGTTCTCACACAAATCTTTTGTAAAAAAGGTTAGCAATTCTTCACTTGGGAGAGGCCTGCCCAGGGAGCTCCAGCGCTCCTTAAACCGTGTAACAAGGGTCTCCTGGTCGGTTGTACCCTCCATTATTTGAGCTTTAATATACTCAAAATCAATATTGATATATGTATCAAAAGGGTCATCATAATGATCTGCCGTGGAGAAGAACATTCGGTTTGTTTCCAGCGCATTTAGAGTCTTTTCATCTGCTGTTTTGCGATAGCGATAGATTGCGGGTGGAAGGATGATCGTATCATTTAATTTTGACAGCTCTTTCTCCGCATCCACTCCCGGAAGAGAACAAAGCGTTTCCCAAAACTTTTTACGTTCTTCGTTTGTCATCTGATTGGCTCCTATGTATTTATCGTCATATACTGTGATGAATTATCTGAACGAAGCGAAGCACTTGCCGAGAGGATCATTTTTCCAGATTAACGTATTTAAGGAACGGTTACTCCCGGCGGATACGGGAGAGAAAGTATGCCTTATAGTCAAAAGCATCCTCGTTGCAATAAGCGTTTTCATCAAAGTTTTTTACTGCGTCTTTTGCCAATACGACAATCTGGTCTTCCAGTGCGCAGTCATAATCTTGCTCAGTCAAATGCTTATAACGCATTTTTTCTGCCAGATTACTCGGCTCCTTTTTCATGAGCGCAACTGACTGATTAAAAAGCCATCTGTTGGCCCAGTATCGAATATCCTTCACCTGCCGATTGATTCGCTCTATTGCCGCATCGTGACGGTTAATAATCAGCGTCTCACCGTGAAAGCGTTTTCTGATTTCTTCTGCATCCTTAAGCGGGTTGTTGCGAAGCTCCAGCTGCCGAAGTTCGGGTAAGCTGCACAGTTGGGCCGCTTTTTCTATGTCATTCCCATACAGAGAAATAGTTTGCAGCGTAGCTATTTCATCCAAAGGAGAGACATCAGCCAAGTGGCAGCAGCTGAGAATAACATCCGTCAATGGAAGATCAGATAACGGGGACAGGTCAGACAGAACACAATCGTTGATCCTAAGTCGTCTTAGTGAGCTCAGAGCGGCGAGGCAATGAAGATCAAAGCTGCGGAGATGGCTGATATAGAGCTCCTCAAGCAAGGGACAATCATCGAAATCGATCTTCTCCTGAGAATCCGATTTGATAGCCAGGCCTTCAATAGGCGTGACTCCAGCCTCGCCTGTGATGAAAAACGTCAGTTCACGGAGTTTTGGCATCGCAATCTTTAAGGGAGCTTCGCGCATAGAGACAGACAGCTTTTTCAACGGCAATTTTTGAATCAAGCTCAATTCATCCGCGGAGATCGGTTTCGCAATAGACAGTTCCTTGAGATGCGAATAGTACTTCATGTGGAAATTATCGAAATTGATTCCGTCTTCGCCAAGCACAAAAGAATCCGAAACATCAGAACCAATAAAGATCGATTGAACATTCGCTGCTTGTTGAGGCTCCACCTGATACCATTCGCGCTTGTCGTGTATTACCAGCTTGCGTCCATTATTTTTTAGCACTTTGATCTCACCTTGCCTGTCCAGCTTCTCTTACTTAAACATCCCACACCGTTTCATCCCCGCAGATGTTGCGGATTTTGAGGCGCAGGGGCTTTTGCTCACTGGTAATGGTGCCGTCCCAGAAGGCTTTGGTCTTGACGCCGTTGCGGATGACATATCCGAGCTTGTCGATCTTGATCTCACTGTCGGAGTGCCATTCGCCGTCGGCAACGGTGCAGTCCAGGCTCAGGTTCTCGATCAGCTCCAGGCCTTCATCGCTGATCTCGATAGGCTTAAAGCCTTTCTTGCCGGCGTTGAGCAGAGCCTTTTCGTTATACTCGTGGATCTTGGTCATGACACGGTCGCTGAGGAACTTGTCCACCGTGACGCGCCAGCCGCCGAAGAGATCCTCGTGCATCTCCTCGGTGTGGAACTCGGCGTAGTCCCCGATGACCACATCGTCCAGTACCGCTTTCAGATCTCGCAACTCGATCTCCACCGTGGTACTGTCGTCCTCCCGGATGAAGCGCCGGATCTCGTCATCGCTGGTTATGTCGATGTAATAGACGATGACCTTCTTCACATTGCCGTCCAGCTCCGGGATGGCCTGATGGATGATGCGATTCATGGTGACCTCATCCAGCAGCTTGGAGGAGGAATCCATCAGGTTCGGCACATAGACCGGCACCATGCCCAGCTTGCTGTCGGAGATCGCGCCTTCCCAGAAAGAGGTCAGAGAGTCCTCATTCTTCAAACCCGGAATGAGGGCTTTGATCTTGTCCATGGTCTGCACCGGATTGCGGAAAAGCTGTACACCGTCCTTGATCTCCAGCATGTCAAAGGCTGCGCCGTCGCCTTTCAGACGGTCACGGGTGGTCTGGATGGAGTTGAGGCCAATGTCACAGTGGATGAAACGCCGGCCCAGCTTGGCAGCCACAGCAGCCGTCACACCGCTCCCGCCGAAAAAATCGGCAACGAGCATACCTTCATTGGAGGATGCTTTGATGATACGCTCAAGAAGGGCTTCGGGCTTTTGGGTGGCATAGTTTACAGCTTCGGCTGCCCGGCCAGCAACATATGAAATATCTGTCCAATTATCATTCAAGGGAACCCCAGGCAATTCGTCCATGAATACAATACGGCATCGTTTGATAGGCCTTCCATTTTTGCCCAGCCTTATTCTCCCATGACTATTAGGTACTTCTGTCTGTGGCGCATTCCACAATTCTTCAAACTTGTCCGGAGTTGTCCTCCACCGTGCAACTGTTCCATGAAAGTCATAAGCAGTCATTTTGTTTTGGGGGTCCAACATGTTTTCAAATTTGTAGTATCTTCCAGATGGAGCTTTTGTCCATTCACCTGCGATATATTCTTCTGTGTACGGAGTGTACTGAATGTTGAATGTATATTCGTCAGAATAAGAGTAGAAGAAGATATAATCCTTAACTCTGCTGTAATTCTGGACACTATCATTATGAGAAGCAGTTCGAACCCATGTAATCTCATTCTTGAAGTTGTCTTCCCCGAACACTTCGTCCAGCAATATTTTCACATAGTGCCCAATATGCCAATCCAAATGCACATAAATCGACGCCGTTTCGCTCATGACGCTTTTGATCGCCATGAGATTCTCATACATCCAGTTGAGATACTTCTCCTTGTCCCAGACGTCGCCGTACATCTTTTCCTCAAAGGCTTTGAGGTCGTCAATGTCCAGCTCCTGCTCGGCCTGGGCGATGGCCTCCGCGACTTTGGGATTGCGGCGGATATAGACCTGCTTGGCATAGTCGGCCCCGCTGGCAAAGGGCGGGTCGATATAGACTAGATCGACCTGGATGCCCTGCTCCTTGAGATAGGCGCAGGCGGAGACGCACTCGCCCCGGATGACCAGGTTGCCGTCGGTATTGTCGCCCACAGTTTCCTGCTTCTCCATCTCATACAGGGGCATGCCCCGCTGCAAGACCATGGAAACATCGTCCGCGCCTTTGTATTTCAATATCCGGTTGAAGTTCCCCAGCACTGCCTGTCCCTCAACCGGCTCCGGGATAAAAGGTATGTATTTAATCGGCATTTGTTGACGCCTCCGTTTCGGACTGTTTCACAACGAGCACCATTCTGATTAGGATCCCGGTCTGATAGAGTAAGAATTCAAGCAATCTTTTATCTATCAGATCGTTATGTTTTACGTATTTGTCGTTTATGTTTTTGTAAGTGTTTATCAGTGGCTGAAACAGGCCTGCAATTTCACCATCGACTCCAACTGATCCTAAGTACCTACAGATTTCGGTTCTATTGTTTTCTAAGTTTTTCTTATTGCCAAGAAACTCCTGCAAGAATTGCTCCAAGGCCTTTCGGAAATTGTCTGCTGTGTCCCGTATATATACCCCATCTTGGTATTGTTTTAACGCAATAACAAAAGTGTTTTTAGTTAATGGATACTCATCCAACCATCCAAGAGGCTCACTCACCAATGCACGATCAAGTTCTTTTGCCCCCTTTGGGAACACAAAGAATTCTCCCTCATCCTTTAGAACAGAGTATTTCAATCTGCTCTCCGCAAAGGCTTTCTCAAGGATATTGAGCAATTCTTGCTTCTTGATTCCTTTCGGCCTGTCTGTTAAGCAGTTGATGAAAGCCATATAATACGAAAGAAAATCATGGAAATCTTCTTCGTGGCTCTCTAAGGTCTTTCTGATCTCATCTTTGGGAATAGATAACACGCCCCCATACCGAGTTCCTGTCATTTGGCAAAACATATGATACTCTTCTCTTGAAATCGCGTCATAATCGAAAATGCCATCAAGAAAAGTTAGCTCGTTATCTGTTTTTTGGCGATTCTCGAAGAGCTCGTCCAGGTTGTTCTGAATTCTCGAGACACACGTCGATCCCTTTTTCTCGTCATTGAAGCCTATTCTTAGCTGTTCTCTATAGTCCAACCATTCCATACCTTTACCTCTAAAACACTACAATTGGCTTCTAAAACCATCGCGATGCAGTAATGATTCAGCGTTGAGTATTCCAGGATTTCTGAGGCTTTCTGAATCTGCTGTGTCTTTGAAATCTCGCTTTTCCGGAAAGCCACATCTTTATATATGATTTATACCATTATAAGAGCAATTGTTTTTCCAGGAGAAATAATATTTCTCTCGTGCTTATAGTATACGTCTTTCCCACAGCATTGCTTAAACTTCTTTCCACTACCACATGGACACTTTTGATTTCTGCCGACAGAAGGGAGGCCTTCTTTTTTGCGGAGCTCAATTCTGCTCGTCATCGTAAACTGCTGTAAGAAGGGCATTTGCATTTCTAAAAAGAGCGAGAGTTTTTTAAATTTCTCCTCTTCGGTTCTGGTATCATCAGCAGCCCAAAGAATGCACCTTTTATCCTCGGGATGCTCAACTATGCTAATTGCACGCACTGTTGCAATCTCATCTATGACTTCAATTGCTGGCTCTCCCCAATAAAGGTTTCCTCGAATGTGTGGACACGATAGACTCTGCATAGATTTGCCGCAAATGCTGCAATGAGATTTTGAAATGACATATTCACTGCTTCCAAATAGCGTATAGGGATATAGAGATTCATATTGCGAAAGAAGGCCATATAAGTCGTCAACTTCCAGCCGATCATCTGCAAATTTGCGTATATGCTTTATTGCATCCAAGCAATCTTGCAGTTTGTCCCATGATAGTTTGAACTCTTTTTTGCTTAACAAGTCAAAGTATTGGGAAAGGCAAGAGAACAGAACAAAGTACTCGCGGAACAAGAATTGCGCATTTGCTAATTGTTCGCAGCCCTCTGACACTGCGATCTCTCGTATTTGTGGGAACAGGCCAGAGCAACTATCTAGTTCTCTTCGGTGATCTGTAAAGTCTGTTTTTGAGATGCGCTTCTTCAGCAGATTTAGAGCTGCACAAATTTCCACAACTTGGGAAATATCTTTCCGTTTAGTAAAGTATCTCAGCATAGCAATTACAATTTGCTTAGATCGATTTTATCAAAGGTTTCTTTAAAGGTTTTTGCATCGCCATTATAATGAATCGTCTTCTTAGTTCCCTTGTTTTCCACGAGAAATGTAACATCAACCTTTGCTTCCTCTTTTTCTCTCCCTCTGCACTTTTCCCATATATAATTACTCACCATGTTAATTGCAAAAGGAAGAAGAACTGAAGACGCTATATAAATAATCGGCATCCATATGTCAAATGAATGAAGTGATAGTATCTTAGCTTCGTCCGCAAGAATATCGTATGTATGCTTATGATCATTCTGCCTACAATACTTGATAAAATCAATCGTTTCTTGCCCAAAATAGTATTCGCCCTGTCCGTGATTTGCAGGAACCGCAAGAATATCTGTAGAGTTTAGTCTGTCTTTTGCATTGTCAGACAATTGCTCAACAGCAAAATATTGCTCAAAATCAACATTGGCCTCAGTTACACTTATGGGATTTTTCTTCATTACATCTCTGCCTCCATAGTATAAGATATATTAGTTCCTTGTCTCTTCAAAAAACGCTTTTATCTTCTCCTGCGCTTTCACAATCCGCTCATGCTCCGGCATTGTGTCCTCGAGATACAGATAATCAAATCTCGCATACCCGAACGCCTTGTTATTCTGCCGCAGGAACTCTGTTTCTGTGAAGTGGCGCTTGTCTTTAAAAGTGGGGTCGTTGGCATAGATCTCGCCCTTTGTCTCCACGATAATGGCCTTATGGATCTTCCCGTCTCTGCGCTGCAGAATCAGGAAGTCCGGCGTGTACATGCCGATATACAGCCACCGGCTGCCGCTTTGCTTGTAGCACTTGATCCTGAACTCAGTCATTGACCCGTCGCCGTTATAATATACTTCCAGACCAAGCTGCTCGATCTGCGGAAAAGCCAGTACCTCACCCAGAAATACCTGCTCAAAACCGCTGTCAGTATGATAGGGCAGATAATGAAAACTGCGGTCTTTCTGAGGATGAGCACTGTTTTGCTTGCGCAGGGTGTCGGCAATCGCACGGTTGGCCGCGCTGGCGTCTGCTTCCAGTGCTGCAATGGCCGCGGCAATCTCCGGCTTCATTTTCAACTTGCCCTGATCATCCAGAACGATATTCTCAACAGTCTTTTGATCGGGAAAGAAGTCCTTCGGCTTTTCGGTATAAAACGTCTCCTGCCTGGCTGTCATGGTCAGAAGGCTTGCTTCCTGAGGTATTACTTCTTCCGAGGTCCGGAAGCTGCGTTTTTCCGCAAAGGCCTTGCGGATATTGGCCTCCACACGCGTGCGATCATATCGGGAGCTGAAAGATCGGCTTCCGTTGTTTTCATACGTAATGGTATCAAATAGAGTTCGCAGGAGTTTCCGGTAGGGTGTCAGTTCAGACATTGTCAACGTGCCAAAGCTGCCTTTGACGATCCCATACAGCCAGGCGTCGAAACCGGCATGTTCTGTGCCACGTTCGGCAGTGTCTTCCTCGATTCCTGTTGTCTTCATACTGAAGTCCGTTGTGTAGATAATGGCGCTGTCGGTTTTCGCGCTGTCTGCAGCCGCGGGAATATATTTCTCCGGTGCGAGTTCTTCTGTCTGCTCTTCCGTGTAGCGGACGGCCAGTTGATAGAAGTCGATCTTCGGCAGCTTCAGGTGATCCATACGGTTATAGCGGTTGATCAGTGTTTTGCTGTGATCAGCTGCGGCAAACTCTTTCAGGGAAATGTGCTGTGTTTGCTGCAGCTCTTCGTTGAGCATCTCCGCGTTGCTGTCGTTAAGATAGATCAACGCGGTCTCCGGAGCGCCTTTCACGACCTGACGCAGACAGCGGCAAGAGGTCTGCAGCACCATGTTCTTCGGGCAGTCGCCCTCTTGGGAGAGAACAATGCCTGTCAGACTGTGGCAGTCCCAGCCTTCCTTGCCAATCTGGACGAGGAGGACGATCCGCTTTTTGGAAATCGCCTTGTCCAGAATATCAAACTCCATCTGGCTATCGGCCGGGGCTTTGTATTTCTTCGCATTGGGATCTTTGCTGCTGGATTCCCGATAGAAGCGCAGAATACTGTCCTCGTTCAAGCCATATTCTCTGGCAACTCGCAGAACAAGCGGATATACGATCTCTTCGAGCTTGGGAATGGTTCCGCAGTAGATGGCCAATTTCGCCGTTGTTCCGTCAGGGTAGACCGTATCCTGATAGGCATCCAGAAACGCGCGTACACCGTTCTCAATGATACGCTCGGTACTTGCGTGGGCCTCAATTTTGACCACGGGACGCTTGAGGAAATTACCAACACCTTCGATCAGCGGATAGTAGTAGACGATATTGGTGATCTCTGCTGTAGCAACGGACAGGCCCTTCACTACGTCCACTTTCTCTGCTTTCTCCAGATAAGGCGTGCCGGAGAAGCCGATGACGGAGTTGACTGTTTTCCCGGCCGCCCAGCGGTTGACCACGGCGCGAAGCTTGATCTCATCGCTGACGGCGTGATGTACCTCATCAATGAAGATGGCAAGGGAGGGCAGTTTGCCGATGAGATTACGCAGCTCGTTGGCCTGGCGATCGGCTTCATCAGCGCTGTCCTCAAAGAGACTGACCTGGCCCTTCTTCTCCTGAATGCGGTCAAGAATGACCTTCTCGGCATTGGTGACCGCCACAAGCCCGAACAGCTCGTCCAGCGGCTGGTGGTTGGCGATCTTCTGTACATTGGGGTTTTTCGTCTTGTTGGACTTGTTGGCCGTCTTGCGCTGATCCAAAACCTCAAAGGAGATCATGCGCTTGATATCCGAAGCGGCAGGCTCCGGCAACACCCAGGCCGGATTAAAGTTCTGGATGGTACGCAGACTCGGCACCACGGAGGACTTCAGGCCAGAAGGAGCAAAGATAATGAAGTTGTGCGCAAAGGCCGGGTTGTACGGCTCGTTCGAGGCAAAGTAAAGGTCAAGGTAGATGAATGCTGCCATAAGGAAGGTCTTGCCTGCGCCCATGGGAAGGCTAAACAGATAATCGGAGTACGAGACGCCGTAGAAGGCAGAGGTGAAAAACTGCTCATAATCAATACTGGCCGGATCTTTGGCAATCTGATCCTGCAGCTTTTTGGAAACCTGTTCGCCGCTGTCATTGGTTTGGCTTGCGTATTCATAGAGCGCAGCTGCGGCGGGATTCCGGCGCAGAAAGTCCTTTACGCTGTCCGGCAGGGAGAGTTCCCCAATGTCCAGAGTATTAAAGGTTCCGGCCGAAAACAGATCATACAGTGGTTTGCAATCGCATGCTACTTTCAGAAACAGGTAGGTCTTGATGGCATCCACTTGTGCGTCACGCATCTGCCCGGCATTACTGATATAGTCAACCAGTGTCCGCACGGAGCAATCGTCCGACGCGAACCACTGATCTCTTTTTCGTTCGATCATTCTGTAGAACATGGAAAACTCCTATTGACAAATCATTACTTTTTGAGATTCGATAATTGCGCATTTTCGGCTTCACTTCACTTGAGCGCTCTTATTCTCTGACAATCTCCACCTGTTTCCCGCTAAAGGCCACACCGTATTTCAGGATGCTTTTCACCCCGCGGGCTTTCATATCGGTGTCGTATTTCTGCGCCTCGATCTGCTGCAAAGCGGTCTGTGCCAGAGTTTTCAATTCATTCTCGGATACGCTTTTTGCTGCTTTCAGTTCGATCAGAATTCCAGGCAATGCGCTGTCCTTCGGCTCCAACTGCAGATCATACCGGCCCTCGCCGGACTCCCGGTTGGATGTTACATAGTAGCGATTGTCCATGATGGCAGTCAGCCCCAACATCAGGCCCTGGTAAAACAGCTCACCCGCGGTGTCGTGATAGCTGGCCGACTGGAGCAGCAGCGTCTCCAGGCGCTTTTGCAGCTCGACGGCGTTGCCGGTATACAACGCCTCCTGGATGGAGATTGCCGTGGACTGCGGGATCAGCGCGGTCAGCTTATCCAGGATCTCTTTCTTGAAGACATAGGCGATCTCCTTGTTGGGCAGCGCAACCTCGCAGAGATAGCCGTCGCCCAAGGAGGGCTCGGACCGGACCAGCTTCAAATAGCCGGTGACCAGAAGAAAGCTATAGACCGATGATGGATCGCTTCTGATCTGCGGATATACCACGCCGGTGTCGATATAGGTCAGAACCGTCTTGCCCTGCAAAAGGGAGTTGAGCTTTTCGTAAAGCTCCTCGGTTGCGTCGGTGAGGATCTCCCCCACGACATCGTTGGAACTGGTGGAAACCCAATAGGCCTGCAGCTTACATTTGCGCTGGAAGTAGTTGACGATGGACCAGGGGTTAAAAATATCGCTTTCGCCAAAACGGTAGCCGTCGTACCACTCGCAGAGCTCGGCGTACTTTTCACTCGCGCCGTAATACTCCGCGATCTGCTTGACCTCCTCATGGGTAAAACCGAAATACTCGCTGAAGCTCTCGTCCAGGACGGAGTACACAGCCAGGTTGTTCAAGCCGCTGAAAATGCTCTCCTTCGCCACACGAAGGATGCCGGTCAGGTAGCCGTGCGATAGATGCTTGTTATCCTTGAAGCCGCCCGAAAACAGATTTCGCATAAAGGCGACGGCCTCATCATAAAAGCCCTGCATGTGTCCCTGCTGAATGGGAATGTCGTATTCGTCGATGATGATGATCGGTGCGACTCCGTGATGAATGTCCAGCATTTGCGAAAGCATCAGAAGCGCGTTCATCAACTCGCCCTCTGTGGCCTTTCCTGTGACGACTTTCTCATAATACGCTTTTTCGCTTTGGCTGCATTTGCCGCTGTCGGCCAATTCCCCGTGGCGCTGGAATTCATTGATAAAGAGAAAACGAATATTCTCCAGGGTATCCGCCCAGGTGGACATTTTACAATCTTTAAAGGTGAGAAAAACCACCGGAAACGCGCCCTGGTACTGGCGATAACGATCCCCGCAGCGCCAGATCTTCGTATCCCGGAAATAGACCGAAGTGTCCTCCTCTGTCTTCTCGAAGAAGGTGCGCAGCATGTCCATGTTCAAGGTTTTGCCGAAACGGCGGGGGCGTGTGAGCAGGGCGACCATCGGCCGCTCGTCGATGAGGTCACGGATCAAAAGCGTCTTATCCACGTAGTAATAGTTGGAGACCGCGTTGCGATAATCCGAGACACCGATGGGGAGAGGACGTCTTGCATAGGCTATGGTATTTGCCTTTGTGTAGGCGCCTGTTTTGACGCGCTGATCGACTGGCTTTGCTGTCCCGGCAGGGATCAGCCACCGGTGTCCCATTAAAACGGCACCGTCGATCCTGCCTTCCTTGCACAGTACCGAAACCCTGCGCGGCGTCAGATTCCAAAGCTCGGCCGCTTCTTTAACTGTAATCATCTCAGCCATAACCGTGACCTCCCCCATAAGAGTACATTTTTATTATACCAAAAACAAGATGAAAGTCAATCTGCAAAAGGAATTATTCCTTTTCTTTTTTACAGATGTGTTCGCGTTACGTTTTTTTAATAATGTATATTCATTTTAATAATTTGTGCAGCCATTGGACGAAAACCGATGGCTGCGTTTTTTCATTTTTTCTTGCTGAGGTACTTGCAAAAGTGGACGGAAAGATTGGGGTTAGTGGAGGAATAAATCTTTGGCCGAGATTTTTGCCTCAAAACGGTTGCAATTGGCAGGCCAAAGAATGGGGTAAGTGAAGGGATCAACCGTTATAACGCAAGATACGCCTGTGACATGCAAAAACTCCGTTTTCGGTTTTTGCCGTCTGGCCATCTTGTTGGGGATTTCGATTCCCCAATCCCTCGGTTTGAGAAAAACGGCGTTTTTCTCTGTGGCTCCTACTGATCGTAGGCGCAGCGGATACAGCCTTTCCCTTTTTGGGGAAAGCTGTCCCGATGACGATTCTCGTCAAAGCCACAAATCAGAAAAAAGCAAAACGTGAAGAGGAAGCAAAATCATGGCAAGGCCAAAGAAAGATGAATCGCTGAGAAAGGGTAGGCAGATCTCTGTCCGTTTCTCGGAGGCGGAATATACGAAGATAACAGAATTGGCAAAAAGACAAAACACCACCGTCACAGATTATCTCAGGGATCATAGTGCGCATGGAAAGGTGGAAACGACTTTTCAGATCATTACCGATCCGGAGGAAGTGAAAAAGGCGGCGAGGGAACTGAGCGGGATCCTGGTCAATCTGCAGCAGATTTCAAAATACTACAACACCGGCGGGACGTACTCGCAGGCCATGCAGGATGCGATCCGCGGAGCCACAGACGATGTTCTGACCATGCTGGCTGTGCTGAAAAAAATGGCAGGTGAGGGAATTGGCAATTTTAAAACATCTGTCCAGTAAGAGTTCCGACTACAGTGCGGTTTTGGATTATCTCATGTTTCAACATGATGAGAAAACCGGAAAAGAGCTGCTGGACGAAAATGGCCGTCGTCTGCTGCGCACGGAATTCTATCTGGACGGGATCAATTGTGAGGTGCTGACCTTCGATCTGGAATGCAAGCAGCTCAACGACCAATTTCACAAAAACCAAAATCGCAGCGATGTGAAATCTCACCATTACATCATCAGCTTCGATCCGCGGGATGCGGAGGAATGCGGTCTGGACGGAAAACGTGCTCAGGCCATCGGCGTGGAATTTGCCAACCGCTTTTTTGCTGGCCATCAAATGTTGGTGTGCACCCATATGGACGGGAACAACAAAAGCGGCAATATCCACGTTCATATCGTTTTGAACAGTTTGCGGAAACTGGACGTAGAGCCGCAGCCCTTTATGGAGCGCAGCTACGATTCCCGTGCCGGATACAAACACCATCAGACGAGGGAGCTCCTGACCGCCATGCAGAAGTGTTTGATGGAGATCACAGAGCGGGAGGGCTTGCACCAGATAGATTTGCTGTCCCCCGCAGCGGTGAAGATTACAGAGAAGGAATACCGCAAGGAACAGCGGGGGCAAGAAAAGCTGGAAGAGCTCAACACCAGGATCATCGCGGACGGCATGAAGCCGCGCTTTAACAAATTCCAGACCGAGCTGCAAAGGCTCCGGGATGCGATCAACGATGTTTCCGCTTCTGCCTGTTCCTTTGAAGAATTGCACAATGGGCTACGAGAGAAATATGGGATCACGCTCAAAGAGAGCAGAGGCCGATTCAGCTATCTCCTGCCAGACAGGGAACGATATATCACGGCTCGGCGTCTGGGGGCCGACTTCGAGAAAGATCATTTACTGGCGGTACTGGAGAAGAACAAAAAATCCCTCACGTTCGATCCCGGCTACGACTACGAATCCGATCCGGTAGCGATCCTGTTCATTCGCTCGGATCTCCATCTGGTCACCGATCTGCAAACCTGTGCCAAGGCGCAGCAGAACGCAGCCTATGCGCGGAAGGTGAAGCTCACCAATCTGAAAGAGATGGCAAAGACCGTCTGCTATATCCAGGAAAACGGTTTTGATACCCGTGACGATCTAAAGTCCAAGCTGGAAGAGATCCGGAGCAAGCTACAGGAAGCCCAGCAAACTTTCCACAATACCGAGGATCGTATCCGGACGCTCAATGAGCAGATCCACTATGTGGGGCAATACAAAAGCAACAAGGCGGTGAAGGCTGAATTCCTGAAAGCAAAAAACAAAACACGATTCCGGGAGCAGCACGGCGATGAGCTGGATCTTTATGAAACGGCAGTGAAATACATCAAGGAGAACATGAATGCCGTTGTGCCGTCGCTCAAAGGGTTGAAGCAGGAACGGAATCAGTTGCTGCAGAGGAAGGAAGCCCAGCGCGGTACCTGCAAGTATTTCCAAGAGTACGAAAAGGAACTGTGGACGGTATGCACCAATGTGGACGCGATTCTGGATGGAACCACAGCACACGTTCACCAGGCCTTGGAAAGTGAGCAACTGGACAATGACCTGTCGGGAAAGGCTTCTCTCTTGAATCGTCTCCACGAAAAGCAGCAGGTGGTTGGAACGCAAAAGCTGAGATCACAAGGCCGCAGGAAAGCGGATGTGGAGCGGTAGGCCGGTCTTTTTTGTCATACCCTTTAAGCCAGACCTCTTTTGATATAGCCTCTCGTTCACAAAAAGTTCACAAATATTTTTTGTCCAGGTGGTTGCAAAACCGGCCCCTGAGATTGGGATTAGTGAAGGGAGGCGTCAAAAATGAATCCAACAAACTACAAGACGACCTATTACACAAGGGAAACGGAGCTTGCCGGCTTCGCGCCGTTTCC